>SDBS01002675.1_pt1 | contig 17739 bp, 33 predicted proteins | sample 2277091 | NCBI WGS metagenome assembly SDBS01 (sample SAMN10404972, study PRJNA504765) | marine sediment metagenome | isolation source: marine sediment core GS10_PC15, 163 cmbsf | place: Arctic Ocean: Southern Knipovich Ridge | collected 2010 | reverse complement strand
GCCCTCGTCTTGATACGGCCCGCAAACTTTTTGAGAGACGACCAAACCGCTCTGAACGTGGGTGAGTTTGTAGCCGTATAAGGTGCAAACTTTTTGATCGGTGTTTTCATTCGGGTTTCTCCTCTGGGACGGTACCGAGGCTACGGCGCGAACGGGTCGGCCCGCGTTTGCTCACCAGCCCGCCCCAGCCGGTACGGGTCAAAGTCAGCTCGTGGTGGGCGATGTAGCTGCCCTCGTCCACAGCTTCGCGCGATTCGTAGAACCTGACGTCAACCCAGATGTAGGGGGTTCCGTTGGGAAGCTTTTTAGCCTCGGTATCGGGGCAGAGAACAGCCCACCAACCGTTAGGAAGCTCCACGGGAACATTGAGCGGACTGGCGGCGATTGCCCGGCCCACCCACCCGAGGAATGGGCTTTCGCCGACCTCCAATACCTTGGCCTCGGTGTCTCCGAATATCTCCTTGAAGTTCACTCCATCACCCAGTTCCAGCGGCCGCCAGAGAAGACCAGGTCCACGTCCAGGGCGGCGGCGACCTCCTCAATCGTGGTCACGTTTGGGGCAGAGGTCGGTCGGACGCCGGTCTGGCGCTGCGGGTCGCCGCCCTTCTCGTAGAGGTAGACGGTGTGCCAGGCCAGTCCGGCCCGTGTGGCGAGGACACGAACGGAGACACCCGACGAGATCCGAGCGTCGCGGAGGCAGGCCCCGACGTCGCCGAACCCTGGAGCGTGTTCAAGTGCGAGGGTCATACGGCCTCCGGCTGGATCACCGGCCGGATCGGGTGGCCGTTCTCGTCCGTGAGGCTGTCGATCAGCATGGCGATCATCAGCTGCGCGGCGGCCACGTTGGCCGGATGTTCGCCGCAGAACTCCCCTTTCATGGTCTGCGGCCAGTCGCCGATCTCGGCCGAGTACCATCCGGGGTTGTCGCCACCCGGTTCCGGTAGTCTCAGGGGCTGGGGCGCGTGTCGGTGACACTCGCCAATGACGTCGGACCCTGGGTCGAGGTCGAAGTAGGGGCAGGTGTCGCAGCTGTGCATGGATTTGTGCATGGTGTCTCGTCCTTGCGGCGCGCGGCGCGCGCTCGTTGTTTGCGGTACAGGTTGCGTAGGATGGCCTTGACCTCGGGGTCCTCGGGGTCGGGCCTGGGTTGGCGTTGGTCTCCGGTATCGGGCGCGAGCGCGCGCAGTCCGTCTGCGAGTGCGCTCATTTTCGGTAGGCCTTCAGTTGGGCGGTGGTCTCGCGCACGGCCGCCTCCCAGGTCGCGCATAATTGCCCGTAGTCGCGTTGCTGCCGTTGCCATTCGGCCAGCCAGCGCTCCCAAACGTCGTCGGGGGCGGCGGTGGGGACGGTAGCAGGCAAGACCGGAGGTATCGGCGGGTGGGGGAGCGCGGGGGGGAAGCGTGGTGGCGGGTTCGCTTCGATGTATTGCTTGACAATCCTGTGAATACCCAGGAGTAGGCCCATCACCAAGCCGATGACGAAGCCAACCAGTAGAGCGAGTTCAGTCAATGGGTCCCCCGCTGACAGGTCCCGGGAGTCGTACGATGGCCAGCCCGTGCTTTTTTGGGTCTCGTCGCTCTGCGTTCCAGCTCAGTCGGCGGTCGCGGCGTCCAGATGTGCCAGCTACCGCACTTGGAGCATCTCGAGGCGATGATAGGGGGGCGCCGCTCGGTGCGGAGACAGTGGGCGCAAGTCGTCAGCTGCGACAACTGCGCCCGCAGTGCTGCGAACCGGGCAGCGCCGAGGCTCACCACGTCGCCCAGCCGGCTGTTGCGGTGAGGCTCACACATCGCGCACACGGCGAGACCGCCATCGGCTCGCGCTATTTGCTTCCGGGTGAGCGCGCGGCGCTGGCACCGGGGGCATAGAGGGCGGTCAGACATCGTCGTCGCCTTCAACCCTTGAACTGCTTGGCCATGCGGCCGAGCATCTTGACCTGTCGGTCCTCCTCGACTTTGCGCATGATCTCGGGGTCAGGCGCGGGCATCTCCACCACCTTGGCGTGGACCGAAGGACGTTGTGTCTCCTCGTTCCATCTCCAGGTTAGCAGGAGCTGTCGCGTCGGCTGGGCGTCGACAGGGCCTCCCCCACCCATCCCATAATGGGGTGCGGGCATAAGGTGGCCAAGGTGCGGCCCTTGACCGATGTGCGAGAGCACCGCGAGGGCTGCGCGCACGATATTGACCACGTACTCCTCTCCGAATTCGGCCTCGGCGACGGTCTTCATCTCAGAATCCTTTAGGGCGCGTGATGGCCCTCGTGGCGGCCATGAGGCCTTGTTGGAAGTGGGTTTTCGCGATGGCCATCCACCGGCGGTCAAGCTCGACCTCGGAGTCGGGGTTGTTGTGCTGGTCGTCGAGGTCGTCGAACAGCTTCAGGAAGATGCCGCCGATCTCCTTGGTGTAGTTGACGGCGTGGATCTCGTCTTGGGAAAGGGTGCGATAGCCCGTGATAACGGGCGCCTTGTCGTCTGCCATTGAAAGCTCCTAGCTAGCTTTGGTTCCATTCGTCGCCGAGATACTGACCGGCGGCGAAAACGAATACATCCAGCGCGGCGTTCAAGAGCGTTTCCGGTCCCGACACCGAGAAGAAGCGCTTGCCGAATTCGGTACGCTCGAATACCTGCTCTGCCAGCTCGTAGGCCACGGCTCCGGCGATCGCCCATTTGGGCGGGACGTTGGCCAGGCCCGCGGCCAGGCCTACGCTGAAGTGCACCAGAGTCCAGGGATCTACGAGCGCCTTGTTCTGGTCGGCCTTCTTGCGGGCGATGATCTTCAATGTGGGGCCTCCTTGGCGGCCTGCGCCTCGGCGTCCTGGGCCACGAGGCGCTCCACGGAATCGAACAGCGCTTGGGCCTCGAAAACGAGAATGTCGGTCATCGTGGTGCGGCTCTTGCCATCGGCGTGCAGTATCGCGGACGACACCTTGGCACGCTGGATTACGAGCTTTCCGCAGCTGCTGATCTGCAGGGCGTAGGCGGTGCCATCTTCGTCGGCGGAGGTCTGCATCGCCAGCTGCAGCTGCATGGCCGGCGGGTGATCTCCGCGCTTGTGGTAGCGCTCGGCGGCGACGGCGATGGGAACAAGCTTCATAGTCGGTAGTCCAGGCGCTGGAAGCGCTGCCAGGTTGAGAGCGGGATCCACGGGGGGCATTCCTTCGGCGAATCGGAAGGGCATTCCGGGCGTACGTGAGAAGTCTTGGCGGTGAAGCTCCGGCGGGAGGTCAACGACAATCCAGCGAGGAGTGCCGTCCTTGAGCGGCTTCCATGGCACTGCGCGCATCACGTCACAACCTGCTTGCGTTTTCTGGAGGGTCGCTCGGGACACCGGGTCGGTCCGACGGCAAACCTGTTGCGCCCGGTGACGCCGCAGTATTTGCACTGAACTCCGCTCCCTACGGTCCGGAAGCGGTGGCCTCGGTAGTAGATAGAGGACCCTCGCACGATGCTGTCTCGTGCGCGTTGCGGGAGGCGCTTCCGCTTCATGTGACAACCTCCGTCTGTCCCAGGAGCCGCTCGCTTGTGACGTTGGCCAGCGGGGTCGGTCCGGTCATCAGCCGGTCAACGACCCATACAGGCGTCTCGGCGTAGCTGTGGTCCCCCACGATGGCTGAGACGTGGCCATTGCGGAGACCGGTCGACGTCAAAACGAGCGCCGCGACGGGGAGGCCCAACGACAGCGCCATGGCGGCCTGAGCGCGCAGCACGTCGTCACAGTCGCCCAGGCCCAGCTCGGCGACGTCGTGGGGGTGCATGATGAACTCCCCGCCAGCTGTCGCAGGCTCCCGGGCGTGGGTGATCTGCTGGCCCCAGGCGTGGAGCGCTTCCACGATCCAGCGGCCCTTGTCGTCGCGCGCGTCCGTCATGGGTGCCAGCTGCGCCATAGCCCAGATCCTGAAGGCCGGATCGCTGGCGTCGTGGCGCGCCCAGCTCAGGGCGTCGCGGGCGACGTCTCGGGGGGCGTAGTCTCCGGGGGTTTTGGGGGCGGGGGCGGCGGTTCGGAGGTCGCGGGGGCGGGTTGTGCGGCAGAATCTGAATTTGTCGGGCCACTGGGATCGGCCTCTTCCTCGCTCCATTCTTCGTCCTCCTCCTCAGTGGCAAGCTCTCCGCCGTTCAACAGGGTCAACACCTGCTGGAAGATGTAGACCGTCTGACGCGGCGTCGCGTCGGCCTCGTCACCGATGGCGATCAGGGCCTCGACGGTCAGCCCGGGGGCCACCGTCCGAAATTGTGCCAGCATCGCCTCGGCGCCCTGCATTTCCTCGGCGTTCAAGGGCTCTTCGGCCCACCATTCTTCGTCTTCTTCTTCCTCGGCCTGGGGTGCGGCCTGGCCGTCCGGCACCGCGCGCAGCGGGGCGGCGGCCTGGGGCGGCCCGGCGACGGCCTGAACCGGCGCGACCTGGGGCCGAAGCATGGTCATCACCTTATCGACCATGGCCAGGATGCCAGCGGAGCCGTCCTCGTCGTCGTCGTCTTTTTCGACGGGGTTCGGAGAAAAGCGCTCCTTGACGGTCTCCAGCAGCGCCGAGACCTCCAACAGTGCCTTGATCTGTCCTCCCATGTCATTGGCCGGCGGCAACGGCGCGGCGTTTCGGGCGCGCAGCTCGGCCACCAGTGTGCGCAGTAGGTCGTCGGTGGGGGCCGCCGCGGCAGGCGGTGCGATCGGGCGATGATAGGGGGCCGGGTAGTGCGGCTGAGCGTGGATCGGCTGACCGGTGTAGGCGTCGTACATGGCCGGCGCTCGGGGCGGCGGCGCCAGGGAGGCACCCGTGTAGGGGTCGAACCTGGGTCCGGGCCGCGGGTCCGGCGCGCGGTACTCGTGCGGCGGGGGGGCCTCGGGCTGGGGGTCTTCCGCCAGCTCGGGATCGGGCAGCGCTGCGAGGTTCACCTGGTACCGAAAGCCCTTCACGTCCTCGAGGATGTAGTATCCGCCACCGAAGTGCTCCTGGATCATGCGAACGGTCGGCGTCTTTTTGAAGTTCTCGAGGAACATCTTGTCTTTGTTGGACCGTCCGCCCTCGTAACGGGACAGTGTGACCGGTGGCGTGAGGCGGTTGGGGTGGGGGACGACCCGGCTTCTCGCCGCCTGGGCGGACTTGATGCGGTCCGTTTTCGCCTGTCGCGCGGCCGCGTCCAGTTCTGCCGCGGTCTGTTTTGGTGTGCGTTCAGGCATAAGCTCCCGTGATGCGGGATGGCTGGTCCATCTCGCCTCGTAATGCGTGGTACAGGCTCGGTCGTGCTTGACCGGCCTATGGTTGACACAGCCGCCCCCATGGGTCAAGAGTACCGACACAACGGCGCGAACGGACGGGCAGTGCCCCCAGTGGGGGACCTGGCTATGCGGTTCGCACCACACATACTACTCGAAGCGGACGGGCTAGGCGTTCTTGGCGCCCTGGCCCGTCCGCTTTTTTTGTGTCGAGGGCCAGTGCCGCAGCCGTACATCGGACCGGAAACAGGGTACATCACGCTGATCGCGTCCGCGATCGGCCTCGTCGATACCGTCGTGGGTGCGGCGACCGGGACGACACAGGCGGAGGCGGAAAAGGCGAAAGCCTTGGCGGCCGCGGCCCAGGCCCAACTCGACGCCGAACGGCTCCGCGCCCAGACGGTAGCGACCGAAAACTGGATCCCCGGCGTCCCAAACTGGGCGCTACTCGCGGCCGGCGGCGTCGCCGCATTCTTCCTGTTGGACCTGTAGTGAGCGCCCCCGCCACCTACGCTTTCAAAAACGCAGGCCAGCGGCCTGGCGGTCGAAGCTTCCACGGCTACCGCGAGGGCCAGGCGTACTGTACGCAATGCACCGCGGCCGGCGTCCTCAACACCGGGGGAAGTCCCCCAGCAGGGCCCGCCCCGCGTCCCCTGTCCATCATTCCCCAGACGCTGGCCACGTTCCGCAGCGGTCGGCACGCCATGTCGTCCATTCAGAACGAGAGCGGGTGCCCGCCAGGCCAGGCGCAGTGCGTCACCAACCCCCGATCACGGGGGACAGGGCAGTTCATCGACGCCCGGGAGAACTCGCGGTACGGCGACGAGGGAGCCGCATGGGCCTCCGCCAATCCTCCCGAGATGCAAGGGTGTGGGTGCGCGGCCTGTCTGACGGGCTACTGGTGCGCAAGGGCCCAGCCGATCACCTGGATCGACGAGTACCCGGATTGTAACTGCATGGCGTGCGGCGCGCCGCTCGGTGGTTCGTCGGGCACATCCTTCTCCGAGGCCTTGGAAAACCCCATCAAAGGCTGGAACGTCCCGATCGCCGACCTCGCCGAGTGGCACAAGCTACCGGCGCAGATCGTCATCCAGGCCGCCGACGGTAGCGACGCGCTCTACGACGCCGTCTATACCGAAGCCTTCGTAAAACAAGGCGAGGTCTGGGACCCAGACGTGCCAAATTACAAGTGGCAAATCTGGGCGTACTACGACGGCGAGTGGACCTGGCTCGACCGCACCGAGGCCGAATCGTTGGCGTGGATCAACGCGTCCGACGGACGCAAGCGCCGGCAGGTCGAGACGGCTCCCGGGGCCTATGTGCCGGACGGCGAATTTTATCGGACCTGGCCCAGGCTGGAGCTTGCCGGGGCGGCCCGTACCTCGTTTGTGCCGGCGCTGAAAAGCCTGGCCAAGCGCATGGGGATTGATACGAGCGGGGAGTGGGGGCCCTGGTTTGTCCCGACCTTTGACAGCCTGTTCCTGGACGTCGACGGCTCGCGCATCCCGCTGAGCATCAACGCGGGGCCCTGCGGCATGTGCCCGATCAGTCAGGGGGCGCCGAGCGACAACCCGGACCCACCGGCCGCTCACCCTGGGATCGTCAACATCGTCGGTGAGGAATTCGGGACCAAAACCGGAATCACGCAGTCTCAGGCCTCTGAGTACACCATCACGACCGGTGGTCACGGTGGGCCCACCACCGTCGAGCACAAGGGCTATGACGGCAACATCACGACCAAGACATACGGCGCGGACGGCTCGCTGATCTCTGAGTCCTTCAACGGCGTCCCGGTACCCCCTGGTACCGACGACGCCAAGCAACTGGCGACCGAATGCGCCGCCGATCCCACCCTGGCGAAATGCCAACCCCCAGGCGGGCCGGAAACGGACATCCCCTGGGTCACTATTGGGCTGGTCGGCGCAGCCGCGGCCGCCTTCCTCCTACTGCGCCGGAGATGAGCACCATGGCACAAGCGAACCCCTGCGGGGGCTCCTATACCTACGAGAACCCGTCCGACGAGTTCGCCGACATCTACGCCCAGGCGGCCGCGGAGGGGCAGTTCAGCGGCAACGGTGACATCCCCTGGCAGGAGATCATCGGCGGCGGAGTGTCCATCATCAACACCGCCATCAAAGGCGCCTACGGGGCCTACGACACCCCGACCGCACCCAGCGGTGGCGCAGGGATCGGCTCCCCCACTTATGACCCCTACGGCACCAAGAAGGCAGCGGCAGTCCCGACCTGGGTCTGGGTGGCAGGCGCCGCAGGTGTCGGCCTCCTCCTATTCTCCCAGAGGCGCAGGCGTTGAGGCCAGCCGAGACAGGGTGGTGGCCTTGGGTCGTCGAAGGGGCGATCGCATTGGCCAAGACTGTGGGCATCTTGCTCACAGCCGACTACGTCGTGGGGTCGCTCAATGACAGCGGCCTGTCCGAGGCGGAGGCCGACCTATCCCTGCCGATGGGGCCATGGGAGGGCATTGAGCGGGAGATCCTCGGCGACGCGTTGGCCGAGATTCAGAAGGCCTGGACCCCGAAGCTTCAGGGCCCAGCGCTGGCCAAGTTCACCACCATGGTCAAGGCCACCCAAGTCGCGCTGGCAAGCCGCGAGATGACGGTAGGCCAGGCGGAAGTGCTGATCGACGCGATCGAAGACCAGGCCAGCGCGTTCTACGCCCAGCAACAGGGCTCAGCGCCCCAGGGTCCCATCGTCCTCCAGGGGAAAGGCTTCGACATCACGGTGGACGGCACGGCGGCCGGCGCCGAAGCCCCGGTCACCCAGGCGGTCGCCTGGGTGCCAGCCCTCCTCGTCGCGGCTGCTCTGGCGGCCGGCTTCTTCTTCTTCCGACGGAGGCGCTGACGCATGGTCACCAACGAGTACTACGCCAATCCCACGGCCGCCGAAGAGTCCCAGGCCGAAGCCGAAGACACCGTCGCAGGCCTGACGAGTGACAACGTCATCGACCTCGGCGAGACCCAGATCGTCAGCGGCCTGCCGACCGCCCTCGTGGTCCTGGGCGCCGTCGGTGTCGCGGCCGTCTTCGCGTGGTGGTATTACCGATGAGCCTCATGGCAGACCTGGCGGCGAAGTACGGAACCACTGTCCCGGACATCATCGAGGACTACGGCAACCTGGCCTATACGCTGGCAGAGGCCACGTTTGTCGGTGAGGTTGCGGTAGCCCTGGGGCTCCCACAGGGGCAAGTCCTTATCGACAACAGCGCCTCAGTCCTGGCAAGTGCGACTGAAGAGCTGGGGCTCGACATCGACGCCGAAGGACCGGTCATCTCCGAGACAGGCGCGGCGGCTGCGCTAGTATCCCGGGCCGCATCGTACCTCGCCAAGGGCGCGGCCGGCGTCGCCAAGACCGTCTCCAAGCACTCCGGCGGCATCGTGGCTGCCATCCTGGCGATCGGTCTGGTGACGACGGGCTACAGCTACTTCACAGAAGACCTCCAGGTCAGGCTCGCGCAAGTCGAGGCGAACAAAGAGGCGACTTCAAAGGCAATCGCCAAGGCCAACCCCGAACAGCTCCAGGGACTGCTCCAGCAGATGGACACAGGCTTCACTCTGCCTTGGTGGGGCTGGGGCCTGATCATCGTTGGCGGAGGCGCGCTCGCCTGGCGCCAGTGGGGGAGATGAGCCGAAGCTATGTCGGACAACTACACGAGGTGTCATATGTGGGCAAAGACGGTGTCGTATATGCCCAGCCTGTGCGCAGGGTCTCCCTTTCGGTGGACGCGACGGGCCTGTGTACCTCTCCCAACCGTCGCGCGGCTCGAGAGGGTCGCGACTACTATCTCAACGGCGCGGCTCAATGGTTTGAGTGCGTCGAGGTGGTCTATTCACGCGCTCGCCCTGAGGGCCGCGAATGGTACCACGCGATCACGGGGGGCCAGGTTGCCTTTGTCTCCCGGACACAAGGGGCGCCCTGGGCAATCCTTGACGTTCCCAATGCCGTGCGTTGCGACATGGACGGGGACTTTATCTGCGGCGGATAGCCGAATCACAAGGAGCTGAGAAAATGGCCAAGCGAAAGACGCCCCCGCGTAACTCCAAAGGGCGATTCATCAAGAAGCGTCGGAATGCACCCAAGAAGAAGGGACGCAAGCGCCGCAAGTCGAACCAACCGCAGGCCCGGAGCAGGCGCCGTACGAGCAGCAAGGGCACGACCGTGGTCGTCCGTGCCGCCAACGCCCCGGCCAAGCGGAAGAAGTACAGCCGCAAGCGCCGCCGCAACGCGCCCATGGCGCCGCCCTGGGCCATGGCCGCAATGGCGGCCGCTGGCGTCGCCGCAGGCGTGACGCTGGTGCAGGTCTACGCCCCGATCAAGATGCTCAAGACCAACATGGCCCAGGCCTTGCTCGGTCCCGGCATCGCGCTGGTCGGCGGTATGTGGCTCATTCGTCGGGCCAAGACACGCCCCATGGGCTACGGCCTGATCGGCGCCGGTATCTGGAACCTCACGACCTACGCGACGGCCTTTGCCATCGCCAGGGTTAAGGGGATGGCCGAGGCGCCCACCGTGGCACCCACGGCGACGCCGAACCCGTACCACCGGGCCCCCGTGAGTCGCATGCGCCGCCGTCGTAACGGCGTCCCTGCCGACCAAGTGCCGCGGCTGCGTCGTGGCGTGACCTCCATGCCGATGCCGATGCAGCAGCAAGAGTACTCGATGTAACAGGGCGCGGGGGCCACCGGCCCCCGCACCTTTCCGTCCGCTTCACCCTGAAGCATTCCCCACGCGGCGACGCCGCTCAATCAAAGGTAAAACCAAGATGGTTAACATTCAGATTCTGAATGACTTGAATGCTGGCGTCGTCAACGCGGACCAGTTCAGTAAGTACGTGTGCGACATCGTCGGCACCGAGCACTACAACGACGACCTGCGCGAACTTCGAGGCTGTTTCGGGTTTGCCCTCATCCAGTCGCCCACCAACGCCCTGGCCACCACGCTGCCGGCGCCAGGCGCCACCGCGCGCGCCTTCGACACGGTGATCGCGCTGGGCGGAGCCAACGACCCCAACCAGGGTGGCCTGCGTCCCCTGGACCCCTGCTACGCCAACTTCGACGGCTCGGAAGTCGACGGCGAAGAGCTGTGGGTGCTGTTCGGCCTGGGGGTGGAAATCAAGTTCCCGCTGCAGCAAGAAGCCAACCCCATCATCGGGGGGGCCGCCGCAGACCGGCTCACTCGGGCGGTCCAGCTCGGTCAGTTCAGCAACTCGCGCATCCTGAACATCGGGGCCGTCGGTGACTGGCCGACCGTCAAGGGTGGTGGCGGCCTCCCGAACACGACGCGCAACGGGTTCACTGACAATGGCGTCCGCCGTTTCCGCCCGATCGCGCTCAAGCCGAGCACTCGATTCTTCGTCGAGGGCACCGTCTGCAGTCAGCCGGATATCGGCGTGTTTGCCACGCTGGCGGCCAATCCGCTGGTCGACTTCGTGGTCTGCTACCGCGCCTGGAGGATGAATATCAGAGAAACATTCGGCGGCGCACAATGCGCGAACCTGTTCCGTTAGGAGCAGGGAGGGCGGTCGGAAGCCTCCTCCTGCGAGCAGTAATTCCCGGCCGACCCTCAATTCCCGCGTCCCCCGGACCCGCCGCCTAGCCTCGGCGGCCGGGGGACATCTCACCTATCAATGCACCCGCCAAGCCAACACACGGAGTCTCCCATGAATCAGCAATATGTCAGGCTGGCAGTGTACGACGACGAGGCCTACGAAGCCCTCGCCGCCCGTTGCATCGGTCCCCAGGGCCGCGAGTCGCTGGCCGTCCGACAGATGGTGCGCGACGCCATCACCGCACGCGGCATCGATCCCACGTGCGTGCAGCTCAGCGACGCCGTAGTCAGCTTCCAGATCGCGGACGAAACGTTCAACGCCCAGGGTGAAGCCCGTGCGCTGAACTTCCGCTTCAACACGCTGACCATCGTCTACGGCATAAGCGCAGGCGTCCGCGCCGCCGGCAACCCCGGCAACCCGGACGTGTGGTTCTTCAACATCGACAGGTCCCAGCGCAACGCCATCGGCCAACCGGAGAACCGCGCCAGCTTCACCTCGATCTTCACCATCGACACGGCGACTTACGAGCCGATCCAGCCCATGTACGGCGAGTACAAGGTGGACTGGACCGGCACCATCGTCCTCGACGAGGCCGCGGGATTCCCCCACGTGGTGGATCGTCTGACGATCAACCTCCACGGCCTGGAGCTGTGGCAGCGTAACGGGCCCATCCTGGGGAGGTGAGGCGATGGACCCTACAGTCCTACGGGTCCTGGGCCTTCTTGGTGGCCTTGGCATCTTCGCGTGGTTCATCGTGAGCGCCGCGAACCGCCGAGGGACCAAGACCATCCTGGCGATTCGAAACAAGGTTTATTTCGAGAAGAACGGCGACGCCGACTGGCGCGCGCTGCTGGGCCGCTTCGACGAGGTCTCGGTCAAGATCGCGGACGGCGGTAGCTGGAAGGGTTTCGTCAACGACTACGCCGCGCCGCTGGTCGAAGCTATCCGCGAGGCCGGCTCGACGCCGACGGCATGGCACTACCTCTACTTCACTCCTTGGCGGACCAACGGCTACGAGACGGAGTGGAGGCCCTACAAGTCGCGCAAGTACGGCATGATCGAGGCGCGCTACCGCAAGTTCCGCCGTTTCACCGACACGGCCGCCGACTCGGGCCGGCATGAGGGCTTGGCGGCCCTGCAGGGAATGAAACAGCTCGGCATCAAAACGGTCATGCTCAATGCTGAGTACGCGGGCTTCGGTGGCATCAACGCCGTGACCGTCGTCAAGGGCGAGCGCTACAAGGTGACCGACTGGCCCAACGAGGGCATCGACATCAACGCCGCGGTGCAGGCCTACGCCGATACCATCAAGGCGGAGATACCGGACGCCGTCCTGATCTGGAACGGCCTTTCCACGTCCAAGCTCACACCCGCCACCGTGGCCAGGCTCGATGGCTGGCTGCCGATGCGGTACCAGACCAGCGACGGCCCCATCGCACGCGGTTGGGACTCCGCCTTTGAAAAGCGGTTCCCTGGGCTGGCCTGGGGCGTCATGACAGGCGCGAAGGCGAAGTACTTCCCGGACGCCTACTTCGACGAGGTCGCCGAGAAGAAGCCCGACATTGCCGCCTTCTTCTACGGCCCGGGGTCGCGCTTGGGGCCGACTGTCGAGGCGGCCGCGGCCATCGATGCGATCAGCGCCGAGCGAGCTGGGGAGACCACGGTATGATCCGGCCACCTTTGGCTCGAGTGGAAGTGCTTCACTTCCAGGGCGCCTCGAGGCGACCTGGAAGTGTATACACTCCGCGAGCTCGCAGAGTGCCACCGAGACGACGCGAAACGGGAGCCCTCGGCGACGCCCTGGCGCCGCTGCTGGCGGACGCCCTCGAAGGGGCCAGCAGCGAGCTGGCCCAGATCACCGCCGCGACCCTCAGCAGTCCCGAGGTAGACGCGGCCGTGACGCGCCTCGGCTGGAAGGTCGCAGCCTTCGCAGCCGGTGGCGTCGCCGTCGGTATCGTCGCGGGCCTCTTCATCTGGCGGAGGCTGTGAGCGGTGGTCCAGGTTGAATTGCTGATAGCGGCGCTCGCGCTGGTGTGTATCGGGGTCGGTCTGGGCCTGTCCGCGGTCGGTCTCATCGAGATCCCCGACGCGCTCTACCAGGGCCTCACCACGATCGCACTCGCCGCCATCGGCACCCGAGGCGGCCGCATGGTCCAGACCCGCGCGCTGAAGAAGAGGTACGACAAGCGGACCGCCGACGGCGACCAGGAGGAGTTTGACGACGACGCCCCCGAGGAGCGCGACCCACCATGACCGCGCACAACATCAACGCAGGGGCCTACCGCTCTGACACGGGCCTGAGTGCGACGTTCGATATTCCAGCCGCCGGGCTCGGCCCGCTGGTCATCCGTACCATTCAGCTCGACTACTACTGCCGAAGCTTCCGGCTGAAAGTGATCCAGGTCGGCGGCGGATTCCCCCCCACGCTGCTGGTCGCCTACAGTCGCGAGGCGCTGCTGGCGCCGGTGCCCCGCGGAGACGCAGGCTTTCACACGTTGTTCGCCGATGACGAGCCGATCCGGCGTTTCTTTCTCGGTGATGACGAAGGGCCGCCCTACATCTGGCTGACCAACACCGGGGCCAGCGCCACCGCCCGCGTCCTGTTCGAATACTTCCCGTCGGCCAAGCGCGACGGCCGCGCCCCGATGCCTACGCGTCGAGACCTGGACTTCCCCCTGATCCAAGCCATCACCGCCAGCGTCACCCCGGGGATCTAGCATGGCTCACAACACAAACGCAGGAGCGTACCGCGCAGATACTGCCTTGATGGCGGTATTTACCCTCAACCCGATCGCGCTCGACGGCACCATCGCGCTGCGCAGCATCCAGCTCGACTTCTACTGCCGGTCGTACAGCATCCGGGCGCGTCAGTTCGGCGGAGGGTTTCCGCCGACGATGTTTGTGGCGATGAGCCGTGACGCGCTCCTGGGCGCGGCCGACGACACCGCGGGCTATCAGACGCTGCTCCCCGCGGATCAGCCGATCGAGAAGTTCTTTTGGAAGGACGACGAAGGACCGCCGTATATCTGGGTGGCCAACATGTCGACGTCCGGAATCCTCCGTTGTCACTTCGAGTACTTCCCGACCCACAAGCGCGACGGCCGACAGCCCATGGTCAGCTCGACCAATCGGGACTTCCCGCGCATCATCGAAAGCGGCGCGACCGTAGTGCCGGGAGTGTAGGCAGATGGCCGACACGTGTAGCGACTGCAGGTTCCTCCTCACGGAGTTTGATCCGAAATTCCGATGCGGAGAGCTACCGCCGCTGATGGGGGGGCCGCAAGCCTCCGCGGGCATGGGATGGTTTCCCGGCGTCGAGCTGACCGAGTGGTGCGGCAAATGGGCGCCGTTCGTCGCGACAGGAGTTGTCGTCAGCGCGGGCGACAACCAGACGGCGCCGGTCACGCAGCCCGTCGCGCTACCGGTGTCCGTACTTGTTACCGACGACTCCGGCCGGCCGGTGTTCGGGGCGACGGTGACGTTTGCCGTGGCATCGGGAGGCGGCATTGTGACGGGCGCGGTCCAGCTCACCAACCGCCTTGGCATCGCCACCGTGGGCAGTTGGACGATGGGCCCCACCGCCGGGGCGAACTCCATTACGGCGACAACGGGCGTGCTCCCGCCTGTGGTCATTGATGCGACGGCGGAAGCCCTTATCGCTACGCTCAACGGGGGCAGCGGTCAGACCGCCACGGTGGGAACCCAGGTCGCGATTGCTCCCTCGGTGCTTGTAACCGACGGGGCGCTAAACCCCATCGCAGGCGTAGCGGTCGTGTTCACGGCGAGCGGGACGGGCACGGTCCAAGACCCCAACGCCGTGACCGACGCCTTTGGTATCGCTGCGCCCACAAGTTGGACGCTGGCAGTCTCCGCAGGTTCCAATCTGTTGACTGGCACGTTAGCGGCGGACGCCGCAGGGAACCCGGTCCAAGTACTGGCGACCGGCGAAGCAGCGATCATCACACTCAACGGAGGGGACGCACAGACCGTCCCTGCCGGCTCAGTCTTGCCCGTGGCACCGTCGGTGCTCGTGACCGACCAAGCGCTCAACCCGCTTGAAGGTGTCGGCGTGTTTTTCATCGTTCAGACCGGTGGCGGGGCCGTGGCGGGCGGAAGTACGGTAACCGACATCAACGGCATCGCAGCGCCCACAAGCTGGACTCTCGGAGCCGCGCCGGGACCCAATACCCTCGATGCCAGCTCGCTGGTCAGCGCCACAGGAAGCCCCGTATTATTCACAGCCACCGGAACATAGGAGCAGCCCATGCCCATCGCTGGACCAGATCCCACCGTATCGCCGCACCCCACTGACCAACCCGTGGGCCACGGCGGCGGAGTCATGCCCAGCGCGCCCCAGCTCGCACCGGCCCCCGCGCCCGTCGTGACGATCCCGGCAGTTCAGGCAGTCGAGGCCGTCACGATGTCGCCGTTCGTTCGCGGCGCCCTGATCGGCGGCATCGTCGGGGCCGGTGTCGTGGGCGCCCTGTGGTGGTTCGGAGGGCGGGAGTAATGCACGGACACGACCACGGCGAGGCGTGCTGTACCTCGTGCGCCCAGGGCAACCCCTGCGAGGGCGAGTGCCGCCAGGAGAACCCCCCAGGGTGCTCGCGTGGCATATGCGCCATGCCCAACCCCGTCGCCGCCGGCACGTTCGTCAGCGAAGAGGACCAGGAGAAGGCCCGGGCCCTGACGACGGCCTACCAAAAGGGCTACGCCGAAGGGACTGCCTCTGTGGCCCCAGGCGTAAACCCCGTCCTCGCCGCGGTCGGTGGCCTGCTCGTGGGGGCCCTTATTGTCCGCATGGCCTGGGGGTCCCGGTAATGAGGGCGCTTCTACTCGCCGCACTCCTGGCCACGGCCCCAGGGTGCGGAACCCTCCTCGGTCAGCAGGCTGAGACGGCCGGAGTCACGCTCGGTCTGTGTGTCGCGACTTGCGCTGCAGCGTGCGTTTCCGAAGTCCTGACCGGCGGGAGTGCAGGCGCCAGGGCCGAGCGCTACGGTTTGTGCATGGCGCCTTGCTCGGCCGAGTGTCTCCCCGCATCGGCCCGCGTCTTCGTGCGGCTGCCGAATCCACCACCGCGGTGCCGTCCAGGCCCCCCGGACCAGCCCAAGAAACCCCCGCCGGAGGGCTAGAAGCGTGGCGGACCCCTGCAACTATTGCGGCATGTCCTACAACCGTTTCAAGTCCCCCGACCAGATCGAGTTCCCCGAGGCCTACGCGGTGCAGTTCAAGCGCGCCAAGGCCTTCGCAGCGATGGGGGACTACACCAAGCCCGCGACCCGGGCCGCGACGCTCGGCAAGATGCGCGAATGGAAGCTGGAGGCCTGGAGCGTTCACCAGTTCGTGTGCGGCGAGACGGCCGCACTCGAGGCGCTCTACGACGTCGACCAGGAGGGCCTCGCCGCCCGCGGTAAGTGGGTCGAGCTGGACGCCGTCCAGGATGCGATCCGGGAGGTCGAGCAGGGCCTGGGGATCGAATCGGTGCCCTTCTAACGGCCGAGAGGAAGTGTGCGCACATTGACGCCGGCGCAAAAGTGTGCCCACTCTGGGAGCTCACGGAGTGTATACACTTCCACTCGAGCCAAAGTGAGGCACCCGAGCCCGGTGCGGCACCTTCACACCGGAGACACACATCGTGGCACATGCCGAACCCATGAAGACCGTACGCATCCCTGAGACGCTCCACAACCGCGCGGCCAAGCTGAGGGGAACCGAATTGAAAGACCTCGGACTCCAGCGGGCCAGACGTGGCCCCTGGTCTTACGAGGGCTACCGCCTTGACTCGGTGACACGCATCGTGGAGAAGGCGCTAGCCTTCGGTCTCGATGAGATGGACCGCCGGTTGAAAGAAAAAAACAAGACCGCGTGAATACGGCGGGGGGCCCCCCGTCGTACGCCTGTACCGCAGAACTCGACCCCGGCTTGGACAGGCCGAAGGACGTAGACATGAGCAAGAAGACCCACACCACAAAGCCGCCTTACGGACGTTGTGCAACCTGTGGATTCGCCGTCAGGGGAGGCGGCGTAATCGAGTGCCACGCCCGGCCACCGCTGCCCAGCCGAGAGGGCGGTTACGCCGTCTGGCCCAAGGTTCGCGCAGCTTGGGTCTGTGCGGGCTATCGGCACATGTCCTGGGTCGACGTCAAGAAGATCGACGCCACGACGACGAGGCCCAACCGATGAACAAGATCACCCAAACAAACTACGAGCGACTGGCCGAACTACAGGGCTACGCCGAGGAGCTGGCCCAGCTCCTTGGGGACATCGCCGATAGCGCCCGCGAATTCCACGACGATCGGAGCGAGCGGTGGCGGGACTCGGAGGCCGGCTACGCCTACGATGAATGGCTGGCCACCATCGAGACGGCCTCCGACGAGGCCCGCCAGTGCGCGGACAGTGCCCTGGTCGAGAGGAGCCCCATACCATGAGGCGGTTCCCATTCCATGGAGTGCGCGAGGACGGGCGCTTCCGTCCGCCCTCCCTGGTCGATGAGCTAGAGCCGTTCTTGACGGCTCCGGCCGTGTCGGTTGGGGACGGCTTCGGAGGCGACCAGCCCCACGTCTTGGTGCCTGTGCGTCTGGTGGCGTCCATGTTCGTGCGCCTCGTTGCCGGCTTCCCTGTCAGAGGAGCGAATAACCGCGGTGGGTTTCCGCCTGCGCCTCTGGGCGGCGACGTCCCAGCGTCGCGCATCCATTTTCGTCTCCGGCGCGTCTCGCTGAAGCTCAGCCAGAAAGAGCTTGGCGACCTCGTCGGTGTACCCCAGTCCACGGTCAGCCGCTACGAGCACGGCGGCGACTTCGCCGAATCCACTGTGGCCCGGCTGCGCTGTGCGCTGGCTGTGGCCACATTCATCCGGGGCGCCTCGTGTGAGGACCTCGTAGCCCTTGAGCAACTCGCTCAGTCCTGTACCACCACGGAGAAATGACCATGCCAGGCAAAGACGCGATCCGCGTATACCTCGACCCGGAG
>SDBS01002674.1_pt1 | contig 17745 bp, 15 predicted proteins | sample 2277091 | NCBI WGS metagenome assembly SDBS01 (sample SAMN10404972, study PRJNA504765) | marine sediment metagenome | isolation source: marine sediment core GS10_PC15, 163 cmbsf | place: Arctic Ocean: Southern Knipovich Ridge | collected 2010 | reverse complement strand
CTTCATTTTCACTTTTTTCACATTTTATCGAAAACTTAACAGCTTTTCTAACTTTATAATCAGGTTTGCTACCAGATACAAATCTCTCTCGATTATATCCTTTTTCAACTATCTCTTCTTGATATAAATTTTGAGGATAATCATACGAAGAGGGCCAGTCTTTTTTGCCAAGCATTACTTCAACTGTTTCCTTATTTGTAATATCAAATGATCGATACCCATACTTATTTGCTAGCATAGCAGCCCTCTCTAAGGCTTTTTCTTTCACTTCTTTGTCACTTTTCTCATCTTTGATCACGACAATTGTAAATTCGTCTTCACTGTTACGATATTCAAGCACTTTATTTTTAGTATCTTGAGATATTCCATTTGAGCAACTAATCGTTGTGAGAGCTAAAGTTATTAATAAAATTCTAACTATCATTATTATCCTCATAATTATCCTGTCTATCTAATTATAATAATTACACTATTTTGATAATTAAAATAAATAAATAGTTAAATAAATCTTCATTAACACTAAATAAAAGCATTCGGGTGATATAATTAAATCAAATCTAATGCTAGATGTTGCTAAGAGTTAAAACATTGGATTTAAAGTTATTAGGATCAAATCATTTAAAGGATCTTGAGGAAAAAAAGAAGGTCCTATAAAAGTAATAGGACCTAGATTAATTACATTCCGCAAATCTTACATTTAGAAGCTTTAGATTTGCTTCTTTTTTTTCTAGTAGCTGGTTTTTTTGCAGATTTTTTAGCAATTTTTCTTTTAGTTGTTTTTTTGGCAGCTTTTTTAGCTGGTTTTCTTTTTGCTTTTTTGCGTGGCATAGTTTTTTTCCTCCGAAAAAGGTTTATCTATCTATTTTTCGAATATAATAATGATATTATTTATGCAATTATTTTTTTTGTTTTTTACAAAATATTTTAGTGAAAAAAATCTAAAAATATGCTTTTATCTTCAGCATTTTTAATTGGAGATTTTATATGAAAAAAACAAAAAGCAAATTTTTAATCCTTTTTATTTTAACGATTTTTAGCTTTTTAAATCTAAGCGCTGACAATCTAAAGATAAAACCATTAGAACAGAAAAACATTTTAGTAACTGGGGGAGCAGGTTTTTTAGGCTCTCATATGTGCTTGCGATTAGTTGAAGAAGGACATAGAGTTATCTGTATAGATAACCTTTATACAGGCTCTACTGATAACATTAATAATTTACTTAATCACCCCAATTTTAGATTTATTGAGCTTGATATTACAGAGCCTTTCGATATTGATGAAAGCTTAGATGAAATCTATAATTTTGCCTCACCAGCCTCTCCTCCTCATTATCAAAAAGATCCAATTATAACTTTTAAAACAAATGTTTTAGGATCGATAAACCTTTTAGAAATAGCCAGAAAAAACAATGCCAAAATATTTCAAGCATCTACGAGTGAAGTTTATGGTGATCCTATCTATCATCCTCAAAAAGAGACAGATTGGGGAAATGTAAATCCCATAGGTGTGAGAGCTTGTTATGATGAGTCTAAAAGAGGAGCTGAGACGCTTTTTTTTGATTATCATAGAAAATATGGGATCAAAATCAAAGTTGGTAGAATTTTTAATACCTATGGCCCAAATATGGATATCAAAGATGGTAGGGTAGTCTCAAATTTTATCACTCAAGCACTTAAGGGGGATCCTATTACAATTTATGGAACAGGATATCAAACCCGTTCATTTTGCTATGTTGATGATCTAATCGATGCGATTGTTGCTTTAATGCAAAGTGAAGATAGTTTTATAGGACCTGTAAATATTGGTAATTCAACAGAGTTTACAATTGATGCGCTGGCCGATAAAGTTATTGAAATGACAGAGTCTAACTCTAAAATAATACAATTGCCTTTACCATTAGATGATCCTAAACAAAGAAGGCCGAATCTTAGCTTAGCTAATGCTAAATTAAACTGGCAACCAAAGATAGAGCTGGAAGAGGGCTTAAAAAAGACAATCACATACTTTGAAGAAAAGCTAATCTTAGAAACTTATTGAAGTATAGATCTATTGGCAACAAGTAAAAGTAAAGCCTCTTTTTTAAGAGGCTTTAAAGCTCATCTGGCATGCCAATTCCAATATATCTAAAACCCATTTTTTTAAGCTCTTTTGGATTGAAAAAAGCTCTGCCATCAAAAATATTGGGATCATTCATTGTATTTTTAATTTCATTTAAAGGAATGGAGTTAAATTCTTTCCATTCTGTTACAAGCACAATTCCATCAGACCCAATTGCTGCATCTTTAGGATCTGAATACCAATTAATATTTTCTCTGTTTGATAAGATTTTTTTCGCATTATCCATTGCAATAGGATCGTAAAGATTTAAAATAGCACCTTTTTTTAGTAAGTAATCAATTATCACCAAAGAGGGAGCATTTCTCATATCATCAGTATTGGGTTTGAATGAAAGTCCCCAGATAGTGAAGGTTCTACCTTTAAGGCCACCTCTATTTTCAAAGTAATTATCGATATATCTAGCTAGAAGCTCTTTTTGCTCTTCATTAACTCTATGGATAGCATTGAGTAGAGTTGGCTCTATATTAACATCTTTTGCTATGAAAGATAAACTCTGCACATCTTTAGGAAAACAAGAACCTCCATAACCAATACCAGCATTTAAGAAATGTTTGCCAATTCTTTTATCAGGACCGATACCTTTTTTGACATTTTCTACGTTTGCTCCAACATTTTTGCAGATATTTGCGATTTGATTCATAAAAGATATTTTTAGAGCAAGCATGGCGTTTGCTGCATACTTAGTTATTTCAGCTGATAAAATATCCATAGTGATTAAATTATTAGTAAAATCTTTATGGATGTTTATAAGAGTATTTTTGACATTTTCATTTTCAGTTCCAATGACTATTCGATCCGGCTTTAAGCAATCATGGATAGCTTCTCCCTCTTTTAGAAACTCAGAATTACTAGCTACATCAAATGTGATATCTTTTTCTCTTTTAGATATCTCTTTTTTGATAATTTTTTGGATTAGAAAGGTTGTGCCGACAGGTACAGTTGATTTGGTAACTATAATTTTATACTCTTCGATATTCTTCCCAATCTCTTTAGCAATCGCTTTAACATAACTTAAATTGCATGATCCATCTTCATTTGAAGGGGTAGGCGCGCAAATAAATAATATATTAGACTCTTTGATAGCTTTTTTGTAATCGGTAGTAAATATAAGCTTATTTTCTTTAACATTTTTTTCAACGAGCTCTTTTAGGCCCGGTTCATATATAGGGATAATCAATGAGTTTAAATTGTTTATCTTCTCTTCATCAATATCTAAACATGTAACTATATTTCCTTTTTCGGCAAAACATGTGCCGGAGACTAAACCGACATAGCCAGTTCCTATAACAAGAATCTTTTCACATGGATAAATATGTATACTTGTTGCTAAAAAAATAAAAATAAAAATTTTGATCAAAGTTTTCATGAAAATCCCTGAGTATTTAAGTTAAAAAGATATCTAAAATTTAGGATTTATTTTTTTTTAGCAAGTAAAAATATGAAAATTAGATGCGAATTTTTTATTGCTGGAGTCTTTTAGAAAAATTATTGACTAAATATCTTTGATCGCCTTTAATCAAAAGAAAAATAAAGTCAAAATCTAAATTTAGAGGTTTTTCTTAAAAAAAAATATTTTTAATTAAATATTTTATTTTTCGAAAAACAAGGATGTCATCCAAATATGACGCTAAATTTTTCCTGTTACTAAATTCAAAATTAAATATTTTATTTTGCTAAACCAAGGTTAAAAATACTATGAAAGATTTTTCTATACTTATTGGTGGACAAGCGGGCTCTGGTATCGAAAGTTCTAGTTTTATCATTGCCAGTTTGCTCAATCATTTGGGTTATCATGTATATAATTACCGTGATTACCCCTCTGTTATTACAGGTGGTTACACTTTTTCAATTATTCGAGTAGCTACGACAAAAATATTAACGCATAAAAATGAGATAGATTTTGTTTTGGCTTTAAACCAGAACACAGTAGATTTTCATAAACATCTTTTAAAAAAAGAGGTGACGATATTATATGATCCATCATCTGTTAATGCAACTGGACTTGCAATTGATGTTAAATCAATTATTAAAGAAGAAAAAGCTAAAAGCGTTATGGCAAATACCTGCATTATTGCAGCTTTGGCCAAGGTTTTGAATATTGAATGGACGTTAGTAGCAGAGGTTTTTAAAAAGCATTTTAGAAAGGAAACTGAGCTAAACTTAAAGGTTGCAAAAAGATCTTATGATAGTACAAAAACTATGTCTAAAATAAAACCTATTTCAAAAGAGAAAAGGCCTCTTTTAACAGGTAATGATGCAGTGAGTTTAGGACTTATAAAAGGTGGGCTTGAAACCTATATCGGCTATCCCATGACTCCAACTTCTGGTGTACTGCACCTTTTAGCGAAAGTTGAAGATGAGTTTAACCTGAAAGTGATCCATCCAGAAAGTGAGCTTAGTGTAATTATTATGGCGCTAGGCTTTGCTTATACTGGTAGCAAAGTAGCTGTAGGAACCTCAGGTGGTGGCTTTTGTCTTATGACTGAAGGGGTTAGTTTTGCTGCAATAGCAGAACTTCCAGTTGTCATTGTTCTCGGTCAAAGACCAGGGCCAGGAACTGGCCTTCCCACTTATACTGGGCAAACAGAATTAGATTTTGTTCTATCAGCCGGCCATGGTGAGTTTGTAAGATTTATAGTAGCCCCCGGAGATTTAGAAGAAGCTTGTTTTTTCTCGGCTGTTGCTTTAAATATAGCTTGGAAATTTCAGATACCAGCTTTTGTTGTAGTCGATAAGACTCTAGCTGAGGGTGTATATACCTTTGATACAAATATCATAAAAGAAATAGAAGAAGAAAAAATTGCCCTATCAGATAAGAAAAAAGACTACAAAAGATATCAATTTACAGAAAATGGGGTATCTCCTTTAGCTTTTGTTCCTCAAAAAGATGCTGTTATAAAAGTAAATAGCTATGAACATGACGAGAGTGGAGTTACTACAGAGAGCATTTATCTAAGCAAAGCCATGCAAGAGAAAAGGCTGAAAAAAGAAAAATATCTTTTAAAAGAGATTGAAAAATATGAGATTGTTAGCGTTTATGGAAATAAAGATTCTTCTATAGCTTTAGTTTGCTTCGGATCAAATAAAGGAGTGTGTTTAGAAGTTGCGAATTTATTAAATATCAAACTAGTTTTTCCCAAAGTTTTATCTCCTTTTCCAAAAAAACAATTTGAAGAAGCTTCAAAAGATATTAAAACATTCATCTGTGTTGAAAATAATGCAACAGGCCAATTAGCTAATCTTTTGAGTTTTCATAAATATAAAATAGATGAAAAAATATTAAAATATGATGGTCGCCCATTTGCTTTAGATGAATTAGAAAAATTAGTAAAAAAGGTAATAAAATGAATCAAAATAATCTTGATACTGGTTGTCAAAATACATGGTGTTTAGGATGTGGTAATTTCTCTATTTTGAATGCCATCAAAGATGTAGTAAAATCGCTTGTTGAAGACGGGACTTTATTGGAAGATATAGTTTTAGTTTCAGGTATTGGCTGTCATGGTAAAATTATCGATTATCTAGATATGAATAGTTTTTATTCACTTCATGGAAGAGCTGTGCCTGCAGCTGAAGGTATAAAAATTGCTAATCCTAAATTAAAAGTGATAGTTTTTTCGGGTGATGGGGATTCTTATGGAGAAGGACTTGAACATTTAATATTTGCGGCCAAAAGAAACATCGATATAACAATGATCGTGCATAATAATAGAGTCTATGGTCTTACAACTGGCCAATATACTCCGACATCTCCATTTGGCTATAAAGGAAAATCGACTCCCAAAGGAACCCATGAAGATCCTTTAAATCCATTAGAGCTTATGTTAGCTAGTGGCGCTACTTTTATTTCAAGAGCAGCATCGCATGGAATAAATCTTTTAAAAAAAATTCTTAAAGAAGCAATTTTGCATAAAGGTTTTTCTCTAGTTGATATTTTGCAAGTTTGTGTTACTTATTACAATATGTATAAATATTATAGCGAAAGAGTTTATGAACTCTCAGATCATGACTTTTCTGATTATAATACAGCTTCTAACAAGATTAGAGAATGGGACTACAACAAAGATGCAAAAATAGGCCTTGGTGTTTTTTATAAAAAAGAAAAACCAACTTTTGATGAAAGATATAAAGATTTTGTTAGAAAAGACATTGATAGAGATAAAGAAATTAATAAAATTTTAGAGCATTACATTTGATATTGATAAGATTATTGGATATCTACATAGCTATTTTATTTCTTGTTCTCCAACCTCCAAATTTGTATCTCAAATAAAAACAGATAGAATTCATAATTGCATAAAAAACCATTAATGCCCATACATAGGAGGGCGATGAAGATTTTTTTACAATAAAGAAATAAACTGGCATAACAGCAAAAAACCAAGCGCCTACGGCATTCATAATCATTATAAAAATAGTATCTCCGGCCGCTGTTAGAACACCCGCTGAAATCCAAGTAAGTCCATCGAAGATGAAATATAACCACAAAAATATACAACTAATTCTAAGAAAATAAAAGAGCTTGGAGGTATTAGCTGATGTTTCTTTTGATAAGAAAGCATTGATTAGTGGATCTGGATAAATTAAAAGTACTAAAGATATAACCAATGCAGAAAGTAGTAACAATTTAACAGCTGAAAACCAAGTCTTTGATACTTTAAGATAATTTTTGGCTCCGATTAAATTAGCCGATACTGTCGTAACACCTTTTTGAAGACCAGCTGTTGCAAAAGCAATTACAGCATATAAATTTTGTCCGATAGTCATAACTGTCAGATAAACTTCTCCTAAAGTAGCCATCATATGAATAACTATGGCCCAAGCTGTAATTTCTATCATATGTCCAAAAGCGGAAGGAGAGCCTATTCTAAGACATTTTAAAAAAAGTTTTGGCTTAAATGTTAAACGGTTCGTGTTATATTTTTTTCGGTTTTGTTTACTTAAGAAAAAGAACATTAAAAAAGAGACTTGAAATATTTGAGCAAAACCGGTTGCTAGAGCAGCCCCTTTTGTCCCATAAGATGGAATCAGATTTGTAACCCCAAAGATAAGAATTATATCTAAAAGTATATTCACAATATTCGATATAACAGTTGATAGCATAATAATTTTTACTTTTCCAATTCCGATAAAAAATGAAGCTATAGCTGTTTGGACTGCAAAAGCAACATTGAAATATAAAATCCATTGAAAATATGGAAGAGCAAAATCTTTATAGTGATAATCTGGCAAAAATAGAGGCCCTGCAAATTTTCCAAGTAAGAAAAAGATTGGAAAACACATTAAAGAAAACCAGATCATTTGCCAAGCAGGTGAGGCTGCTTTTGTATACTGCTTAGAACCATTAAACTGTCCGACAAAGACCTCTGCTATTGAGGCTATTCCTATAGCCCCATATTGAAAAATCATACAAAACATGGCAGATGCAGTCGCTGCATTCATAGCTTCTAAAGAATAGTTTGCTAAAATGAGTCTATCTACAAAGAGCATCAAATAATTAGATAAAAATGAAAGCACTAAAGGTAGAGATATAGTGAAAAGTTCTTTAAGAGTTCCAGATGGATGTTTTGTTAATTTCGCATATTCTTTTGTGATTTCGGTTTGTTTTTGAGTCATAGTTTTTTGATTTTCAGATAAAAATTATATTTTACATTTTTAGAATTAAAAAAATGCTTATATTTTTTTTAATGAAATTGAGTTTCCCTAACAGTAGTTAACCCTTTTTAGAGCTTCGTCCAAAAATTATAACAATTCCACCAACTACAACTAGAGTTATCCCACCAATTAAAAGCCATCTAACTTGGTTGTCATGCTCAGAGGCTTTGCTCATCAAAGTGTCTTGAACAGCTTTGCCAATAGGTGTTTTTGAAAAAGGCTTGGTATAGGATCCAATCTCACCCTTTGCTTCTGAGATTTCTCTCATATAATGAAAAGCATAACCAATTAAAACGATTCCTATGATTAAAACAATTATGCCTATAATTCGTTTATAATTCATTTTTTACCTCAATGCCTGTTTTTTTTCTTATAGAATAAAGTCGAAATAGTTTGCAACTAGTGCTATATAAATTATAATTGAGAATCTCTTCTTATTTAATATTTTATATAAATATCTAAAAATTAATATTTTCTGACAAAACTTTAAATTGAAAGTGGAAGTTTAAAGAATAAAACCTCATTTATAATATTTTAAATATTATTAAATTTATAATTTTGTTTTATTAGTTTGTTAAATTCATTTATCTGCTTTATTTTTTTTATTTAATTTTTAATAAAAACGGATACATTTAAAGATATACTTGATATAATCGCCTTTTAAAATTCAAAAAAAGTTAAAAAAATATGTCATTTTCAGATTTAGAGTTGCATGCCGGAATCCTAAAAGCTATTGAAGGCGAAGGATATACTAAACCGACCCCTATTCAAGAAAAAGTTATTCCTAAGATTTTGAGAGGTTTTGATCTACGAGCTTCCGCGCCAACGGGCACAGGGAAGACAGCCGCTTTTATTCTTCCTTGTTTGGATCGATTGATGAAACCATCTACTCTAAAAGGTAGAGGTCCTCGTGTTCTGGTTTTGGTTCCTACTCGAGAGTTAGCAATGCAGGTTGCGACGCAAGCAAAAAAATATAGCAAGTATCTTCACAAAGTGAAAACAGTATGTGTATATGGTGGTGCTCCTTATTATGTTCAAAATAGAGAATTAGCTGCCAAATACGAGATATTGGTAGCAACCCCTGGACGTCTTATCGACCATCTTGAAAGAGGAAAAATTAATTTTTCCAAACTTGAACTTTTGATTCTTGATGAAGCTGATCGTATGTTAGATATGGGTTTTATAGATCCTGTAGAAAAGATTACGAGAGCCACCCCTAGTACTCGTCAGACATTGATGTTTTCAGCAACACTTAAAGGTGAAGTTCTCAAACTCTCAGAGCGTCTTTTAAACAAACCAATGGAAATACAAGTAAGCCATAATAAAGAAGAATATAAAAATATTAAACAACATTTGTATTTTGTTGATAACATCAATCATAAACATCAACTTTTAGATCATTTTTTAAAAGATCCAGATCTTTCTCAAGTGTTAGTTTTTACTTCAACAAAAAGACAGGCAGATATCCTCGCTACCAAGTTGAAAGACGATGATCATAAAGCTGCCGCCTTGCATGGTGATATGAACCAAAGACAAAGAGAGAGAACTCTTTTGCGTATGCGAAAAAATAGCATTAGGATTTTGATTGCTACAGATGTAGCAGCAAGAGGTATTGATGTTAGAACCATATCTCACGTTATAAATTTTGATCTTCCGATGACTCCGGAAGATTATGTTCACCGTATTGGAAGAACTGCAAGAGCCGGCGCCAAAGGTACCGCTTTATCATTTGCTTCTCCGAGAGATGCAAAAATGGTAAAATTAATTGAACAATTTACCGGACAAAAGATCGATTATAAAACTATCCCAGGTATGGAACCTAAAAAGAACTTTTCCAAGCCAGATTTTTCGAAATCTAAACGACGAAATGCTAGATCAAGGAATTTTAAATCACAAAATTCTAAATCAAAGAATGCTAAATCTAACTTTCCATCTTCTCGAGGTACAAAAGGAAAGTTTCATTATAAATCTAAAAGGGGTTTTAAAAAAAATCAACGCGAGTCTTAATACTGCCTCTAATTTAAATATAATAAATTGTATGTATAAATCTGCAAAGAATATTTAATGAAAAATATGTTATAAAAAAAATCAGATAAATAATAACAATATTTTATAGTTTTATGATTTCATCTAGCGGTTGTTCTAAGAGTCAAAGTCCAATTACCAAACAAGAAATTATTCAAGCTCAAAAAGCTTGGGGAGATGGTCTCGTCTCTATCGGAAAAGCTTACTCAGATAAAAAAGATTATAAAAATGTTGCTACAAAACTTGTTAATGATCTTTATGCTTACCAATTAGGCGAGGTGCTTTTCAAACCTTCACTAGCGTATGCAAAACCCTTTAGATTGACTGAAAAAGGAGCTCTCTCTTACTTTATAGGAGACGATAAAAACTTTCCTGAAGACAAAGGATTTGCTTTAGTACCCTTGATTAAGGTTCGTTTTGCCAATGTTGGTTTTTTCATTCAGGATAATTATGCAGTTGCTATGGGAAATTATTTTTTTACTCCTAAAAAAGGAAAAACTATCAAAGTAGAATATACATTCGGATATATAAAAGATAAAAATGGAAAATTGAGAATTCATTTACAACACTCTTCTTTGCCATATTCAGAAAAGTAAATTTAGACATGGAGCAACTAGTGACAAATATGTTCTGTTTTTGTCACTAATTGTTATTTAATAGACAAAATTTATTACTACCTTATTTTTAATTGAGTGATATTGATTTAATATACAATTTCTTCTTGAAAGATTTCTATCCCGGTTAGCTTCTTCAGTATATTCTGATAAATTTATATTTAAAGGAGGGTTTTTACTCTCGTATATGATGAAAATTAATATTTCACATCTATAAATTGATGGTTCGGGTTTTGTTGTATGGCATATTGTTTTTCCCAAGAAGAATTGAATAAAACCATTAGGTTTTCCCAGCGGTCTTTAACAATGATAGAGTTAAATGGTTTTTTATAAGTGTCGATATCCCCAATAATCCAAGAACTGCATTGATATGGAAGAAGCTCTAAGTTAGTCTCTACTTTATACTCATCTTGTAATCGATATTGTAGAACTTCAAATTGCAGCCTTCCTACTGCGCCATAGAACGTGCTGTTAAATTGGTTTTGGTTATAAAGAATTTGAATAGCACCTTCTTCTGCAAGCTGTTTAATGCCTTTGTCAAAAGCTTTTCTTTTCCCTACATTTTTAGGAGTAACCTTTGCAAATATTTCAGGTTGAAATTGAGGGAGAGGTTTGAAATTAAAACCGCCGGTTAAGGAAACCGTATCTCCAATAAAAAAAATACTAGGGTTAATAACCCCAACGATGTCTCCTGCAACAGCACAGCTTAACGTTACTCTTTCTCCGGCAAACATACTATGAGGTCTTGCAAGACGAATATCTCGATTAAGACGATGGTGTTTTATAACCATATCTTTTTCGAATTCTCCGGAGCAAATACGTAAAAAAGCCAAACTATCATGATGCTTACGATCCATGTTAGCTTGAACTTTAAAGACATAAGCGCTGAAGGGGTTTTTGACAGGATCTATTAGAATTTCCGTTCCCTCCGGTGTGTCAGCAAAGCGTGCAGAAGGGGGAGGGGCAAGGTTAATAAAAGTATCAAAAAAAGGTTCTATTCCAAAATTGGATAAGGCAGAGGCGAAAAATACAGGGGTCAAGCTGCTAGATAGAAATTCTTCTTTGTTAAATGAATTTCCTGCAGTATCAAGGAGGCTTAGATCCTCTTTTAATTGATCCAGTTCTGATTGTCCAATGAGATTTAAAATTTTTGGATCTTCTAGGGTGTGTTTGTTCATAGTAGCTCGTTTCGTGCCGCCTTTTGCCGAGCTTTCGAAGAGCAATGCTTGATTTGCGAGTCGATCGTAGACTCCACAAAATTCTTTTCCTAATCCTATTGGCCAGTTATAAGCATAAGATTTAATTTTCAGAGCAACTTCGACCTCATCCATGAGATCAAGAGGATCGCGTCCCGGCATATCCATTTTATTGATAAAAGTAAGTACCGGAATTTTTCTAAGACGACATACTTCAAAAAGTTTAAGGGTTTGCTTTTCAATCCCTTTTGCTGCATCAATGACCATAATAGCACAATCTGCTGCGGTAAGAGTGCGAAAAGTGTCTTCAGAGAAATCTTCATGACCGGGTGTATCTAATATATTTATTATTACATCTTTATAAGAAAATTGCATAGCCGAGGATGTTATGGAAATTCCTCTTTCCTGTTCCATTGACATCCAATCTGAAGTTGCAAATTTTCGTCCTTTTCGTCCACGTATTATGCCGGCGGTATGAAGCTGGCCGGAGTAAAGAAGTAATTTTTCAGTAAGAGTTGTCTTTCCTGCATCAGGATGACTAATGATTGCAAAGGTCCTACGAGAAGAAATTTGTTTTGATAAAGAGATTTTTTGCGGATTATCCATAAGAGCTTACTTAGCAATGATTGGTCTTGAAATGTAAATTATAGTCAATATATCCGATAAAATCAAGGTGAAGATAGATATGTTGGATATACTCAAAATATGATTAGGTAGGATCTACCATAATTAAAAGGATTCTGACCAGCGCAATTAAGAGCAAAGTAAGAACTGTTGGGATGTTATAGAGCGAATAAGTAAAGTTTTTGAAATTGCACTAAATGCATTATCAAATATTTGTGACTGCACTTCAGATACTTATCCTTCTCATTTAGAGGAAAGAGAAATGGAACATTATCGTAGAAGATTTTATTAATAAAAATAAAATATCTTTTACAAATTACTTTAGTTCTTTCCAAAGACCTGATATTTCAATTTTTTTGTCAGATAATTCGAATATTTGCTTGCAATATATTTTTAGTTTTGGAGAACAGTTAGCTTCTTGAATTACTCTATTTTTCATAAATTCTTTCCAAATCTTGGGAAGATTTTCTTTTTTTCTTGCCATTCCACCAAATTCATCTGGAACAGCATAATAAATACATTTTACATGAGATGATAAAAGTCGACTAAGACACATTGGACAAGGTTCTAGAGTTGAAAATATATATGCAGGCTCAAGATTTATTAACTTATTAGCAATTTTTTTTTCCCAATTAGTAACAGCATTCATTTCAGCATGCTGATCAGAGCGATGATAGGGATTAAACACTTTATTTTGCCCTTTTGCAACTATTTTACCAAAAGAGTTTGTAATAATAGCTCCAATAGCAAAATTATTATTTTTTATTGCTACTATAGCCTCATGTAAAGCTTGCAGAATAAATTCTTCATGTTCAAATCCAGGAATTCCAACAAAAGAATCTATTTCTTGTAACAATTCAAATATTTGTTTTTCAATATTATCGTTATTCATTTTACTATTTGTTCTTTTGGAAATTTAAATATTTCAAATAATAAGGAATCTTCACTTAAAGAATGCAACCACTGAATCAAACGTGATTTATTTTTATCAGATTTTTTTTGTGAAATATGATATGGAATCTTTTGTTTCAAACAAATTTTTTTTAGCACATTTTTACAGATTTTTTTTCTAACTACTATTGCTTGTTGAGTAAGAATGGACAATAATTTTTTATCACCAAATACTCCCATTTTTTTCCCACTAAGAATTTGTATCCAAAAAACATCATCATGATCTAAAAGAGAATCTAAATTAGGATTATATTCATTAGTAATTAGATGTTCTATTTTAGAAAGAGTTAAAATTTCACTTGTATAGATTTCATCAGGAATAAAATATAATTCTTTATGTAATTTTTTTAATTTGGAATTAAATATTTTTATTTTTTCTTCATCTTCTTTTTTTAAACAAATAAAACTATCTATATCACTTTTTGAAGATACAGAATAATCTGCATTTCCTTTTGCCAGACTTCCAAAAATAAAACCAAAAAGAAGAATTTCTCCAAAAGTATCATATGCTAATGTTTTCAAAGATAAAGCTATAGATTTATTTAATTTTTCTGCATTTCTTATATTTTTTTGATTTTTTTTAAATTCAATAAAATCATAAATATCTCTTGGAATAAGAGTAGGCTTGGCTTTAATCATAGGTTTAAAATATACAAAAGAAGCTTCCTTAGTATATCCTCCATAAATATCATATCCTTTTTCTATATCCATAACAATTTTATTATGTAAAATTATATTGTCCTTCAGAGATTTTGTAATATAATCACTAGTTCCAAAAAGAGAGACATACATCATTCTTTTTTTATAATTAGGATTTGTAAAAAACTTTTTTAAATCATTTTCACTTTCATAAATAGTTATAAAAAATATAGGAGCAAATATTTCTTCATAATTAGCTTGGTCTATATTATCAGCCAAAATAATTGTCGGATATACAATGGAACTCTTGAAATCAATATGTCCTCCATAAATAATCCTATCTTTATGTTTTTGAAGATATTTTGAAATAGAAACTATTTCATCAGAGTTAGGTATAGGCCCTATCTCTCCTTCATTTTTATAAGAATCTATTTTTGTTTTTTTTATTTCTTTAATAATTTCAGTTATTATTTTAGATTGATTACTTTTATGTATTAAAATATTATCTGGACCTGCACAATCTTGACCATTATTAAAAATTTTTACTTCCATAATCTTTTTTATTGCAAGTTTAATATCAGCATCATGGTTGATTACAAGAGGGTTATTTCCTGAACCATTAAAAATAAAAAGATCAACTTTAGTCTTTTTCATAACATTTATAGCATTTTTATATTTTCCAGTAAAAATTACACCAGTAGATTTTTTTACAAAGTCATTAACAAATACATCACGATTACCTTCAAAAATATAGATATTAGGAAATAATTCAGATGCTTGAGAAATTTTTATAAGTTCTCTAAAAACACCAGACATTTTCATAGGAACTCGAACATACACTTTTTCACATTGAAAAGAGGGCACTATAGCAAATAAAACAAAAGAATATAAAGGTAAGTTTAAAGGAAAAAAAGTAGAAATAGAAGGAATAGTTTCTGTTAAATAATTAACAATTTTTTCGGGATGAGATAATGTTTCAATAGATCTTTCAAATTCATCATCTATGGTTTTTTTACTTTCATAAGATAATAATAATTCATATATTTTTGATTTTTTGAAAATTAAAATATCTTTAAATTTTTTGCATATAAGCAATATTTTTTTTATGTTAATTTCATGATTTACTACGGAATTCGACTCATGTTTTAGCCTTGATATAATCTTTTTATCTTTCATATCTTCATCTTATTTCTTAGGCACAAAATAATCAGGGTATCACAAACTAAAATCTAAAAGAAATAAAAAATAAATAAAAATCGTAGACTTACTAACGGATGACTTTTTTTGACGGATCAAATTTTTCTAACAAGAAAATGTGATTTTAGGATATTTTTTTAGAATTTTTACTGAAAAATATATATAATTCTTTAGAGATACTTATTTTATGTTAATTAAAAAGGAGATGAAGTGTGATTTCTAATAATATAAAAAAAAATAATGGAGTACGGATAAAATTCCTAAAATATATTTCTTATATAATTTTTGTTTCATTTTATTCAAAATTTTTATGATAAAACTAAGAGAAAAAACATCACTATATCTTATTTTATTTATCGTTTTTTTTAATTATGTTGGAATCGGACTTGTTTATCCTGTGTTCTCATCTATGCTCTTTCTACCTGAAAGCTCTTTTATTAACCCTGAAACATCATTTAGCATGAAGGGGGTATATTTAGGAATTCTACTATGTTGTACTCCTATTGCTTCCTTTTTCAGCGGACCATTTTTAGGAACTTTATCAGATCAAAAAGGGCGAAAGCCTTTGTTTATTATTAGTCTTTCTGTAGGCGTTTTGGGATATGTATTTTGCGTATTTGGTGTTTTGTTAAAAAGTGTTTTCATACTTATGTTTGCCAGAGTGATAATAGGTATTGCTAATGGAAATATTGGAGTTGTTAATGCTGCAATTGTTGATTTAAGTGATGCCAAAACCAAAACAAAATTTTTTGGCTTTTATAGTATGGCTCTTGGGGTAGGATTTACTATAGGACCCTTTTTAGGCGGGATGTTTTCTAAATCAGGATTTGTTATTCCATTTCTTGTTGCAGGCATAGCAATTTTGATCAATCTTTTTCTTATTTTATTTTTCTTTTACGAAACTCATGACTGTTCTTATCAAAAAAAAGATGTTAAATTTTTACAAAATATTTTTAATCTTAAAAAAGTTTTTTATATTCCAAACATAAGAGATTTTTTTATCATTATTGTAATTTATTGCTTTGGATGGTCAATCTTTTATGAATTTCTTCCAGTTATTTGGATTGAATATTACGGATTTGATGTTGCTAAAATAGGATTTTTTTTCGCTTATGGAGCTGGGTTTTATGCATTGTCTTCTGGATTGCTTATTAAACCAGTCATTAATAGATATGCTCCACAAAAAATTCTTTTTTATACTTTGTGTGGTATGGGGTGTTTAATTTTATTGGTATTTCTTCCCCTTAATTCTTTTTTTGTATGGATTTATTTGCCAATTTTTGAATTATTGGGAGCTCTAATTTATCCTTCTTATAATACAATAATTTCAAATGCAGTTGACAAAGATTCTCAAGGAGAAATTTTAGGCATTTCTGGATCAATACAATCTCTTGCTTATGGAATTAGTCCTCTTTTAGGCGGTGTTTTTCTTGGTTTGAATATTCACATGCCTATATTTTTAGGAGGTATTTCAATGTTAATTGCTGCAATAATTGTAAGAAAAATTGCTTTAAGAAAAAAGTTTATACAAAATTTTTAGTTACAAAAGATTTATTTTTTATATTCAGTAGCTTATTATTATATCTATTCTTTTAAAGAAAAAATATCAGGATTCATTTGTTACTCCTTGGGTATCGATTAAATTGTTGCTAGTTTTTTGTAGAATGCTGGCTATATGTTTTTTGGTAAAATGTGCATATCTTCTCGTCATCAATGGCGAGCGGTGTCCTAAAATTTCCCTAAGTTCTCCTTGAGTAGCACCAGACATGGCTAAGTGAGATGCTGCTGTATGCCTGAGCGAATGAAAAACAACATCATTTAGACTCAATTGATTTAAAACAGATTGTTAATCCGTTGCTCTTGTAGGTTCAGTTCATTGCTGATTGATTCTATTTGATTTATCAAATCATCTATTTTACGCATTTTTTCCGCATTAGAAAAAAGTTTTGATACTTTCTTGATGTTTTGAATTAAAGTTTTAGGCAATAAAAATGATTCTGGTTGTTTCCAGTCATTTGCGTAAAAAGTGCGGAAAGTTTGTGTTTTTAAAAGTATTGTCATGATGACCTCTGGTTAAAGTTTCTTGTACCAGAGTTACTTAAGGAAATGGGGCAACCAGGACTTGAACCTGGGACCAACGGGTTATGAGGGGGGGCGTTTATCCAATACCAACCATTATAATTAAGAAGATGTGATTAAAAAACTATTGATTAATGTTGGATAATGCAGGTTCTTTAGGTAATTCAGTGCGCCGTTTTTGCACCATTTTTAAAAGATATGAGGCGGTAATTAGTTTTTTTGAAAGAAATAAAAAAACCTTGCAAAAAACTTTTTTCTGCTAAAGATTGTTTCAAAAATTAATTAATTTTTTTTTTATATAGTTCTTTGTAAAAAAATATTATTCATGTAACTATTTAAAAGTTATAATTAATCAATGTTATAAATAATATGATATTTTTTATATGGGGATTGTTTTTTTTCTTTATCAGCGTTAATGAAGTAAATGGGGTTAATTCAACAGCGAAAAATATTGCTTTTGTTGAAATAGAAGAAACTTCGCTGAAAACTGAAAAGACAGGGACCAACGGGTTATGAGGGAGGGGATTTTCTTACTCTACCAACATCAACCAATCGCTATGAGTATAATAATAAATTAGATATGGTTAAAAGTATATTGGGTTTTACTGGATAAGGTTGGTTCAATAGGTAACTCACTGTAACGTTTT
>SDBS01002673.1_pt1 | contig 17745 bp, 13 predicted proteins | sample 2277091 | NCBI WGS metagenome assembly SDBS01 (sample SAMN10404972, study PRJNA504765) | marine sediment metagenome | isolation source: marine sediment core GS10_PC15, 163 cmbsf | place: Arctic Ocean: Southern Knipovich Ridge | collected 2010 | reverse complement strand
ATCCTGATCATAGCCGGGATAATCGGAAACTATACTCTGGCCTATTTTGAAAAATTCAATGCGATCTGGATCAACTGGATCGTTTTCATGATGATCGGTGTTTTTTTCTCGATCTTCTATAGCGCAAAGAAGGAAAAGACGAGCGGCACAACGACATACGCACAGATCGCCATCGGTCACCTCTCCTTTGCCTGCGGGATCGGCTTCATGCTCGCCGGATTCGTCTTCCCCATACTCAAAGTGTACACGTATGCAGAGATACCGATCATCATCTCGATGATAGTGGGCATTCTCCTGTTTGTGATCGGGGGGATCTACGAGTGGAATCTTTTGAAGTGGAGCGGACTTCTCTGGTGGTTGGGAAGCGTGGGAATGATCTTCATTCACTGGCATTATCGGGCACTTGTCTGTGTCCCACTCATAATCCTGGGTTACCTTGTTCCCGGTTTCATCCTCCGCTCCCAGTATAAAAAGGAGAGCCGTGCCGATGAATCCTGAGAAATTCGCTCAACTGGATCCTGTCATACACTCCAGGATCAGGCTGGCCATACTATCGATCCTGATCTCATTCAAGGATGCGGATTTCAACTACCTTAAACAGACGATCGGGACCACGGACGGGAACTTGAGCACCCATCTCACAAAACTGGAAGAAAAAAACTATATTAAAGTGACAAAAGGCTACAAAGGTAAAATGCCTCATACAACCTGCTCCTTAACAGATAAAGGAAAGCAGGCTTTTTCAAAATACTTGGAGGCTATGGACGACCTTCTTCACTTTAAAAAGGAGAAATAAAGACAAGGCTTTGACATCGGGGGAATCTTCATCGGTATTTAAGGATTGCCTCTTTCCCGTAAAGACAGAGACCTGAGAGAAGAAAGCACTGGCTGAATAGCAAAAGGGAAAAAAATTCCTCCCCATTTACCTCTATTAAGGATATAGTCTAGCTTGACATCGCATGGAGTTGTGGCCAAGCTTCAATTGAAACGGAGGGCAGAGATGAAAAAACATCCATATGGTTTACTATGTCTGATTCTTCTGCTGTTTTTGCCCTCCAATCTGGGTGCCGAGGATACTGCCGGAATCAGAGAATTGTGCAAAAAGTACATCGAAACCTGGAAGGAATTCTATCCCTCCCGGGCCTTTTCCCGCGGTTTTCTCGATTCTCTATTTGAGTTTGAAGACTATTCATCAGAATGTATAACAGGCTGGTTGACCTTCAATAAAAAAACATTTGCCGATATTTCCAGGCAGAAATCAAATCTGGCTTTAGAGGATAGAATCGATGCCCGGCTGCTCAGAATACAGGTCCAGTCTGAAATAGACAGATGGGAGAATGAGGCCCCCCACACAAATTCTCCAGCCCTCTATTCCCGATTTATCTCCCAAGCAACCCGCGGCGTCCTGACTTCAGAACTTCTTTTACCCGGTGAAAAGGTTAGTGTACTCCTCAGCCGGCTTGATGCTGTCAATAAGATGTGCTCTTCGGCAAACCGGCAGCTAAAAAGTGGATCGCCCAACGGCATCACCGGCAGTCTTAGAACCCTTGAAGAATCCGCTATATTCTATGCCTCCAAACTCCCGGATATGGTTAGAGAAGAGATTGCTTTGGAAAATTTCGACCAGCTGTCCTCCCAATGCCAACATACCGCATCCCAGATCCAAAGCCTCATTTCGCACATCAAGCAAAATGTCGAATCCAGCTCTACAGATAGAGATAGCCCTATCCTGGGCCGGGAGATGTACGCCAAAAAACTCCGCCTGACGGCAGATCTTGATTTGACTCCCGAAAAACTCGAATCCATGGCCTCAAAGGAGATTCATACAGTCAGGGAGTTGATGGCTGATGCGGCTGCAAATTATCTGCATGAAACCTATCCAAACAAAATACTTCCCGGCACTCAAAATGAACTCATAAACAGGGCATTAGAGGATATGGAAAAAAGTCATCCCACAAGCGAGCAAGAATATTTGATGATGTGGAAAGGATTGGCCAAAAAGGCCGAGGAGTTTATCCGAGAAAAAAAGATAACTACCCTGCCGGATAATTTGACCCTGAGCATCGTACTTGCCCCGGAAAGCGCAGGTCCTTCGGCCAGAATCGGCTGGGTCCGTTCCGCTCCTCCTTTTCAGCCCAATCCCTGGACAACGATTTATCTTCCGACCATACCCGATACTTTTCCCGAAAAAGAAAGAAAAGAATTTTGGCGGTCTTTCAATAACTATTTCACCCGATTTATTGTTATCCACGAGTTGTTTCCCGGCCACTACATCCAGAGTAAACTCAACCGGGAAAATCCTCATCTGGTGCGCCGCCTTTTTCCCTATGTCCTTTATTCAGAAGGCTGGGCTACCTTGTGTGAAACGGTGGCCCTGGATGCCGGCTGGGACAATAACCATAAACTAACCCGGCTGGCTCAGCTTCGTAAACGACTGGAAAATGCCAACAGGGCCTACACTTCTGTCAAAGCCCACTGCAGCGGCTGGAATTTGGAGAAGGTTCTGGAATTTTCCATCAACACTTCTCTCCTGGCTCCCCAGTTCGCCAAGAGTCTCTGGGGGAGGCTGATGCGCTCCCCAATAGGGATAACGACCTATTTTCTCGGCATACAACAGTTTGCCTCTCTCTTGGAAGCCGAAAAAAAACGCCTGGGAGAAAAGTTCCGTACCATCGACTTTATGGATACAATTTTGCGCGCCGGTCCCATCCCGCTTGACGAATTCCCCGAGATTTTTAAGAAAACCTAGTTGGAATCTGAATGAGTACAACCATACCACGAATCGAGCTTCAACCCGGATATTCCATTTCGAGGATCATTCTGGGCGGCTGGCAGCTCGCAGGAGGACACGGTCCCGTCGATAAAAACCTGGCGCTCCGGGATATGGAGGCTTTTATCAGAGAGGGTATAACCACCTTCGACTGTGCCGATATCTACACCGGAGTCGAAGAGCTTATCGGGAAATTCATCCGGAAAAACAAATCCGCTTTTACTTCAGGCTTCCTGCCTCCCATCCAAATTCACACAAAATATGTTCCGGATCTGGAAAATCTCCCCACTCTGACAAAGACCTATACTGAGGCCATTATCGACCGGTCCCTGAAACGGCTTGGAATTGAGCGCCTCGATTTAGTGCAGTTCCACTGGTGGGATTATTCGGTTCCCGGTTATATCGAAACCGCTGGCCACCTTCTCGAGCTAAAGCGGACCGGTAAGATCCGTTTTATCGGTGCCACTAATTTCGATGCCTTTTACCTTAAGAAGATCTTAGAAGCCGGAATCCCTATTGTATCCAATCAGGTGCAGTATTCAGTCCTGGATCATAGACCGGAAGGCGAGATGTTGAAATTGGCTCAAGAAAATCATTTTAGCCTCCTCAGCTACGGCACAATCGCCGGCGGTTTTCTGAGTGATCGCTGGCTGTTTACCGCTAAGCCGCCCCAATCTTTGGAAAATCGTTCGCTTATAAAATACAGATTGATCATCGAGGAGTTTGGAGGATTCGACCTATTTTTTAATCTTCTGGCTGTCCTAAGACAGATTGCAGACAAATACAATGTTGATATAGCCGAAGTTGCTGCCAGGTACATTATTCAGAAACCATTTGTGGCCGGAATAATAATTGGCGTACGGAACACCCGCCACTTAGAAAAAATAAAAAGAATCGGCTCATTCAAACTGGAAGAGGAGGACTTGCTCAAAATTCATTCAGAGGTGGATAGGGCCTATGGGCCGGGTGGACCTGTCTTCGGCCTGGAGCGAGACAGAACCGGCCCTCACGGAGAGATCATGAAGTACAATCTCAACAAAACGGCCCGAAAAACATGACTATCGACACCCAAACGAAAGTTCGCTTCTATGGAGGGATTACAGGAGCGATTCTGCCCTTTGTAGTCTTCGTCTCGGGAGTTGTAGCCGTCGCTTTATCCGGGGCTCCGGATGAACGCGGATTCTGGCCGATTCTGATTTTGGCTTTGTGCCTGGGTCTGATCCTTGCCAGAGATCGAAGGAATTACTGTATTTCTGTGATTGAAGGTATGTCTCAGCCGATTGTCATGATCATGATCACGGCCTGGATGATGGCCTCTATCATTGGAGTGCTGATGAGCACAACCGGATTTGTTGAAGCGCTGACCTGGACTGCCGGTCGGCTTCATATGGGGGGAACAGGTTTTGTTTTCTCGTCTTTCCTCATCTGCTGTCTGGTTTCGGTTTCTACCGGTTCAAGTTTTGGAACCATTTTGATCTGCGGCCCTCTCCTGTTTCCGGCCGGAGGACTGCTGGGAGCCCATACGGCCACCCTTGCGGGAGCCATTCTAGGAGGAGCGACCTTTGGAGACTGCATTGCCCCTATATCCGACACCACCATTGCCAGCGCTCTGAGTCAGAAGGCGGACATCGGAGGAACGGTTCGCAGCCGGTTGAAATATGTCCTGCCCGCAGGAGCGGTGGGGCTCGTGTTCTATACACTGAGTTCGGTTTTGAGAAACAACCCTGTCCAAGACAACTCAACCGGATTGGCCGGTGATCCTCGCGGCCTGCCCATGCTCCTGATTCCGGTTGTGATCATTTTCTTGCTCTTGAAAGGAAAGCATCTGCTTCATGGACTTCTGACTGGTTTGATGGCGGGTGTGATTCTGGCTCTGATCTTCAAGCTAATATCTTTCAGACAACTCTTTTCGCTGGATCTTGAAAATTTTACAGCCAACAGCATTATTATCGACGGCATAAACCGTGCCGTGGGGATTAGTATTTTCACCATTCTTCTCATGGGCCTAATTTCTACTTTAAAGGCCAGTGGTCTGCTCAGCCGGCTTGTGGAATATTCCTCCCAGAGGATCAGGACGGTAAAGCAAACGGAAAGTTGGATTTCAGCCGTGGTAGGGGCTGCCGTACTGCTGACCTGCCACAGCATCGTAGCTATTTTGACTGTGGGCGAGTTTACCCGGCAAACTGGGGAAAAAATCGGGATCCACCCCTACAGGAGAGCCAATCTCCTCAGTATGGTCGTCTGCACCTTTCCCTTTCTCCTGCCTTACTTTATCCCAGTTATCCTGATGGCCAACACCACTTCCTCAGGCAGTCCCTATAATATTCCTCCGGTTTCCCCCCTCCAGGCCGGGCTTCACAATTTTTTCTCCTGGGCCTTGCTGGGTATGGTCCTGCTCACTCTGGCCACGGGTTTCGGCCGCTATTCGGATTCAAGATCTAAGGATAATAAGACCGATTAATATATATTCCGCGCAAGACATATTTAGCCTGGATTATTCAGATTAAATATGGTGGCTCAGGTCTCCGGATGCGGTCAAATATGGTGGCTTACGATATTCATCACCACAGTCTCCGGGGATAGGCAGCAGTTTTTCTAGTGCACTCCCTATTTCAGACACACTCCTGTTTTCGAGAGAGAATTGGAACAATCGCAAGTTGTCTCTGATGTGTTCGCTTTTTCCCAGCCGGGCGCCGATGATAATTCCCCCGACTGCGGGCTGTTCAAGGATAAAGCGGCCGGCCACATTGGCCATAGATACTTTGAGTCTTTTGGCGACACGGCTGACAACAGATAAAAGATTCTGAAAAATATCCCAGCCCCCAGCCGCATCGATGAACCGCTTGTACTTCATCTGCGACCAGGTTTTAAGTTTTTCCCTGTCCGGTTCGGATTTTCCAAGCCATTGTTCCGTGAAGAAACCGCCGGCCACAGTGCCAAAGGCAAGAAGTTTGATCCCGTACTGTAAACAAAGTCGAGTCATTTCCCCCTTCGCCCTTAAATCAAGAAGTGAGAAGCTAACCTGATTGGAAACGATTTTTATTCCACTGGATATCACTTTGCGCAAGTTTTTAGTGTCAAAGTTAGTCAGTCCAAGAAAACGGATAAGCCCTTCCTGTTTAAGTTCCTGCAGATAGTGCATACTATCCAGCCAGTTGAGATCGTCATAGTCCCAGGTATGGAATTGCAGGAGGTCCAATCGATCGGTCTTCATACGATCGAGTGAACGGCATACGGCCGCCCGGACATCCTCTTTGGTCTTTGGCCCGGGCTTGGGCACCCATTTTGTTAGAAGTTCTACGTTGGAGTTCTGTTCTTGTCGGAACCGTCCGGCAATTTCTTCAGCCGATCCATAATGATCTGCCATGTCAAAGGTCGTAAATCCGGCATCTGCATGTGAGGCCATTGCCGGGACGACTTGATCGAGATCCAGCTGACAGCCGTCCCGCTCCATGTCCGCGATCTGCCATAATCCCGTTAGAACGCGGGATATACTGAAACCAGGGGCCAGCTCAATTCGTTCGACTTCCTTGTTCATGGGCTCATTCCTCAGGTAATTTTGAAAAGATTTTCTCCACATCTATTCCTTTCCTCCTCAATTTCCGCAGCTCATATATGTAGACGGTTGTGGCTACAATCATTACGGCCAGCCACAGTGGTGTGGAATGAAAATACCAGGCGCTGACTGGGGAAGAAAAGTCTTTCCAAATGTGAATTAAAAGAAAGCCGCTGAGCAGGATAGCTCCCAACGTTGCCGTTGTTGCTTGAATTTTTCGTTTGGGTAAAACGCCCACTTTCTGGGCAATCTTTGGATTTTTCCAAGGGAGAAAAAGCACAGAAAGGCACATGAGCAGAAAATTCACCAGCATGGATGTGACCATTATGTCTACGCCGAGAAAAAAATCACCGGCCAAATGACATCCCAATATTCCAACCGAAGCCATCAATCCGCTGAGTAGGATTGCGACATGAGGTGTATTACGTTTTGGGTGAATTTTAGCCACATGCCGGGGGAAAATTCCATCTTCTCCCCAGGCAAACATCAACCGGGAGACAGCAAGAAGCATGGCCGGCAGATCATTTATCAAAGCAATGGCTGCTCCTGCAACAATGGCCACCGTCCAACCTGCCGGAAGCAAATATCCCAGAAGTCCGGGGGCGGTGAGATCTTTGGTCAAAGCCTCAGTGGCGATAAATGACCAGGGAACAGCATGATAAACGGCCGCTGTGAACAATATATAAAATGTCCCGACTGTGGTTATGGAGATGCCAATGGCGAGCGGCAAAGACCGGCTCGGATTCCGCGCTTCGCCGCCGGCCTGAGCGATGGAGTCAAATCCGATAAAACTGGCAAAAAGCAGGGCCGAGGCTGCGAGAAAGGTACCAAGATTGAACGGAGAAGCTTCTACAAAAGGGATGGTGCGGCCTTCTTTAGCCAGAAGAACTTCGGCAAAATTTTGATGGTCAAAGGAAAAACCTGCTACAATAACAATAAAACCCAGTAGAAACATCAGGAACATAAGAGGAACAATCGTCCGTTGATACAGTTTTACCCCACGCAAATTGACACCGACAAAGATCCACAGAAAAGCCAGCGCTAAAGTGACTCGAACAGCACCGGAATTCAGGATGTCGGCCAAAGACAACCAGCCGATGGCTGAGGAGATGTCCCTGAGGAAGGGTATCAAAACGTAGGATACAACTCCAATGGCAATAGACAGTCCGAACCACTGAGAGAAACTGGCGACAAAACCAAGGTAGGGATTGAGGGCACGACTGGCAAAAACATAGCTTCCACCTGCCCTGGGCATAGCCGAGGCCAGAATGGCATAGGCCAAAGCGGCCAGTATTGCCGGAAGTGCAGCAAAAAGATAGGCCGGGAGGACATTGGGTCCAATACCGGGCACGTTCCTCTGAATCATAAACGGGAGTACCATGATACCCGCTCCCAGCATGGAACAGATTCCTGTAGCGGCCAGACCCATTATCCCTATCTCGCGTTTGAGCCCGGGGCGCGAGGTCTTTTGTTCCAACTCTTGTGAATTTTCCATATGTATACGACTTACCGCCACAAAGAGCTTTATTATACAAAAAAACAGCAAAGATATTCTTTTTTTTGGATTATATTTCGATTACAAAAATAGGACCTTGTCATTTTGAATACACTTAGATAAGATGCCTCCTGCGTAAACTCCATGGCAAATCAGATCGAACATGAATATCCGATCCCTGTCCCTCCAGCCCAGTTTGATCAGAAAAACGATGTGTTCAAACGAGGGCGTTGGGATCCGGAGATTGTGTCTTGGGCCCGGTCGTTTTACGAAAATGTGAAATATGAAGACCGGCCGGGATACCGCCGTTTTGATTGTGCCCTTAAAATGGGGGCCTGGAACCTCGAGCACGATATAGCCCGCGGGAATTCTTTGAGCAATTCAGGGCTTTATTCATGGTCCCGCGTTTCAGAGAAGTTGAAGCCGTATATTGATGCAGAGGAGAGAAAAACCGGCTCTCCCCAAAAAAACAGTAAAATAATAAAACAGGCCGCTCGGTTTCTGGGAGCCGACTTGGTCGGGATCTGTGGAGTGCATCCCCATCTCATCTACTCCCACGAATACAATATACTCACCCATGAACACTACCCTCTCAAACTTCCCGAAGATCATACGAATGTTATTGTAATGGCCATTGAGATGGACTACCGGATGATAAGTTATTCTCCGAATGCCATCGCCAGCGCGGCCACAGGTTTTGGCTATTCACGGATGGCCTTTGTGGCCAATTCCGTGGCCATTTTTATTCGGAGTATGGGCTATGATGCGGCTCCCTCCGGCAATGATACTGCCCTGTCCGTTCCCCTGGCTATGGCCGCAGGCCTTGGGGAACTTGGACGAATGGGGCTTCTTATCACACCCCAATTCGGACCGAGAGTCCGGCTCTGTAAAGTCTTCACTAACATGCCGCTGGTCCAAAACACCTTTCGACCCTTTGGCGTTAAAAAATTTTGTGAAAACTGTTTGAAATGCGCCCGGTCCTGCCCTTCGGGTGCCATCAGCTATGAACCTCCGACAATCCAGGGAGAAACCATATCCAATTTATCCGGTGTGCTGAAATGGTATATAAATCCTGAAAAGTGTTATCGCTTCTGGGTAAATAACAAAATGGATTGCACGACCTGTGTTTCTACCTGCCCCTATAATAAACCTCAGGGAATATTCCATGACGGTGTACGGTTTGTGATCAGAACCATGCCGGCCTTAAACCGTTTGATCGCCAAATCCGATGATCTTCTTGGATATGGTAAGCCCAAACAAGGGAAAGAGTTTTGGAACATTTCCCTTTAAAAAATCAAACGCTTTTGAAAGGGAAAACCTCATAAATCAAAAAGAAGGGAGGAACTCATGAAACGGTTGTGTCTTTTTGTTATTTTCATCCTGTATTTGAGTATTGTTTATGTTTCGGCAGCCGAATTGAATCCTATAAATGACTATCAAGCTCTATTGGATCTAAATGTAGAGTTTTCTAAATTTCGCCGTCCCCAAATGATCGATGGAATTCAGGATTACAGTCGGTCTGCGATGAAATCGAAAGAAGAAGGCCTGAAAACTTACCGTAAACGGCTGGCTGACATCGATCCCGAGGACTGGACAATTTCTGAAAAAATCGATTACCTGCTGACTTGGTCCAAACTCAACGAGTTGGATTTCCAGCTCCGGGTAACGAGACCTTGGGAGCGCGATCCAAGCACGTATGCGAATATGGTCGCGAGGATCCCCTATGTGGATACTCCTCTTCAAAAAGAGGCTTTGACAAGACTGGAAAGACGATTGAAGACTGTAGATAAAATCCTCGATTTGGGGAAGGTCAACCTGACGGATGTTCCCCGGGTGTTGGCCGAAATCGCCATCCGCAGTCTCGAAAAGTCCGATGGTGTCAACCAGGGAGAGCCGAGGCGGAAGAAACCTCCGGAGGGAACGATTGGCTGGTATAATGACCTCATTGTACGGCTGTCAAAACACCACCCCGAACTTCAAACCGATGCCGAGTCGGCTCTCTCCTCTGTCAAGGGCTTCCGTGATTGGCTCAAGGAAAACATCGACCGGATGACGGCCCCGGGTTTTATCGGACTCGACCACTACAATTGGTATCTGAAGAATGTCCGGCTGATGCCCTATACGGTGGAAGATGTGGTTGCGATTTCAGCGGTGGAACTGTACCGCACATTGGCCTTCTTGAGGATCGAACAGCACAAGAACCGTAATCTCCCCCAACTCGAACCTGCCTCAACTAAGGAAGAGCATGATCGGGAGAGTTCTCCCTCGAGCAGGCCATCCAGTTCTTGATGGAAAAAGTTCCGATGATGGATGAGAACCTAGCCCGCTACGATCTTCAAATCTATATCCGCCGACCGGCTTACGGGCCGATTCCGATCTCTCTCATCCGGTGGGAAATGACGGGCCTGGACGATGAGGTAAAAATATTCTGGCAAAAGTGAGTTTCAGGAGGCGAAAGTGAAAAAAATCCATTTTATCCTGATTGTGTTGATATTTTTTTCCAGTGTATATGCGGGGAATGAGCTTACACTGGAAAAACTCTATTCGGATACACCCCTGCTCGGAATCCCGCCTCGAGACGTTTTGTGGTCTTCGGATGAGAGTCTGTGCGCTTTCCTTTGGAATGAAGAAACAGGAAGGATAAGAAATCTGTATAGTTTTGAACCGGATTCCGGGGCAAAGCCAATAAAACTGACATCTTTCAATAAACGGGGAATCTCGGGATTTTGCTGGGGGCGCCACAGCCGTGAGATATTCTATCTTCAAGGAACATCTATCTATGCCTTTGATATCGAAAAATTATCCGGAAAGGAAATCCACAAAAGCAGGGGAAGATTAAGATCTCTAATCCTTTCTCCAAACGGCTCCTTTTTATGCTACCTCCAAGACGGCAACATCTGGCTCTATGATCTTGAGGCGGGAGTCGAATCGCAAGCAACGGAATTTGATTCCAGCAAAGGAGGGATAGGCAGATTGTCTTTATCTCCGGATTCTTTACGAATCGTTTTCTACTACCAGGAATACGATGGAATCAGGCAGGTGGATATCCCGCAGTTTGAACAGGAAAAAGTCACTCTTCAAAAAGTGTCCAGACCCTTCCCCGGAGATCCAAACAACACCAGAAAAATCGGCGTTTTAGACATCCCCCGGAAAGAAGTCAGGTGGGTTCCTCTAGAATTAGACACTCTTCTTTCTCTCTCCTGGTCGCCTTCAGGTAAAAAGCTTTTGGTAGAGGAATCTGCCGATTATGCCGGCAGGAGGAGCATTTACGTTTGCCATGCGGATGACCTGAGCCCCGAAATTGTCTTTTTGGAAGAAAATCCTCAATTCACCTTTTCCTGGATCTGGAGCTGTTTATGGATAAATGACGGTTCAATCGCTCTGACATCGGACAAGTCGGGCTACTGCCATCTGTACTCTCTGAATTTGTTAGATAAAGAGTTGAAGCAGCTCACTTCGGGAGAATGGGAAGTCCTGGAGATATTTCCGGTCAGAGGTGAGGGCCTTTATTTTATTGCCAACACAATCCGTCCTGAGAACAGAGACCTGTACAAAGTCCATCCGGGAAGCGGAAACATTCAAAGGATAGCCGGGAGAGACGGCGTGTACAGGCCTTTTATTTCGAAGTCCGGGAAGAATATTTGTGCACTTTTTTCGGACGACATGACGCCTTTTGACCTCTATTTCATCCGGGACAAAAAGCTGTACAGAAAAACCAAATCTCCCCGTCCTGAGTTTAACGATTTCTTATGGGTGAAAACGTCGTACCTGGATATCCCGGGGGAAGAGGATGGCGTTAAAATAAGAGCTAAAATGATGGTCCCCCCCGATTTCGATCCCGGGGAAAAATACCCGGTCATCATCGGATCTGTTTACTCCAATGCCGTTTTAAACCAGTGGGGAGGCCGCGATTCGCATCCGACCTGGGGGTTGGACCAGTATCTGGTCCAGGAGGAAAATTACATCCTTTTGAACCTTGATATGAGGGGAAGCCTCGGATATGGACGGAAATTCCGGGAAGATATGTTTAAAGGGTACGGTAGAGTTGATATAAAAGACATTGCTGCTGCCGCCAATTATTTAAAATCGCTGCCCTATATCCACGGGGATAAAATCGGAATCTGGGGTTCCAGCTACGGTGGACTCATGACCTTGATGTCTTTGTTTAAAAACCCGGATCTCTTTGCCTGCGGGATTGCCGGGGCTCCGGCCACCAATGTCTATCATGCTTTTCCCGGTCAGATGGAGGTCATGAAGTCCGCAGAAGATACAGAGGCCTACCAGAATTCCTCCGCCTATTTCTGGTCGCAGGGATTAGAAGCCCCGGCCATGATCATCCACGGAATCAGAGACACGACAGTGCTGTTCATGGATTCGGTCAATCTGGCGAAAAAAATGATCAGGGAGGGAAAGGATTTTGAGTTTGTGGTTTTGCCGGATGCTTCCCATGCTTGGGACATGGGCCCTTTACACCAGACACTTTTTGCCTTCAGGAAAATGATCGACTTCTTTGCGAGACACCTTAAAAATTAGAAGAATTGGCCGGTTTTACAACAGGCACTTTTGAGAGCATCGTATTATTGGCCTGGACGGATCAGATCACATTAATTGAAGGTCTTGATTTTTGATTTATTCACCTTATTTTCTGTTGAATGTGTAATTTTGACCGTTACTAATTTATCAAGAATTTCCAGAGGGGCAAAACTTTTATTGTTGTTTCTTTTTCTTTTATTTCTGATTCATAATCTTTAGATATGATCAACACTTCTTTTGTCCCGGGAAAACGGCGAAGGAAAAGATTGATGCCTGAGAATTTCCTATCCTGCCTGTCAAAGCCTGAACTATATTTTACTTCTACAGGCATGGGATTTTTAAAACCACCTAACACAAAATCAACCTCCCTTTGGCTTTCTGCATAATAACCGCAAGCTTCGTTCTTTCTTAAGAGATGAACAAAAACCGCATTCTCAGCTTTAGCCCCCAAATCTCTTTTTCCAGTTAAAAGAGTCTTTATGCCTGTATCTATCAAATATATCTTTTTAGCCGCGTATATTCTATCTGTATAAGATGGGGACCATTTCTGCATGGATTTCACAAGAAATGCTGTTTCGAAATAATTAATATATTCCTTTACTGTATCTACTGAAATGCCTAACACATTTGACAGCTTATTAAAACTTGTCCGGGAAGCGACTGAAGAAGCCAAGAGTAGAAGGAGGTCTTTTAACACACGTGGTTTTTTTATAGGAAAAAGCCGGATCAAATCACGGGCAATAATATCATCCAGCAGATTTTGTAGATATTCCTCTGAAGGCAGGAGAACATTCTCTGGATATCCGCCAGTTTGTAGATATGCTTCGACCATTTTTTCATATTTATAGTCCTCAGCACGAGTCAGTTTAATTTTCTCAAAACCAAGGAATTCTTTAAAACTTAAAGGATAAATTGTTGTTACAATCTGTCTGCCTGTAAGCTTCCCTCCCTGGCTTTTTATTAAAGTAGAGGTCGATCCAGTGCAGATGATCTTTACTTTTTCCAAGTCATAAATAGATTTAAGTTCTATTTCCCAATTAGGACTTTCCTGCACTTCATCAAAGAAAAGAAGAAGGTCTTGACTGCGACTATGCATAAAAATTTTTCGAAAAAGTTTTAAGTGTTCGGAAATAGATATCCTGGAAAGTCGAGGATGGTCCAAAGCAAGATAAAGTATTCGGTTGTTCGGGAATCCTCTCTCAATTTGCCTTTTAATTATCTGTTTAACGAATGTCGTCTTTCCTATTCGTCTGCTTCCTATAATGACTTCTATCTGTTTTCTTCTGAGGTCGATTTTTTCTAAATAACCTTCTCTGGTAATACCGCACTCAAACGATTTTTCTTCCCACCATGGATTAAAAGCATAATAGAGTTCTTCCATTTGAACACTCCGGAGATAATTATGGCTAAAATCGAAGCTTTTGTCAAATATCTTCGATTAGAGTTGAAACTATTCGAGTTAGTATAAGTTCAATTCTATCATTTCTGTACATTCCAATTACTTTAGATTACATTTGACTCTTATCTCATTATGCTATTGACAGTGCCGCTCTGAATCAAAATCCTCCTCTTTATTGACTTGACAGATTCATCATACTGCTGTAACTTTCATAGACTGCAAGGTAATGATTTAGACCTGGGGGCTGCATCCCTTAAAAAAAGAGAAGGATGCTCGACACTTTAAAAATTGCCGTTAATAGGCAAAAAAAGCTGATCGTTATTTTCTTTCTGACCATATTCCTCCCATCCATTGCACTCAGCATTTTCGGCATCAGATCCATAAGGAACGAAAGATTTAGCTTGGCCCGGCAGCAGGAAGACGACCACATGAAGACGGCTTCCTTTTTGAAAAATCAGATAGACTCTAGATTTAAAAAGATCGAAACTAGTCTGCAGAATTTGGTTCAATACCCATCCTTCGGCCAAAAAAAATATGCTTCTATAAAGGAATCCCTGAATAATCAGTTTAAAGATGACCGGCTCATAGAACATGTTTTTCTGGTCTATAAGGATGAGGAACCCTTATTTCCTCTTTTTCTTCCCATTTCCACAAATAGAGCAGCAGCGGCCTCATCTCCTCAGAACAGCGGGCAAAGAGAGAGGCTGGAAAGGGCCCAGAGATTGGAATTCAGTCAGAAAAATTTCTCCGAAGCTGCGGTCTTGTACAAACAAATTTTCTCTAACGCCACGAATAAAAATATTCAGGCGCGGATGCTCAACAATATAGCCCGATGTTACACGAAGTCAGGAAATTACAACCAGGCTATCCAAAATTATTCAAGAATATGCCAAGACTATCCCGAATCAACAACATCCTCATCACTGCCCCTGGCCCTCATGGCTAGAATTCAGATTTACAGGTGTTGTAAAAGTGCGGGAGCTCACGAAGAATCTTTAAAAAACTCCTTAAGCTTGTACAGAGATCTTCTTCAAAGACAAAACAATCTGAATGCCGATCAGCTCTGCGTTTATTCCTCGATGGTCGAAAAAGACATCTCAGAATTTATGTCCGATAATTTAGAGGATTTTGAAGGTGAAGATTACAGGCAGGAATTTGTGGCGTTGAAGGACCTTCATCAAAATATGGATAAAGAGTGGCAGGTTGTCAAACATCTAAAAAGCTCTATCCTTCCTGAGCTTCAGCAAAGATTTATTCAGCAGGGCACCATCCCTTCCAATCCCTTTCGCCATTCCAAAACCATAGATCAAATAGACTACCTGGTAATAACTGCGGCTTTTCCCCATGAAGAGGCAAAAGATGGATTCGGCCTATTAGGCATTAAAGTCAATGAAAACTATCTGCTCAATCATGAGGTGAACAGCATACTGGAAGATTTTCCATTTTCCAAAGATGCATCTTTATCCATCTCTACTCTTTCCGGTAGAATCTTGTCAGAACATGGAGATTCTTCTGCAAAATTGCCCACCATTACATCATACTTTGACGACAATTTCCCTCCCTGGAGAATCGATTTTTTTTCGGGTGGAACCGCAGGTTCAGGTGTTATGAATGTAAGAAGGAGTTATTATTCTTGGACTATTTTGATTGTTCTTGTTCTTCTGACCTTTGGAACAGTGCTTGTGGTCAGGACCATCACTCAGGAGATGGAGGTTTTGAGAATAAAATCTGATTTTGTCTCCCAAGTATCCCACGAATTTAAGACTCCCATAGCTTCCATAAAAGTTTTGTCCGAGAGACTGCGACAGGGAAAAGTCAAAAGTTCTTTTAAGAAAAAGGAATATTATTCGATCATATCTAAAGATGCAGACAAATTAAGCAGCATGGTGAGGAACATACTGGATTTTTCAAAAGTCGAAGAAGGACGGAAGGAATTTGTCTTTCAGGAGTCAGATGTGGCTCAACTGGTAAAGGACGATATCGAGAATTTCAAAAAAGTCAAAATTTATGCCGGAATAAGAATTGATCTACGGATTTTTCCGGATATCCCCCTTATCTATGTGGATAGGGATTCATTTGCCCTGGCTCTGGATAATCTTTTGGAGAACGCGTTTAAATTTTCCCTGGAGAGAAAGGAGATTTTAGTGGAAGTCAAGAGAGATGCAGAAAATGTTTGGGTGGACGTTAAGGACAAAGGCACGGGAATTCCCTCAAGAGAAATGGATAAAATATTCGATAAATTTTTCCAGGGAAAAAATGCGGCTCAACAATCCATAAGAGGAACAGGCCTGGGACTGGCTTTAGTCAAGCATACCGTTGAAGCCCACGGTGGCAAGGTCTTGGCGGAAAGTAGAGTCGGTCATGGGAGTACATTTTCGTTGGTGTTTCCTGTTAGAAATAAGGAGAGTAAGCCCAATGTCTAAAAAAGTGCTTATTGTGGAGGATGACCCGGGTATCTCCCTAAGTCTGAAAGATGAATTTGAATCCTTAGGGTATACGGTTCTTAGAACCGACAATGGACAGAAAGGTTTAACCTTAGCCAGGCAGGAGAGTCCGGATCTGATCATCCTGGACCTTATGCTTCCGGGTATGGAGGGCTATGATGTATGCCGGAAATTGAGAAACGAAGGCAACAAGACGCCCATAATCATGTTGACTGCTAAAAACAAAGAGATAGATAAAGTGCTGGGTTTGGATTTGGGAGCCGATGATTATGTGACCAAGCCTTTCGATCTTAGGGAGCTGATGGCGCGGGTAAGAGCCGTGCTGCGCCGAACGTCAGAACAGGTAGAAGACATAGGCAGTTACCGCTTTGGTCAGATTGAGCTGAATTTTAAAAAGTACGAGGCCACAAAGAAAGGGGAAAAACTTGATCTGACACCCCTGCAGTTTCAAATTTTGAAGCTCCTCATCCAGAAAAAGGGAGAGGTCCTTTCCAGGGATGAACTGCTTGACGAAGTCTGGGGAAGAGACAATGTCTATATTTCACATCGCACCATAGACAGCCACATCGCCAATATCAGGAAAAAAATCGAAGAAGATCCATCTCATCCTGGCCGTATTCTCAATATCAGAGGTGTGGGATATAAGTTCGTGGATTGACGGTTTATACACAGAAAATGCTGTGCATTTCAACACTTCCTTAACACATCTACGCCAGAAAATACATATATTATTATAAGACATATGCGAAATAGAGATGCTATAACATGACAAAGAGAACTGTTTTGGACAGCACAAAAAGAGTATTTCTTGTCTTTTTTCTCTTGTCCCTTGGTCTTCTAGTGACGTTCCACAACGTATTTTCGCAGCAAACAGCAGGAGAGCTTTTCCAGGAAGCCCTGTACATTGAAGAAGCCGAAGGGGATTTGGAAAAGGCCATCGAGCTTTACAAGAAGATTTTGGAACAGTTTCCGGAAGAAAGGGAAGTGGCTGTCAAGGCCCAGCTCCACATCGGTCTTTGCTGTGAGAAACTGGGATTAAAGGAAGCTCAAGATGCTTTCGAGAGGGTTATCGAAAATTTCCCTGAACAGGAAGAAGAGGTCAAGATCGCCCGGCAAAAATTGAGCCGTCTTTTGAAGGCGAAAGCCGTGATTGAGGATGAAGAAAAAGACTTAACAATGAAGAAGGTTTTCACAGTTGCTCCGAGAGACTTAGTCGGCACGCCTTCTCCTGACGGGCTATATCTTTCCACGGTGGATTGGACAACAGGGGATCTGGCCATTAAGGAAATTCCTTCCGGCAAACTGCACCGCCTCACACATAATGGCACCAGGACGGAGTCGTCGGAGTACGCTCTCTACTCCATATGGTCTCCTGATGGGAAGAAATTATCCTATTCCTGGATGAATGAAGAGGGCTTTTTAGATCTTCGTATTATTAGCCTGGACGGATCAGACGCTCAGGTTCTTTATCAAAACAGAGAAAATTTCACTGTCAAACCATTTGACTGGTCTCCGGACGGAAAATATATACTGGTGGGGATCGGGGAA
>SDBS01002672.1_pt1 | contig 17746 bp, 41 predicted proteins | sample 2277091 | NCBI WGS metagenome assembly SDBS01 (sample SAMN10404972, study PRJNA504765) | marine sediment metagenome | isolation source: marine sediment core GS10_PC15, 163 cmbsf | place: Arctic Ocean: Southern Knipovich Ridge | collected 2010 | reverse complement strand
TCCAAATGCAGGAGAGAGAAAAGACAGGGATTTAGGAGAAGCAAATTTGATTCTCAATAATCTTTATCAAGTTCTCAGAATAGTTGTTCACGCCTGGAATACGGAAGTGTTCCTAACCAATATGCCCAAGATATCGTTCAACAGTGTTATGTTTGACAATATCCCGATGATTGAGGACTCTGAACAACAGGCAACCTAATACTGCCCGCAGTCGAGTTCGTCGATTCTGAGCAATCCTCGTAAGTTCTGTGAAAGACTGGAAGAAGACCAATGGCCGTTTTTGGGCTGAAAATGAAGAAAGGTGAAATTATGGAATATTCAGAAGGAAAACAAAAGAAATGTAACAAGCACGGACATTATTGGGTCGGTACTTGTTGTGATGGTAAAATAGCTGATGATATTTGCCCAGGTTGCCTGCGAGACGCTGCACCTGATTTGCTGGCAGCATTAAAGGAAGGTCGGAAAAGGCTGGCTTTCTTACATCAAGCCATCAGGGATAAGGCGAAACCTATTTTTGATGATATTGAAATTAGAAAAACTGGTAGCTGCATTATCTTTATTGATGAGTCCATAGCAAAGACAGATAAATCATAAACCCGCCTCTCTCAAAATGGCAAGCAAATCGTTCATCTCTGCCGTATGCAGGCAGACAAAGTCCTCTCGCCTTAATAGTCTGTAAAGTTTATTAGGATACCACCCCCAGCCCTGCTCAATCATTAAATTCACAATCGTAGGCACGTTTAATTTGGCAGCTTTTATGCGCTTTTTAAGCTTTGTGCCCGAAATACAAAGTTGTCTGGCATCCTTGCCCGCTTTCATTTTTCTCTCCAGCGTTTCCACCATTTGGGGTAGTAATACTCTTTGGTTACAGGACAAGGCCCTACGGCGTTAAGAATTTTACATTGATTGTGTTTCCAATGCTTACAATCTTTACATCGTTTCATTTAGGTATTCCCTTACATATCCTTATCGCATTTCGACTTGTATTAAGCCGTTCGCCATTATCTAAAAACTCAATCAAAACGGAGTTCATTCTCCTTGTGAAAAACAACACTTTACATTTACGGCCTTTGTACTTTAACCTTTCTCGTCCTTCGGGTGTTTTCTTATTGCCCCAGTTGTATATGTAGATTTTGTCAGTGCCTTTCATTTAAGGTAATTCCTTACTTTACATCATTCTTAATTTCATCGGATTAAGAGGAAAAATTAAATCTATAGTTTCAGGTTTGATTCCGCTACATTTCTTGTTTGGATTGTGGGCCACTCTGTTATTCTTATAGATAACACAGTGATTTACTCCATCTTTGTTTAGCCCACCAACAAGCAAAAAACAATCTTTATAGTTTGGCCTCTCTAAATCATCTGCCTCTACAGGCAAAGATGAATAGCCCCTTTCTCTAAGCCACGCAACGAAAGGCTCATACCATTCGTCACCTTTCGGATATTCATTACAGAAATCAGGCACTTCCTCCAATTCCAATTCAAACAGGGAAGCTAAGACCGCCTGAAAACAGTTACCTTTATTTTTTCCATATCTCGTTTGAAATACCTTCTTCATTTAGGATACTCCTGCACCCTCAAATCTTCCGGCCATTCTTCCATCTTGTGGCTGACCTTGCCATTGATAGATATTTGCTTTACAAAGACAGGAACGCCGATAGCTTTGCATTGCTCAACTATCGACCGCACCCATTCGAGCTTACATTCCCTTCGTTTTGGGCCTGATTCGCAGCCGACAATCACCCAACCCAAGATACCTGCCCCTTCTGCAATATGAAGATTAACCCAACCCAACAACGGCTCACAGCTTACAAACCTTACCGCCGCCGGTATCTGTAACAAGATGGGGATTCTTTCATCGGCACACTTTTGGTTCTCGGCTGTAACGCCGAGGTGGATATGTTTTGCGTCTATATGGTCTATCATAGCCGGTTCGCCCATAATACTCGAATCGCTTATTACTCCATCATAATATTCTAATGCCCTTTCGGGTCGCTTGGTCAATAACTGAAATGTGTGTTGTCGGCAGGATAGCATTGTATCAAAAACCTTATCTATAAACTCAAACGGCACTGAGGGATGAAAAAGGTCGGACATTGAGCATACGAATATCCGGCGGGGCTTTTTCCAGTGCAGGGGCTTGTCAAGGGCTGATTCATCACAGAATACTTTGCCGTTCCATTTACTATCGCAAAGAACACTACCATATTTTTTAATAGCATTACCTTCTTTACCAACTCCCATACAGTAAAGTCTCACAGCCATCTTCTCGGCGTAGCAGTTCGTACAGCCTTCGCTTACCTTTGTGCAACCAACTGCCGGATTCCACGTTTCATCTGTCCAGGGTATTTTCGTAGCCATATCTATTCTCCTTGCTATAAAATATTGTCCATACAAGATGGGCAAAGAAATTTCTGATATCTTCTCTGTTCATTTTTAGGTAATCCCCAGTTCGCTACAAGAGTTACTCGCTTTAATCCTTTGCGATTGCGGCATCTATGCCTACGGCAATCAACTATCTTATGCCCATCACACATTTTTGGTCGTTTTCGTCCCATCTTCAAAGCCGTTTTTGTATGCAGTATTTATATGTTCATTGGTGTATATGTACTTTTCGAGTTTTTCTTTCAGCCGCTTGATTTGTTCGGCTTGGGCTAAAACCTTTTTCCTGTCTGTTTGTAAATCTGCAATAGCATCAGTTAGTATTTCTAAATCAGAACGAACGCCTTCTGTACCTCCGCCATACCAATCACTAATTGGGTTTAATGCTTCGGCCTGGGCTGTGATGGTTTCCTTGTCATTTTGGCGACTCATCGTATCTTTATGTTTCTCACACTCCCAAAGAGCTTTTTCTCTTGCTTGAACCAGCGATATGTATTTTTTGCTTTGTAGCTTTGTGATGGTTTTGTCTTTGGCAATGAGAAAAACGCAAGCTTCTCTAAAACCTGTTATGGTACTTTGAAACCAATCCTCGGTAGGCCGCCCCATCTTATATAAAACCACCGCATTTTCTAACCGTTTCTGCCATTTCCCCACAAACTCTGCCGATGGTGAGCAGTCGGGCTGCTGATAATCAGGACAATCAACAGTACAGTCCTCGCTCTCTGATTTAATTGCACAATCCCCTAATGGCTCTGAACAGTTACCAAGGCCAAAAGGTGTTGGCACGGATTGACTATATCCCTGAAAGTGTTTACAATTAAAAATCTTAACGCAGTCGGGCTGTATGCCTTTGCCTTTAAGTTCTTGGATATAAGCCCACCAAGCATCAAGTCTATCGGCTGCCTGGTTAATAATGTTCCTATCTGTTTCGCTACGGATTGATTTGGCTATGCTGCGTATTGAATTTCCTAATGATGTCGTTTCGCAGGACTGCTTGAGAAGGGATAGGGCGTCTTCGATTGGCTGAATAATCAAACCAACCATTTCGCTTGCAACCACTTCAAATACTTCTTTTTTTGCTTTTCCCAACAACTCTATCGCTTCTTTGATTTTATCGTTCATTTTGCTCTCCTGTTCTGTCTTTTAATATTTGCTGTGAATTTCTTGACTTGTTGTTCTGTCCAATCTTTTGGGCCAGTAACTTCTAATTCATAATCGGCTATTTTGATACGAATTGTAACTTCTTTTTCTTTACTCATTTTTCAATTCCTTACAAATCAAACAACCCACTTATCTGTTTGAATATCGTTTTGTTAGCATCATATATAACCCTTTTAATATGGCGCTCTAACTTTTTTGCTCGGTTAAACTGCGGTCGCAAGCTCTTGCAATTAGTCAGGTTGGCAAATATCAAGGTGATGGGGTTTTCGTACTGCTCTGCTGCCAGCTTGATTTTAGTATAAGCCTTCGCCGGAAACCAGCCCTTGGTTTCTTCGTACTCATAGCCATCAGCAGTCTGGATTGTAAAATCCGGCAAGTACAGTTTTTTATTCTTGAAATATCTCGTCTCCAGTTCGAGCAAAGTTTCTTCGTCCTCAAACCACCAATCAATAATAATGCCCTGTTCTTTTCTAAGCTGTGAATATACAGCCCATTTGTATTCGAGCTTTGAGCGGAAAGTATAGACCTTGCCGCCAACCTCCCTTGTTATCGTATGTACGTGGCCGAAATTGCTCATCCTTGACATCCTTTTTCAATAATTTATCCTTTTTATTGTTATATCCCCCTCGTAGCCCATCTCCCAAATATACCACCCAAACAACCAACCCAATTTTGTTTCTACCCATTCGATACGCTTATTAAAAACATAAACATACTTCAAATTCTTTGATGTTTTTGTTTCGACTTCATTGCCCAAGTTTTTAACATACCAAAGCAGGGCGAGCTTCTTTTTGGTCAAAGCCAGCAGGTGTTTTTTAACGACTTGCTGTTGAGTAAATGGTGGATTTGCAATGACATTATCATATAGTTGGTAAATAGCGAACAAGTCCTTCACTTTTCCATAGCCATAAGGGATTTTGTCGGATGAAATAACATTGTAATTGTGTTTTTTCAAAACCTCTGATATATTACCATCACCGCAACAAGGATTTAGTATGTCGCCCTCAAAGCGCTCGTATCTCAATAGTGCCTCTGTAACAGGCAGTGGCGTTCTTACAAAATCATTTTGTATCTTCTTTGCCATCCGTAGCGTCCTTAAATTTCCATTTGTAACCGTCCCCTATCTTGCATTTTTGACACTCTCTTGACGTAATACTTCTTTCTGTGGCGTGAAAACAGGACTCACAATCACCTTTTAAGTATGCTTTCAGCCGTTTAACTTCTTTCGCAAGTGTTACAACAACAGGGGCATCGCCATAGATAATAGAATGTACGAACTCTCTATTGGGAGGCCTACTTGCTCTTTCCCACGCTTCTAATATAAGTTCTTCAAGCATTATCATTTCTCCTTTAGGGCTGCAATCATTGCCAAACTTCTATCACAATCGTCTTCAGCAGAAAGACCACAATTGGCAACATATTGTCTAACATACGAGATAGTTTCTTTGCAATCTTCTACCACTTCTTTCAACCGTTCGTTCTGGGTTTCCAAAGGCAAAAGCATATCCGTAAATCGGAGATTCGCTGCTGGTGGAGGTGAACCCCCTGCGTAATTGATAATCTTTTCCAGTCGTTTGTTGTCGACTTCGAGGGCTATAATTCTATCTTCTGCTTCGCAAAGCTGATTGTCGCAATCTATATGTTCATCATAAGTCATAATTTCTCCTTTAGGGTTTGCAAAATTTCCTCAATAGCTTGGTTTGGTTTGCTCATCAAGCGGAGCTTTAAGAACTTGATGAGATATTCTGTTTGGGATTGTGCAAGTTGCCTCTCTTTTAGCCGGTCGTTCTCGGCTTGGACATCAAGTACAATTTTAGCTGTGGCAGCGTGGCCTTTCTTTTCTGCTATTATGCTCTTTTTTAGCTTCTTGTTCATAGACTCAAATCTAATGTTGCTGAATAAGGCTATATTGATTTGCTTGGTTAGTAGAGAATTGTCGGCTTGGAGACTGTCCATCTCTTCTTTTGCCAAAGCCATAAAGTCCGCTTGCTGTTTGTTCTTAGCTTCGAGTTCATATACTTGGGGACATTTCTTGTAAACTTTACCATTCTGCATTGACCACATTATGCAGTTGTTTTCTTTCGTCATCTTCATTTTCCTTTCGGTTCAGGGGGTTTGAAATACGCTTTTACCTCACTTGCAACGATTATTTTGAGTAACCCTATTAGTACAAATACTCTGGCTATGATGTCACAAACATGCTCTGCGTCACAAGATGGTTCTGGCCCCCAATTCCAACCAAACCAAGCCGTCTCAGTAAACCAAAATAAAAGACCAAAAATCAGACACTTCATTTCATTTAACTCCTAATTTGTCTTTCTGCCTGTTCCGTTCGTTACCTGTATTTATTCCTCGGCCAACACCCTTCATTGGGGGTACGGGGACATTATCCGGCAAGGGTTTGGGTTTGGGGCGTTTCTCGTCAATCAACCACCATATATGTTGCCATTCTTTTGCCTTGCGCATCTCTTTGAGTTTAATATCACTTGCGCCAGCAAGATAATCTTCATACTGTTCACGTTGCTGTTTTTCGTATGCCTTGTCATCGGCCTGCTTGCGTTTCAGTTCACGGTACTCATCTGTTCTGTAAAAAAAGGTTCTTATGGCTGCCTGCCAGCTTGACATCTGCCTTTTAGAGCCAGACGGACACCAGTTCCTCGTCTCATAATAGGCATACCAAACATTGTAGTCAAACGTCCAATAGCCAATGCTATGAGCGTATTTGGTTGCCTGCTCAATTGTTGGGGGTATGAACTTTTTCATTTCAAGACTAATTTGAATTTAACGAGGTCTTTTGTTTTAATACCATTGGCCATTCCCGCCAAAATTTCCGCTCGTTCATAAGAAGCCCTGCGTTTTTCTTGGCTTTGTCTATATTTTTCTTCTGTTTCTTTTCTTTTGGCTACTATTTTTGCAGGGTCGTGTTGCTTGCAATATAATCCATCTTTTCCGTGTCCCCTTTTTCTTTGACATTGATGACTGCCCCATCCACATTCATTCCAAACACCAGCTATACATCTCGTTTTGTCTTCAGCTATTCTTTCATTTAGACCGTATTTCCCCATAATCCTTTATCCTTAAACGAGTTACCTAATGCACATTAGTACATTCATTTCTTGGCCTGTTTGAGGGCTTTTAGCCACGCTTCACAAACACCCTCCGCGAATTTACTTAATATTGCAGTCCAATACATAAACCAGAATACTACCAATATTACAGGAGCAGCTACGTAAGTAAATATTGCTTGAACATTATCCATAACCTCTCTTGGGTAATCTCTTTTTTCCCACATTCGTATTGCCCACGCTCCACATAATAACCAACCCAATGCGCTTATAATAATCCATTCTACCATCTTTCAACCTTTCTCAAATAGAGCCCGCCTTGAGTTCCTTGACTATCTGTTCACAATAAAATTCACTTATTTCTATGCCAATACAAGCAATTCCCAACCTTTTACATACTCGATTTACTGTTCCTGTTCCTGCGAACATATCAATTACCAAATCTCCAACTACACAGGAGAGCTTTATAATCCGCTCAATTAGCGCTTCAGGGTGTTGATTTGGATGCCATTGCCTTCTCTCTTTGAATGTTCCACAGACCCGACTAAATTCCCAAACATCATCAGGCACGCGCCCTTTAGGGTTTGCCCGCTTATCGTTGTATAGGGTTTGCCTTTTAGAAGGCACACGAATTGCATCGGGGTAAATTTCAGCGTCAGGATATTTGACTCGGATAATTGGCCTATAACCATTCCCACAATCGTAGCTATTGTGTTGTCCGAAGGTGAACCGCCAAATAAATTGCCGAGCAAACTGATGGTGATTTTGTAGTGCGTTCCATATTGTCGGATGATATATGTGATAGTAACTAAGCCAAAATATATCACATCTCAGAAGAGAAATCCTAATAACTTCGTCAAGCCACGTAAGGTAAAAATCTTGTTTGTCTATAAACCCCTTGTATTTCATACCAAGATTGTCTGGCGGGTCTGCAAATATCATTTTGGCTTTTGGCAACTTCGGCAATATTTCCAAACAATCCCCACATATTATCTTATTCACTTCTTCGCAACTTCCTTGTATGATTTTATTGCAGTCCATTTTACTTATTGGCCTCCGCCATTCGATACTCTTTTGCAGTCAAGCCTTTTTTGGGATTCTTGCGGATGTTGAGCATATAGTTGTAATCCTCTATGGCTCTTCTGTGCCAGCGAAGCTGCTGGTTTTTATTTGCACCAGCCGGTCTTTTTCGTACTTTGCGCAATTTGAGTTTGTGGTCGTCTATGCGGGCAAGCCATTCGGCACAAAATTTGCAATACTTATATTTAGTTGATATACCACAGTTTTGGCAGGCGTTACTCATACTTTCCTTTCTCCTTTTTCATCTCTTAATGTTACCAATCGGGGTTATCGGGGCAAGAAATATGTCCTCTGTCTGGCTTCTCATCCTTGGTTTTGAGGGCTTGGGCAGCTTTCTTTCCACAGCTTTCACATAACCGCATTGTATATTTCACCTTCTTATCCTCACACCACGCTAATCCCCACTTTTTATCTCCGATAGCCTTTCCACAAGCTGAACAAGGCAATTTCCTCAATTCCTTCCCAGAAGGCGGTTTTTTCCATTTTAGGTTCAATACATTTACGGGAACTTGTTTTGTTGTTTTTACGGTTTTAGTCAACATCTTTCATCCTTTCTCCGGCGGTTGGGGGACTACCTACACAGCAGCCCCCGTTGTAGCTTCCATTTTATCGTTTGCCGCCGGTATCGGACTTAGCATCACGGCACAGCCCGATTTATTCATTTTTGGTCTCCAATAGTTCGACTATCACATTGTTTTTCTTCGTCCCACCAGTCACCTGCTTGTTCTTTGGGAGCACAAGGACTATCTTTTCGCTCTGCAAGTAAATCGTGATAATGCTCGGATTGGGATTTCATAGGACTATCCATCATTCTCATAAAAGCATCACCCCAGCATTTTTCACAACTACTCATTTTTGGTCTCCTGTGTTAAGGGTTAAGCTCAAGGTGTCGGAATATACTTTGCTTGGCGTTCAAGGTTGATTGCAGAACAGTAAGAGAAGTAATATGGGATTTATACTTCTTCTCAGCTTGCAGCATTTTGAGTTGTTGTTTCCAGCAAGCACCTTTAGCTATTTTCTCAACGCCTGCTGTGGTACTACTTTCGTAAACCTCGTCTATATCAGTCTCGTCCAGTTTGACTACAACCTTTTTGCCCATCTTTAATCTTACAATGGCAAGGGCAACTGCACGGTCAAAATCAACTTCTGTGACAGCACATTCACCTGCCAACTTCTCTAATTCGTTCCGCAACTTGCCCATCTTGAGCATTATCTTGTTCATATCACTGGCTATTTCTGCGTGTGTCTCTTTTGCCATAATTTCACCTCATATTTAGAAAGGAATATCATCCTCTGTCGGCGGTGGTGGGTTATCGCCCACATATTCAGGATTAGATGCGTAGCCTTCAGGCTCGACCAATTCACCCGCCAATTGTTCTTCCTTAGTCTGGTGTTTGTGGGTGTAAATCCATCTGACAAACTCTGTGGCTATCTTTTCAATGCTTTCCGTTCCCCCTTCCCAGTCCTTAATTCCAGAAGTTTCTGCGATGGTTGTTAAAAGCAGAATCGCATTATTCAAACCATTCATATTAACCATTCGCTGGTCTTTGGCGTCCCAATCAGGCTGTTCAGGGCTTTGAGAAGGCGTCTCACGCTTCGCTGGGCGTGCGGTCTGGTGTTGTGGGGCAGTTCTACGTTGTTTGGCTATCTCCGACTTGGCTATGGGTTCTGGTGAGTCTAAAACGCACCTAATCCACGCCTTGCTACCCCTGTCAAATCGCCAGAATTTGAAGTAAAAATACTTGTTAAAATCGTCTGGGGTAAGTTCGGGGCTATTGCCAGGATAAAAGATTGCACCGTGCGTTGCACCATTGTAGTCAATATGAATATCCTGTTCAAGCTTGCCGTTCTTGTTTTCAATGCCTTCGGTAGCATCTAACAACAGGCAGGCCAGCACATCGCCACTTTTAAGGTCTTTAGACCGTACTTCTGGGAATATCATTTTGTTTCTCCTTGATAAAATTCACTCAATTCCATTCTTGCACTTTGTCTTTGTTCCAATTCCGTTAAAGCCTTATTATGGCTTTCTTCACAACTATCACAGACTATATTTTCAAGCCCGAATCTGTTTAGCTTCCCGCAAGCGGGACATCTGGGCTCTCTTTTGGTTGATGGCATCGCAATCCTCACATTCTATGGGACAATCTGGCGGTGGATTTTTCAACCTCAATATCTTAGGGCAATGACTACATTTTGCTGTCCAGGTTTTCATTTTCCCTTTGCTTTCTCTTCGTGTTCATCAATTGATTCATCACAGCACTCGTAATCATCTTTGTCTGCCGATTCATAACCACAAAAAGTACATTTATAGTGACCGTGATTACTTACTGCTAAGTCATAATAGTCACAGTGCCGTTTTATTTCTGCCATTAGTGTTTTGGCATCGCTAAACATTTGGGCTTCGTAGTTTTCTTGTGACCTATTTCCATAGTTGCGGGCATCAACACTTGCCTTAACAAATACTTCATCTACTATATACTTAATCATTTCTATTCTCCAATCTCTTTTTGAACCTTGCTTTAGCTCGTTTCACGGACGGCAGGTTTGAGGCGAAGCCCCGTTCCCTGCCTGTGGGATGGGCTGAACCAAAGCCCAAATCCTCAATCTCTTCAAATTCGTTGGTGTACTGACCGTTGCGGTAGGTCTGGCGCACTATCTCTGCTGAAGTATCCCAGATTTTACGATTATCTTTTCTCATAGTTTGGCTTTTGTTATTTCTCGTTTAAGTTTTTCCCTACAAGGCTTCATTGTCAACTTTTCATTGTCTGTATAAATAGGCCAATTCAACTTACTTAATGCATCCTCACACGCTGCCAGCAAATCGTCTCGCTGTTGTTCTAACTCTCCATAGTTTTCACAGTGCATACAAGGTTCAGTTGCCGTTAGTCCGCCCGCAGGAAAATTATCTGCGATAGTATGCTTTGGTTTCGGCTTTGGCTCTGTAAGGTCTAATGCAAACCGTAATACACTATCAAAGTTTTCAGCCATAATGCTCCGTGCTTCACGAATACAACTCGGAGAACCGTGACGAAGTAACTCATCAACTTGATTTCCCAATTGTTCTAATGTATGTCTGTCCATAATTTCACCTCACAACTTGCCAGACGCATTGACCGTTACGCTTTTTGTAAATTGGCTTATATATATCTGTAGCCCCGATTCTCTCTTCGCCGAGTTTGATACGACTTATTAAGCCTTTGGCTCTTAATTCGTTTAACCTTCGCTGGATTTTATGATAATCAAGACCAGCCCAATTTGAAAGTTCCCTGGCCGTGAAGCCTGTGCTAAAAGAATATGAAAGAAAATATCGAGCTATTGCTGTATATACCTTGTTTTGCTGCCTGCTCAATGCACCGGACTTAATCATCTTTTCTGCGGCAGCAAAAGAGGTTTCAGGGTCATTTTTATGTGTAATCAGCTTTGCCTCGACAGTTATTGGATAATCTCTTAAATGTGATATTTTGCTCATTACTTTTTCTCCTTGATATGTTCTGCCAGCATAGTCCTGATTGCTTCATATACTTCCGGACTGTTCTTCGAACGCCGCATAAAGATGTTCAGGGCATCTTCTTTGGTCTCGGCCCAGCACACACTATGCCAGCCGTTGATGTCTATTGTAAAGGTTTTCGTTTTAGTAGTCAGTTTTGATTTTGTACTCAAAATGTAATTGAATTTCTGTTTTACAATCTTTACATATAACAACAGCATCGAGCGCAATTTGGTCTATCGTTATCCAAATATAACTGCCACAACAGAGGCATTGGATGCTCATTTGCTTACCCACTTTCTATAATCATTTGTATTTACCTGTGAAGCCTACGACAATATCACCACCACATTTACAGACCATCTTGGACAACAACCTTAAACTTGGGAGATTGCCGAATAGCTCCTTATAAGTCCCTTCTACGGATTGTCTGCACTTCCCCTCGCAAGAAAGTTTTATTATTTCATTGTCATCTTTTTCCATTTTAGCACTTGTCCCAACAATCATCGCAAACTGTAAAGGTAATGTTCCCCACTGGTTTCCTGCAACGAATACATTTGTTTCTTATACAAGCACACTTCTTTTTTGTTTCTTTGCAGTTGGGACACGGTTTTGTTTTGCTCATTTCTTAGTCCACCCTTGATAATCATTTATTCCGTGCTGGCGGCACCGTTCTGGTCAGGCAAAGGACACCATTCGGGAATACCTGTTGCCGGAGCTTTTCTTTTGTCATCCATACGAAAGCACCGCCAAGTATAATCAGACAAGGATGGACACTCATCGCAATTATTTACTTCTCTTGTGTTACTATATTCTTTAGTCATTTTTTAACCCATCCTTGATAATCTGCTATTCCGTGTTTATTACATATTTGCCGACCCCAAGCGGTCAGTGTTTCGCTATGTTCGGGGTTATTCCAGCCCTCACACATCCTGCCGTCCACCTTTATATCCTCACCTAAATCCACAAGCTGCTGCTGAAGCTGGCGGAAGGTTTGCAGGGGAACAGGTTGGGGTTCTGGCTTTACAGCCCAACATATCACGCCACAAAGGACGATAATGGTTAGACCGAGCAATAGTGATAAAGTGGTTTCACGCATTTGCTTTATCTATCATAGAATTTAACCAAGCGTATTCACCAAACAACTCGGTTGCCTTTTTGTCGTATGCTTTGGCTGCGTCAATTTCATTTATAAACGAACCAATAAAAATTTCCTTGCGATTGTGTTTTATTGCGGCTTCCCATCTATTCCCTTTTCGCTTAACACCTTTGTATCGACTTGAAGTGTTCCTTCTTTGTGGCTGTTGATTATATTGGTTTTGTGTATTGGTGACGATACGCAGATTAGCTTTGCGGTTGTCAAGACCGTTATGGTTGATATGGTCTGTTTGAAGCCCCTTGGGTACATTAAGAATTGCCCTGTGCATTAAAATACATTTGCGCCAATTTTCTTTTGCTGACCTGCCCGCATAATAATAGCGGTGTCTCTCTATAATTATCCGCCATTCATATTGGTTTAGCCATTGATAATCTTCATTATCAACAAGTGCAAAATAGCCTTGTGTCAAAGGAATCTGTTTCATTTACTTAGTCCTTCTTCTAGCGTCTGCGAGCTGTTGCTATCATTTGGCCGAGCTTTTGGTGGATTTCGGTGGCTTGGTTAATGCTAAAAAAGCCCTTGCTGTTACGATGTACTTGTATCCAAATAGTATCGTGACCGCATTGTTTAACTGCCTCAAATGCCAACGGGCCATCTTCATCAGAAATCTCAAACTCTTCCAAATCCACCTTGTTGCGAGCAAGGTCATCGACAAGATTGCCTTGTATGGATTCGACAAAAGATGAATCGTCATAATCAGATGGCAATTTTTGGTCTGTAAGCCACCAAACATTGTCCCATATTTTAATCCAAGGGGTAAGGTTAATCCCATAATCTCCGTGCCTCAATTCGGGGGGTTCTGGCTTGGGTTCTGGATGTTTAGCAAAGTAGTCTGTTACTGCCAAAGCACAAGTCTCTTTTGAAACTTCTTTGTCAATACCGTTAATGTTAAGTTTCATTTCATTTACCTTTCGATAAAAGTTATTATTGCTGAGAGCCAGCAGTTTTCAAATTCCGCTTTTAACGGCACTGGCTCTCTTTGGAGAGGAGGATGATTGCAAGGCTGGTGGTAGCAATGCTTGGACTTTCACCACGCTTACGGCTTTAACCTTTAGACAGCCACCAGCCAAATCATTAGGGTCTTATTTAAGAGGCAGGGCGGGCAGGAATTGTCACGCCTTAAAGCATCAAAGGGTACTTTATGCGGATTGTCACCTGCGTTCCGAGATTCATCCTCTGACTTCTCGGTTACGTTGGGGTTGCCACCCCGCCGCCCAGCCTCATTTGAGGCCAGGATGGCCTCTGTAAACACATTAACTTTTCAAAGAACCTTTATTATGAGGGTATAATTTTATTCGTTACAAGTAGTGATAAAGCAAAAAGCAATAAACAGGAAGCATTCCCAACACTCCTACTGCCCAGTAACACCCTCGAGTCTGGACATCACATAGTTTGTCTAAACCCGCCCCCACAAGGGCAGATAATAATACCCCGATAAACATTATTGCTAATGCCGTAATTATTTTCATTTTGTTTCTCCTTTATAAAATATTATTGCAAAAGGCCGCCAGAGACACGGAAATCCACGCAGAGGCGGAAATGTAAATGACGGCCTTATTCAGCCTATTTGTTATTTGATTTCTCTCGTATGATTTTCCGTGTCTCATAGCAAGTCCTTCTTAACTATTTCATACTGTAAGTATAATATATTTTCGGCAGGAAGTCAAGAAAAATCTTTTTTTATTTTTCTTCCACATCAGCTTTTTTGTTATAAGGTCTTCTTTCTAAAAGCTTTATATTGCCAAGAAAATCTCTTATTTCAAAGTTAATTTTGGGGAAAAGTTCAATGAACGACTTGTACTTCTCGAAATTGGCCGAAAATGCTTGCTTGGTTCCCCGATACTTCAATAAAAACATTTCGTTCACCATCATAAAAATCTGGTTCATAACTACTACCCTTTAATCGGAAAAGCACAGGGTGGTATACCCAGTTTTTGTGTGTGAAAAAATTTCTAACAAATTCAATTTCTTTGTCATAACGTATTTCTGTATCGAGGTCAATATTTGTTTTTTTGCTATAGTAAATCATATTGTTATAGCATTTCTTGCATAATTCCCTTTTCTTAATAGCCACAGGATATTTGCCACAATCAATACAAAGCTCTCTTGTGATAAATCTTTTTTTTCCCATTGCGAATCCTTTCGTAAAAGTTTTTAATTTTCTGCATTATAACATATTTACGAAAGTTTTGCAAACTATTTTTGGATTATTTTGAGGTTTAGGCAGGGAAAGAGATAAGATGTGATATATTAGGGACTTATGGCCTGAAAAAAACTTTAGTTTTTTAGGGAATCTTTGATATAGTCTTGGAGTTCGGCAATTCTTTCAAGGGCATTGTCAAGTTTGACCTTGAGAATGTCGATGGTTTTTACGGTCTTGCCGAGCTTGGTTTTGAGTTCTTGTATTCGCTCATCGCTTGTCATAGAAACACCCTGTTTCTTGTAGTATATATACTCCAAGAAATGACATTAGATTTTGCCTTTTACTCTTTTGTAGGGGTATATTTCTTTCCAGAGAAGTTCGGTAGCAATAACATCTTCTTCGCAATGACGAATGATATATTTAAGAGAAGGATTGTGGCCGTCTCTTGCCCGTTGCCATACATTCCAGTCGGTTGGGGTTTGCTTACAAGGGATATTCTTGAAACGGCAAACGTGAGCAAGGCCGTATCTTTTGAGTTTGAATTTGGCTTTGGCTACATCGTAGAGGTCTATGATAATCTTTTCGCCGCCCTTGGGAAAGTCCTTAATGCCCCAAAATTCGGCTCGTGTACGAAAAAAAGGAATATCGTGGCGTTGGTATCGACCACCCGTGTCCTTGCCATAATAGACCACTAAGGCGTCAAATTGCTTGACATCTTCGCAGAATTGCTCAATTAACCTCTTGTCTCTGACTTTGTAGTTTAGAACTTCTTCGCCGGTAATTGACCTCTTGATAATCTTGCCGTCCAGTTTCTTGATACAATAGCAATAGGCAAACCCCCAGTCGGCTAACAGTTCAAAGGTCTCAATATCAAAGAAACCTATCCGGTCAATTTTACCTGAAGCTATCTTCCAGCAGTTTTTGTGGGTTAGGCCGTTGTGTCCGTGAATACAACGAAATGAACTCCTCTCTCTATATTCAGCTAATTCCGTTTTGTCTTTTTCTGACATTAACATATTTTCCCTTTCTCATTTTTCGGATGGAATTTTCCAATCAGGGTGTTTATCAATAATCTTCTTTGCTTTCTCAAATTCCTTATCCAATCGCTTTTTTTGTTCAGGAGTTGGTGTCATTTTATAGACTTGCATTGTTTTCCCTTTCTCATTTAATCTTAGTTCTAAAGCCCAATCTCCAAAATAACGAACCTATTTCATCGGCCACTCTGTCGATTAAGTCTTCATTTTTAGACCAGTCGGCAGCGTGGAGGCATTCGTGGAATAATGACTGTACTCCCTTTTTTGTGTTTAGTTTGCAGAATATATCTATATCAGGCGTGGCATCTACATTTCTTGGAAAGTCGCATTGGCCGTCCAGATTTGGTGAAATATGAATATCATACTTAATTCCATTAAACCTGTGGCTTTTTACTTTTCTCTTCTTGGAGTCTTTGTGTTTCATAGCCCATCGGCTTTCTTAATATTAGATAACACAACCGGCAAGGGTAACGATTCTCGTAATCTTTCCCTAAGTCAACAAAAGCTGGGTCTCCGCATTGGCAGCGGAACAAATAATCTTTCACGGCAAATACTCCAGTACCTTCTTTTTGTTTTCTTCAAACCAACCTAAATTTGTGTTGCATTTCATACACAAAAGGCCTCTAATTTGATTTGTCTCGTGGCAATGGTCTACAGCAAGCCTTCTTATTACACCTTTCTTGGTTTTTGCAATTTCGGGTGTCCCACAAATAGCACATAAGCCTTGTTGTTTTGAAAAAATACTGTTGTATTCTGTAAGGCTTATATTATATTGGCGCTTCAAATGTCTATTTTTTTCTAAATCTGGTCGTTCTTTGCGACATCTTCTGGCGTTTTCATTGTTTTTCTTGCGCCGCCTCACTATATTCTTGCGATAATATTCCTTTACCTTTTCATTCATACACACTCTACAAATATACTCATACCGCCTATAGGCCCACTTGGGCCAATTCGTGTCATTTAATGGTACGCCGCATCTACCGCAAAACAAAGATTTTCTTCTTTTGTTCATCTTGGTTTAAGTACATTTGAACGGGTAATCATCCACAGCCGGTACTCTCCCCACAGTTGTAGCACAGGTAGCAACCGCCGCACCTGACCGTAATAGCACCACAATTAGAACAGCAGGGTGCATCTTCTTGCAAATGGGCAAGCTGTTCGTTAAACTCTCTAATCTCGCACGAATTGTTTTGTTTTAGAACCATTTGCTCTTTATCCATCCCGTTATAATCCCCAATACTGCAATGCCGATTGTCCAAATAATTTTATTAGTTCGTTTTATCCAGCCATCGTGGCGGTTTAATCTGGATTGAGGCGATTCCCCGCCGTTGTCCTTGTACCATTCCTGAAATCTCTGTTCTGCGAAATCCTGTTTGGTTAATATCAATCTAACATCTTCGTGTAATTTGTCAAACCTGTCCTTGCAGACCAATGCATACATCTCGTCTTCGGCCATAGTATCTCCGCCTTTGAACATTGTTTTGTTTTCATAGTTATTGAAAAGGAATTTTGGGCCCAGCCTAAGCCAGACCCAAAAATTCCCGAGAAAGAGGAAAACGAATATCCAGTTTTCCCTACTCCTTTTTAAGTCTCCTGCCCAATTCTTTGCTTAATTCAGCAACCTTTTCTTCCTTGCCTTTGTGAGCTTCGCCCCTGTAATGTTCTACGCCATTTTCGTCTTTATAATATCTTTTGTATGTATTCTTTTCTATTGCGCCCCGAAGTTCTGCGATAGTCATTGCTGCAACTGGCTCTTCGGCTTTAAGTGCCCACGGACTAAAAATAAACTCTGCTGCGCGTTTTCTACGCCAGCCCGGCATACGTTCCTTGAGCCGTTTTTCTTCTTTTTCTGTAGGCGATATTGCTTTTCTCATAGCCCTTTCTGCTTGAATAGCCCAAGGCGTAGGTACTCCCGTAAGTTTGCCTGCCGCTTGGCCGTAATATTCAACTGCATTGATTAAGTCTTCCATTTGAATATCTTTGTATGGATTGCGACCGTCTCTTGCTATCTTGGCGGATTTGGTAATGGCGTTTTGTAAGTCTTTGGCTGTAGAAAAAACAGGGCTAACCTGATAGTCGAAAGGTTCTTTTGTAACCCAACCCCATATTTGCTGAGCGAGTTGGCCGATGACTAATAAATGATTTATTGGGCCGAGAACTGCGGCTCTTAACTGATGTTTCTTCTTGAATTGGAAGGCATCTGCTATAAATTGGAACAGGCACGGCAGAATTACC
>SDBS01002671.1_pt1 | contig 17747 bp, 18 predicted proteins | sample 2277091 | NCBI WGS metagenome assembly SDBS01 (sample SAMN10404972, study PRJNA504765) | marine sediment metagenome | isolation source: marine sediment core GS10_PC15, 163 cmbsf | place: Arctic Ocean: Southern Knipovich Ridge | collected 2010 | reverse complement strand
TCTCCACAAAACTAAAAAGAGTAAAATATTTTTAAAACTCTGCAAAGAAAACCATTAGTCAACAATCGAATAAGGGCTCACGATGTAAGGCTGGTTGATGAAACTGGAAAACAGTTAGGAATTGTGCCTCTGCAAAAAGCGCTCCAATTAGCTTCGGAGCGCAATTTGGATTTAGTTCAAGTTACTGAAAGAATAGAACCTCCTGTTTGTAAAATAATTGATTACGGAAAATATCTCTATACCCTTCAAAAAAAAGAGAGGCAGACTAAAGTAAAAGGAAGAATTGAACTAAAAGGAATAAGGATAGGATTTAACATCTCTCCTCATGATTTGGAAACCAAGGCAAAATTGGCAGAAAAATTTCTAAAAAAAGGAGATAAGGTAAGAATAGAAATGAAGTTAAGAGGAAGAGAAAAAGCGCTCCAGGAATTTGCTAAAGAGAAAATGAATCATTTTCTTGAAATAATAGACGGATTAATCCCAATAAAACTTGAAAGAGAATTAAAGAGACAACCCCGTGGATTAACAATGATTGTCTCTAAAAAATAGAAATAACAAGTTATTTATAACTATGAAGACAAGGAAATCAATTACAAAACGTTTTAAACTCACAAAAACTGGTAAGGTGTTAAGAAGAGCAACCGGTCAAGACCATGCCCGGGCTAAAAAATCGGGAAACAGAATCAGAAAAATGCGAAAATGGGTAAAGGTCTCAAAATCCGAAGCAAAGAACCTTAAAAAATTCTTAAAAGCTTAAAAATGAAATATCTATGGTTAGAGTAAAAAGAGGTAAAGCCGCTCACAAAAGAAGAAAAAATTTATTGAAATATGCCAAAGGTTTCCGCTGGGGCAGAAAATCAAAGTATAAAGCAGCAAAAGAAGCTTTAATGCATGCTTGGTCTTATGCTTATCGTGACAGAAAAGTTAAAAAAAGAGAGTTTAGAAAACTTTGGCAAATTCGGATTAACGCTGCTTGTAAACAAGCAGGTATTTCTTACAGCCGTTTTATTCATAATCTGAAGCAAAAAAATATTGAACTTGACCGAAAAATCTTATCAACCCTTGCTAAAGATCATCCAAAAATCTTTTAAAAAATCATAGAGAAAGTAAAGAAGTAGTTTAAATATTTATTACCAAAAATAAAAGCCATCTTGAACAGACGACTTTTTTATTTTTTTAAAAATTTATTCTTCTGCTAAATCGCAATCCACGCAAAGTTTTTCAGCAGGAAGTCCAATTGCTTGAACTAAATCGTTGATGGTATTGTAAACCAAACCATCAATCCCCATTCTTTTAATTCTATCTCCTATCCGAGGACACTGTTGAGCCAAGATTTCTCCTTTCTTGGTTGTTGTCCCCCAGGGGCAATGAGAAAGAAGCTCGGGATTTGAGGATCTAATATGAATTTCAACCTTTATTGGGTCTTCATTTTTTCTTTCGACTTCAAATACTCTTCTTACTTTCGGAGCTAAATTAGACTCGATTTGAATACCCCTAACAACTGAATCTTCACAGATAACTATTATTATCCGGCCTGTTGACTTTATTTCCTTTAATATTTCCTCTAAGCCTTCTTCTTCCAACATTTTCAGGAAATGTTCAATAGTTTCTCCGCTAATTACAATTTTGTAATGAGCTGTTTTTTGTCTTTCGCTGTGGGTGGGCCGTAGAAAACTTCTGACAAAGCCATATTTATGTAGATACTCGTCGTAGAAAGGTATTCTTTTTATTTTCCCCAATATTATTTGCCGGCAAAATTCCTGGTGGTAACCGATGGCATGAAAACGGCCTGAATCAGGAACCGGAATAACTATATGGGGTACGAAACCTGCTTCAATATCTCGTCGAGCCAAACTAGTTCCTAATCTTTTTCTGACCCAGGAAGAAGGAATCCCTCCAATCACAGAATTAACGAAATCAGTATAAACCCAGCGAAAACTGCAAATCCGAGGATTGGACGCTGGCATCACACTTTTTTGTTCAAATTTACCGTCTTTTATCAGAACAATTTCCCCGGGCTCGATTTCCCGCTTTATCTCAAAACCGAGATTATCAAATCCTCCAGACTCAACAGAGACCGCTACTGCTCCTTTTTTTTCACCGATTATTAACGGCCATCGGTAATTAGGAGAACAAACAGCGAAAATACCTATTTGAGTAAGCACAAAGAGAGAGTAAGCGCCCTCAATTTTTTCAGTCATTTCTCTTATGCCTTTAACAATTCCTTTTCCGTCTTTTGCTCCTTGAGCAATAAGATTAAGGATCACCTCAATCTCATCTCCTCTTTCAACAAGACCTCCCGATCTTTTTATTTGGTCTAATAAGTCTGGGCTATTAATTATGTGACCTGTGAAACAGGCGCATAAAGGACCTAATTCTGAGTCCCCTAAAAACGGCTCTTTGGCTTGACCGCAGTATGCAATTCCTTCGGTCCCGTTGAATTCATTCATTCTATGCTTAAAATTAGGAGCAAATAATCCTGGTTTACTATCATGGGTAATCCATTGGTCAACCAGGACTGCCAACCCAGTGCTTTCTTCACTTAGGTGTCTTATATAAGAAGTTCCCCAAAACAAATCTTCTGAGAAATTATCTCTATAAACCGTCGGGTCAATACTCAAAGCAAACAATCCAGCCATTTTCAGTCTCCTTTTTTAAAAAACTTTTTTAAAGAACTATTTTAAAAGTATCACACCTCTATTTGAAAATCAAGTTAATCGAATGAAAGAAAAAACTGCTCTAAAAACGGAGCAGTTTTTTTAACTTTTAAAGAACTTCAATTTTGTTTTCTTTAATAATCCACAATTTGTTTATCTTTCCTAAAAATTATAGCAATCAAAGCCGCTCTTACCCACATTCCGTTTCTAGTCTGTCGCCAATACATTGCTCTTTTGTCATTATCTATTTCTGGAGGAATTTCAGCTCTCCGAGGAAGAGGATGTAAAATTACTGCATTTGGTTTGAGAAGTTCTAGATATTCAGGCTTGAAACAGTATCTGCTATAATCGATTTTTGAAGGCTCTTCTCCTTGATCCCATTCATCTTGAATTCTGGTCATATAAACAGCATCCGCCAAAGGAATTACCTCTGCTAAATTGTCTCCCTCTTCAAAGAAAATTCCATTTTCTCTAAGATAATGTTTGATGTCATCTGCCACTTGAAGTTCTGGAGGAGCAACAAAATAAATTTTCACGTCCTCATAGTGTTTCATCAGATAAGAAAGGGAGCGAACTGTTCTCCCTCTGAGCAAGTCCCCCACTAGAGCAATATTTATTCCATCAATACCAGTATAATTTTCAAAAGAGCGATGAAGGGTATAAATATCAAGCAGGGCTTGGGTGGGATGTTGATCTTTGCCAGAGCCTGCATTAATTATGGGTACTGGCCTACCAATAAAATTCATCATCCAAGCCATTTTTTCGGAAAAATCCTTTTGAGCGTGCCGCATGATAACTAAATCGCAATAGCTTGAAAAGGTTCTTACTGAGTCATCTTGAGTTTCACCTTTTTTCTCAGAAGAAATAGAGGGATCTCTAACTTCAAGGATATCCAAACCTAAAATCTGGCAAGCAGAATTAAAAGACAAAAAAGTTCTAGTTGAAGGTTGAACGAAATAAAGCATTGCTCTTTTGTCATCAAGTAAACCTTTCAAAAATCTTGCTCCGGTATGAGTTCTAGCAACTTTTCTTATTTTTGTCGCCAAAGCACAAATTCTATCTAAGAATGCTCGATTAAACTGCTGTGCCATAATGACATGAAAAATTTCCCCCTCTCTCTCAAAATGGGGTCTTTTCTCATGTCCTCTTAACCTCTTGAACTCTTCCCAGTCAACCTGTTTCATAAGCCATCTCCTGTTGTTAAAGAACTATTTTCCTACTTTTAATTACCACACCTTCCTTTTTTAGTAAACCCCCGCATCAAATTTTGGTGTGGGGGGGGTAAAGCTTTTTTTATTATTCTTCATATTCCATAAGAAAGCGATGAGCTTTTTTTAAAATCTCTTTTGCTTTTTTGTACGTTAATTGTTTAAGAGCTTCTTTGTAAGGCAGCCATTTGTAGGCAACGTGTTCAAAGGAAATTTTTACTTCTTTAATTTTTGTCTCTGCTAAATAAAAAGTGACTGTTTTAAAAACCCAAGGGGCTTTTGCCCTCCGAAGCTTTAACGAAGGAGGGTTTCTTTCCTCCCCTTTTGAGTTGTAGCTATCCCGGAAAAAATATTTTATATACTCCTTGAAACCATCAATTATTTTAATATCCTTAATCCCGGTTTCTTCTTCTACTTCTCTTTTTACTGTTTCTTCTTCTTCCTCACCCTCCTCAGGATGTCCCTTAGAAAAATCCCAATGACCCCCGCCTCCTGCTGGAGTGGCTTTCCCATAATGCAAAAGAAGATAGTAAATCTTACCATCCTCCTCTCTAAAAACTACGGCTCCGGCTGATTTTTCTTTTGGCATACCCAGTATATCAACTTCCAGAAACCAAACACATATAATATTCTTGGTTTGATTAAATGGAGTTAATTAATAATATTCGTGCGCCCAGAACCAACCTTTTTCTGTTCTTTGTTTGGTTTGAACCAAGAAAACTGGAAGTTGTATTACTGGGCATGCGTTTAATGATTGATTATTTAAAATATTTCAATAGCTTATTCAAAGGTTGAGTGTTAATTATGTCTTTTTTCTCTGCCCAGCCACGCCGAGCTTGGGCTATTCCAAATTCGATAAGATTCAATTGGTCTTTATGATGAGAATCAGTATTAATTACCATTTTTACTCCTGCCTCTTTTGCCCTTCTTATATTTTGAGCATTTAAATCTAATCTTACTGGATGAGAATTAATTTCTAAAATAACATTATATTCTTTAGCTGCTCTTAAAATTTTATCAAAATCAATTTGATACTCATCACGGCGTTTTAGTATTCTTCCGGTCGGATGAGAAATGATATTAACATTTGGGTTTTTTATTGCCCTGATTATCCTCTCTGTCATTTTTTCTCTTTCCATTTTGAAACCGGAATGAATTCCAGCAATAACATAATCTAACTTTTTTAATGCCTCATCTTTGATATCAATTGAGCCATCAAGCATTATGTTTGCTTCACAACCCTGAAGAATTTGAAAGTTGAAACTTGCTGTCGCAGACTCCCCGAAGGTTCCAACTTGAACCTTCTTATTAATTTTACAAATTTTATTTCTTTGTTGAGATAGCTGTTTTTCGCTTAAGCCGTGTTCAATTCTTAAAAACTTGGTGTGGTCTGAGATTCCTAAATATTCATATCCTATTTTTTGGGCAGCTTCTGCCATTTCTTCAATCGGGTCGGCTCCCCCGTTCCAATCAGAATGGCAATGCAAATCGCCTTGAATATCATTGTAATCAATAATTTTTGGCAACTTACCCTCAAGGACTGCTTCAATTTCTCCCTCATTTTCTCTTAGTTCCGGCGGAATCCAAGAGAGACCAATTGCTTTATAAACTCCTTCTTCGGTTTTGCCGGCAATCATTTTTGAACCCCTGAAAAGTCCGTATTCGTTCAGTTTTAAACCCTTACCCATAGCAATTCTCCGGGTAACAATATTATGTTCCTTTGAACCGGTAAAATACTGAAGGGCTGCCCCGTAACTTTTTTCAGGAATCACCCTGATATCCACATCAAAACCCTCTTCCATTCTTATTGACGACTTTGTAGGACCTTTACTCCAAATTTTAACCACCCTAGGTAAAGAAACAAAAAAATCCATCACTTTATGGGGATTTTTTGAAACAGCTAAAATATCAACATCGCCAACAGTTTCTTTTCTTCTTCGAACCGAGCCGGCCACGCTTATTTTTTTAACTTCCTTTAAACTCTTTAGTTTTCCTAAAACCTCTTCTACGACCGGCATAATCTCCCCTAGGAGAAATCTTCCTTTGCTCCTTTTTAAAAAAGCAATTCCTTCTAAAATATTCTTTTCTGTCTTTTCATTAAAACCAAACAAGGGAGCGATTTTATGAGTCCTGGCTGCTTTTTCTAAATCCTTTAAATCCTTGATTCCTAATTTTTGATAAAGAACTTTTACTTTTTTAGGACCCATTCCCTCAACTGCAATTAATTCTCCTAAATTTATCGGCAATTTCTTTTTAAGCCTTTCGTAAGATTTAATTCTGTTGGTTTTTAGATATTCTTCAATTTTCTTAGCAATATTCTTGCCTACTCTGGGAATTCTCTCCAAAGCATTAATTCCTCCCTTTTGGTAAATTTGAACAACATCTTCTTTTAAGGTTTCCAATGTCAAAGCTACTTTTTCATAAGCATAAGGTTTAAAAGATATTTCCTCCATTTCTAAATAAGAAGATATCTCATGAAAAATTTTAGCCAATTCTTGGTTTGCCATAATATCCTGTTTTCTTTCCTACTATCTTTTAAGAAAAAGATTGCGAGGAAAAATATGGTCTCTGGGAAGAATTTGTTTATGAATTGTAAGAAGAAGCAAAGAAGAAAAAATACTAAAACCTCCTACCAAAATAAAAATTATATTAAAACCAAAAAAGGCAACTATTATTCCCCCCAAGGCCCCGGCAATCCCTGCGCCTAATCCAAAAAGGGTGCTATCCATTCCCCACTGAAAAGCTTCTTTTCCTTTATCAATATGCCTGGTGAAAATAGCGTTCCAAGAGGGAACAAACAGCGCCATGCCAAGAGCGTGAAGAATTTGACAAGCATAGAGGTGCCAAGGTAAAAAAGAAACTAAAAATCCAAAAGGAGACAAACCTGTCAAAAATAACCCTAAAACCATAAACCAATAATCGTCCCTTTCTCCGTGTTTCCCATCAAAATATTTACTGATAGGAATCTGTAAAAGCGATTTTGTTATCAGGTAGACAAATGAGGCAAAACCAGCTATCTTAGCGGCTTCCAGGGGATCACCTATGCTAATTCTTGCAACAACAAAAATAGCAAAAACTGGTCCTAAAAAACCCCAGGCAGAGCCAAGAAAAAAATCAGCAAAAATTAATACCCTCACAACTTTATTAATAGATTTAAGCATAGTTTATCAATGATACCATTAAATTTTTTTATTAAGAAACTAAATTTTTCCCGCCCTGTTGGCTGGCGGATGGCGAATTAAAATAAGACATCGTTTTATCAACTATTTTCGCCCCAATTAGTTTTACTCCCAGTTTTGCTAAAAAAACAACACCAACTAAACAAACTAAAAGTTCTGCTCCTCTTAAGATTAAACTAAAAGCTGCGCCCATATTAGAACCTAATCCCAAGAAACCAAAAGCAAAGGCCTCAGCTACATCTAAAGTTCCGAGAGAAGCAGGAACTGGAAAAAAATTAGCTAAACCAGCGAAAGCATAAACAGCAAAAGCTGTTAGAATTTTTACTCCTCCCCCTAAAAAGAAAATTATTAAAAAACAGCGAATTAAAACTAAAGAATATTTCAAAAAAGCAAATCCAAGTCCCTTCCACATCCATCTTTTTTTTGGCCTAAAAAAAGAAAAAATTTCTTTTTCAGTATTTAATATCACTTCATCATTTTTATTGTTTTTCATTCCAAAGAATCCTAAAAGCTTTCTTAAAATGCTCTCTTTTCTAAAAATCTTGAAATAGAAAACGCTAAGGATTATTACCAAAAAGAAAATTATTCCTCCTATAATTATTCCAATACTTTGAGAAGGAAAACCGGCTAAAAGAAAAAAAGAAAAGATTCCTAAAATTGAAAATAATAAAAAAATGCTTCCACTAAGCAATTTTTCGATAAGAGTGGAGGCAATACTTTTTTCCCAGGGAATAGAAAATTTCTTTTTGATAGAATAAATTTTAAAAGTTTCTGCTCCTAAAAAAGCAACCGGAGTAAGATATCTAATGGCAAAACCTGCCAGCCAAATTTTTCCTAAATTAAATTTGGAAAGATTATAACCTTGAGTTTTTAAAATAAATTTCCACTGCCAAATACTTATCAGGCAAATTAAGCAGGTTGTGATAACAATCGCTAACCCTTCCAGGCCGGAAAACAAAGAGAAAACCTGACTAATACTTTTTAGTCCAACTTTTCCTATTACTAAAATAAAAACTATAAGCCCGATAAAAAGAGAAGCTAAAAAGAGCAAAAATCTTTTCATCATATTCAAACATTATATCCTATTCTCCAGTCAAAAACAAAAGCTCCTGTGAAAATAAATTCAGGAGCTTGGTTTCTGAATAGACCTATCTTAAAACCTACTTTAAAACAAAACTCTTTCGTTAGAAGAAAGAGTAAAAATTCATATACAAAAAATTAAAAATAATTAATCGTATTTTATTCTTGTAATTTTATAAATCGTTTTTACGGGAGAAGAAAGAACAATTTCATCCCCAACTTTATGGCCCATAAGAGCCTTCCCCACTGGTGATTCATTGCTGATTTTTCCTAAAGAAGGATTTGCCTCAAGGGTTCCAACAATTTCAAATTCATCTTTGTCTCCATCTATCCCTACCTTTACTTTAGCGCCTAAGCCAATAACTTTTTGTTTTTCTTTTGGTGGAGAGCTTATTAATTCATAATCCTCTAAGATATTTTTTAATTCACTTTTTCTAGCTCTTAAAAAACTTAAGTCTTCCTGAAAACTAAGATATTCTGGATTTATATCTTCAGATTGAAAAACTTTAGGAGTTTCTCCTTTAGTTTTAAGATGTTCAAAATCAAGCAAGTCTTTGTACTCCTTTTTAAGCTCTTTTAGTTTCTGTTTGGTTAGATAAAATTTCTTTTTTGCCATTTTCTTTTGATGTATTAACTTATTTTAGTCTCTCAAGATAATTTGTCAAGTGCTTCAATTTTTAGGGGTGATTACCATTATATCTTTTTAAACAAGGGTGTCAAGCCCGATCACTTTATACAAATTATACAAAAGGTCTCTATAATTTCTCGATAGCCTTTTTTACCTCTTCTGCCATAACAGGGTCAATTTTAGAAATTTCTTCAAGTAGTTTTAGAACTGTAGATTTTTTGCCCCACCTAGCGAAATAAATAATTTTCTGGGACATTGCTTTAATATTTTCTGGCTCATAATATAAAGCTAAATCACAAAGAGAGGTTGCCCTGCTATAGTTTGAAACTTTATCATAAGCCTGAGCAATAAATAGAATAGTATTTGGATCTTCATCAAACTTACGACCCATTTGGCTGGCTTTTTCAATTTCTTTTATCCCTTCTTCGTATTTTTTATCCGATATATAAGCTAACCCTAAATTCCAATGAGAATCAAGAATTTTTTCGTTTAGCAATAAGGCTTCCTTAAAAATACCAACCGCCTCTTCACTTTTTCCTTGTAAGAAATTTGCCCAACCCAGTTCATAAAAAACCTCTTGCCGTTTGGGTGATAATTTCTGGGCTTTCTTTAAAATTTCCTCAGATTTTATTAAATAATTTTTGTCAAAAGATGAAGCCGTATTATACAGCTGACCAAGATATAAATAATAACGAACATCAAGAGGATGTTCTTCAACGCTTTTTTTCATTTCGGAAATCGCCATTTCAAATCCGTCCTTTAAAACTTTTGAATCGGTCTTTCTTTCGCTATCCGCCCTAGTCACTGATTTTATTAACTGCAATCTAATTCCGGGATTGGTAAAGCAGGGTTTTTCTAAAGCTTTTTCATAAAAACTAAGTCCTGTTCTTAAATCGGTTCGGGAAACAGAAGCTGCTTTATGGGCAAGTTTTGATTGTTTCAAAGGTTTAATATTAAATTTATAAATTGATAAGGGAAGAAAAATAATAATTAAAAAAATTAAAACTATTGGGAACGAAACTCTTTTTTCTTCTCTTTTTTCTTCTTCGCCTTGGTTCGTGGTCATAAAATAAACTAACCCTAAACTGAAATAAAAAACAATTAAAGGAGCCGGGGTATCAAAAACAAAGAGATTCTGAATAAAATAAGCCGCAAACATTAGTCCTAAAATGCCGATTGCTATTTTATTACTCAATGTTGTTTTTAACTTCTTTCGGATTTTTTTAAAAAACAGCCAGAAAAGAAAGAGAAAAACAGCAAAATAAGAAATTATTCCTAAAATTCCGGTTAAAACCAATAAATCCATAACCTGATTATGAGACCTGTCCCACCAGGTCAAAGCCAATCCACCCTCAAGATATTGAGGTTGATAATATTTATTAAAAACAACATTAAAGTTTTCCCAACCCCATCCAGAAATCGGTTTTTCTTTAAAACCCTGAAAAGCAATTTCCCATGCTGTAGTTCTGCCCCACAGAGCACCTTCAATTTTCATCATCCGTTGTAAGAAAAAAGGTGCTTTAGAAACCCAGGGTTTATCTTTTTGAGTAAAAAGAAAAACAACACCACCAATAATAATAATTAATAAAAGAATTAAACCAATTTTAATCTTTTTTGAGGGTAAAATAAAAATTAAGAAAATGAGAAACAATAATAAACTTAACCCAAAAGCCGAAATAACTGCTCTGGAAGCTCCTAGAGACATAATAACTAAGTTAAAACAGAGTAAAATTAATGCTGATCCCCTCCAAAACCATTTTTTTTCAATCAAAACCAGAAACCCTGCCAAGAAAATATGAAGCATTGCAAAAACAGATAAATAAATAGGATTGCCCAAAGTAGAACTCAAACGCGCCTCACCCTCTCCAAGCAAAAATTGGAAATTTAATTTTTGACCGAGTGCATATAACCCAACCAAAAAAGAAGACAAAAGAGAAGCCCAAATAAACTTTCGCCATTCTTTCCAGCCCCTAAAACAACTTGTCAAAATTAAGAACCAAAGATAAAAATGAAACATAGTTAAAACCCCGGTCATTCTTTCCTGGGTTGACCAAAAAGAGCGAGAAATATTAACACCAAATAACATTGTCAAAGCTAAAACCCCCATAAAAATTGTTAAAGATAAAATTAAAGGATTTTTCCATTTAGGCCTATATTTCTTTTTGTAAGCCGCTAAAATTAACCAGGCAGCAAAAATAATCTCTACTAAAATTTGAAAAGAAATAATTTTAGGAAAAATATAAGGAAATAAGGTGTGGCGGTAAATTAGAAAAGGGAGAAACAAAATTAAATAACTTCCCCATCGAATTATAAATAAACAAAAATTTTCGGTATTTTTACTCATATTAATTTTATCTTAAACTAAATAAAAAGATTTGCCAAACCCCCTATTTTATGATAAAAACTAAATATATGGTTGTAGAAAAAAACTTAGAAAATTTAATCAAAAATAAAAAAGCAAGGGTGGCAATTATAGGGATGGGTTATGTAGGACTTCCCCACGCAGTAGAAATTGCTAAAATCGGTTTTTCGGTTTCGGGAATTGATATCCAGAAAAAAAGAGTTGATAGTTTAAACCAAGGAAAATCATATATTTCTGATGTTAAAGACAAAGATTTAAAAGAAGTAATTGAAAATAAAAAATTTGAAGCCACTACTTCTTTTGATATTCTGGAAAATAGCGATATTGTTATAATCTGCGTTCCTACGCCCCTTGATAAATATAAAGTTCCCGACGTTTCTTATATTGAAAATTCAGCAAATGAAGTCAAGAAAAGATTTCATAAAAACGAACTTATAATTCTTGAGAGTACAACTTATCCCGGAACAACGGAAGAAATTCTTCTGCCAATGTTTGAAGAAACAGGATTAAAGGTGGGGAAAGACTTTTATCTGGCTTTTGCGCCGGAGAGAATTGACCCCGGAAACAAAATGCCCTTTTTTGAAATTCCAAAAGTAGTGGGGGGAGTAACAAAACAATGCACAGAATTAACAAAACTTTTTTATAAACAGTTTTTGAAAAAGGTTTATCCGGTTTCTTCACCACGAACAGCAGAAATGACAAAAATTTTAGAGAATACTTATCGCTTGATAAATATTTCGGCTATAAACGAACTTTCTATGCTTTGCGGAAAAATGGAAATTGATATCTGGGAAGTTATTGAAGCGTCAAAAACCAAACCTTATGGTTTTACACCCTTTTACCCCTCGCCCAAGATAGGCGGGCATTGTATTCCTCTGGACCCTTTTTATCTCTCATGGAAAGCAAAAGAGTATAATTTTTGGACAAGGTTTATTGAACTCGCCGGAGAAATCAACGAACAAATGCCTCATCATATAGTAACAAGAGTAAACTATCTTCTAAACAAAAATAAAAAATCAATAAATGAATCAAAAATCCTTGTTTGGGGAGTAAGTTATAAAAAAGATATTGGAGACATAAGAGAATCAGCGGCTTATGATATAATTTGGGACCTTTTGCGAAAAGGCGCTAAAGTTGATTATTTCGACCCTTATGTTAAAAAATTTCAACTTAAAAATCATCTATTTAAAAGTCCCGTTTTATTGGAATCAATCAAATATTTTCCGGAAATTTTAAAAAATTATGATTTGGTTTTAATCTTAACCGATCATTCCGGTTTTAATTACAATGAAATTGCTAAAAAGGCAAAATTAGTCGTTGATACGAGAAATGCAATTAAATCAAGAAAATATAAAAATGTTTCCCGCTAATAATTTATGAAATTTTCAATAATTGGCACGGGCTTTATAATGCCCCATCATGCCCAAGCCATATATAATGTCAATGGTGAAATTAGAGATATAGTAAACGATACTCACGGCGAGAATGCGTGGCGAGAAATGGTTAAAAATACGGACGCAGATTGTATTGTTGTTCTAACTCCTAATGACCTTCATTTTAATATGGTTATGGCTGCTTCAGAACAAGGAAAAATAGTACTCTGTGAAAAGTCTCTTGCCATTAAATCAAGTGAAGCGGAGATTTTAGCAAAAAAACCAAATATTTTTACTGTCCTACAATTAAGACATCATAAATTAGCTAAACAGCTTAAATCAGAAATAAAAAAAGATAACAAATACGAAATAGAAATGGACATTTCAGTTTATAGAGATGAGAAATATTATAAAAGCTGGAAAGGTCAAAAAGAAAGGTCCGGAGGGATTCTTTTTAATTTAGGAATTCATTACTTTGATCTACTTTTATATTTGTTCGGGGAACCAAAAAAGGCTTTGGCATCATTTCTTGATGAAAAAACCGGGAAAGGAACTGTAGAAGGAGAAAATTATATCTGCCGCTGGCGAGTAAGTACGGACGAGAAAAGAGACAATCAACGAAGACTTTTTAAAATAAATGGTAAAGATTATAATTTTTCTTCAAAAGATAATTTATCGTATGAAAATTTATACACTTTTATCTATAAAGATTTATTGGAAGGAAAAGGAATCGCACCAACAGAGGCCTTGAAATCAATTAAGTTAGTAGAAAAACTCTATGAATCCACAGATTAAAGCATCTCAAATTGCAAAGTTTCTGAAATTAGAATTACACGGTAAAGATGTTGTTATTGAAAGACCAGTTTTACTTCAAGATTTGTCATCAAAGTGTTTGTCATATATTAGAGAGAAAACCTTTGAAAGCTCTTTCATAGATACTATCAACAAAAACCCTGAATCTCTTATTATCTGTCCCCTTAAGTATAAAGATAAAATAAAATCATCTTTTATTCTTTCCGAAAATTCATATTACGATTTTAGCAAAACGATAAAAGAATTCTTTAATTGTCCTAAACCCAAGATTGTAATGGGCAAAAATTGTCATATTAAACCAACTACAGTAATTGGAGGAGAAGGATTTAGCTATCAAAGAAATAAAAACGGAATAAATGAAAGGGTTACTCATATTGCGGGAGTCAAAATAGGAGACAACGTTGATATTGGTTCTTGGACTGTAATAGATAGGGGTATTCTTACGGATACAATTATTGGCTTAAATGTAAAAATAGATAATTTGGTTCACATAGCCCATAATTGTGAAATAGGCAGTGGCTCAATAATTGCGGCTGGTGCTGTTTTAGGAGGAGGAGTAATTATTGGTAAAAACTGTTTTATAGGACTGAATGCCACAATAAAACAAAGAATTAAAGTTGGAGATAATGCTGTTATTGGAATGGGAGCGGTAGTAATTAAGAATGTCCCTCCAGGAACCATAGTGGTTGGCAATCCGGCTAAACCATTAATAAATCATGAAAAGTAAAAATTTTTTATTATTTGGGAATGAAGCAATAGCGAGAGGAGCATATGAGGCAGGAATAAGATTGGCCACAAGCTATCCCGGAACCCCTGCTTCAGAAATAATGAATTATTTGGTCAAAAAAAAGTCAGATGATTTTTATGCAGAATGGAGTAGTAACGAGAAAATTGCTTTAGAAATTTGTTTTGGCGCAAGCACCATGAATCAACGCTCAATGTGTTCTATGAAAGGGAACGGATTTAATCTTTGTGTTGATTCCCTTATGAGTGTTACTAAAAAAGGGATTAAAGGAGGACTTGTCGTGGCTGTTATTGACGACCCTGATGCGAGATATTCAGACGTGGTTCAAGATACAAGACAATTTATGGAAACTATAGGATTCCCTATTTTAGAACCAAATAATGTTCAAGAATGTTTAGATTTAACCAAAAAAGCCTTTGACATGTCAGAAGAAAAAGGAGTCCCCGTCTTTATTAGAACAACGAACAAGATTGGACACCTTTACTCTCCAATAGAAATAAATGAAAGAAAATCCTCTAGAAAACCAGAGTTTGATAAAACTCCATATAAATTTAACCCCTATTCAAAAGAAAAAGAAGAAATAATCCCCTACTTCTGTTCTGGTTGTCCCCACGAAGCATTTTATAAAAATCTACGCCTCCCTCAAGATTTTACCGTAAACGGCGATATTGGCTGTTATGAAATGGCAGGATTTGGAAACAACACTAAAGACGATAAGCCAATCAGAGAAATAATTAATACATTATTTGTTATGGGCTCCGGGATAAATGTTTCCCAAGGACAACTTATATGCGGACAAAAATCTATAGCGCTTTGTGGAGATAGCACTTTCTGGCATTGTGGTATTAACGGTTTAATTAATGCCGCTTACAATAAACACGACATTATTTTAATAATTATGGATAATTCTTGTGTCGCTATGACAGGACAACATCCGGTTCCAAAAATATCAATTGAAGATACTTGTAAAAATTTAGGATGTCACGTAGAAATTGTAAATCCTTATATGAAAAACCGAGTTCAGTCTGCAATAGCCGAAGCAATAAAGAATAAAAATAGAATCAATGTAATTATTAGCCGAGCGCCTTGTATGCTTAAAAAGAAACGCGAATTAAATAAAATATGAAATATATAATAAAAGGAAAGGGAGGCCAAGGCGTTTTATTCCTCTCAAAAGTTGTTGCTGAAGCGTTTTTACTAAGTGGAATAGAAGATTTTAGTTTTCTTAAAGAATTTGACGAAGGCCAGCGCAACGGAGAAATAAAAATAACTTTTAATCTGCCACTTAATCTGCCCGATAAAGAATTAATTATTAAGGAGCATAATATGATTGAGTTAAGAAAGGTTATTAAAGATTTAGATTTAGATGAAAATAATGTAAAAAAAGGCCTTGAAATTGTAAAACCAGAAGCATTTCAAAAAAATTTAGAAATATGGAAAAAGGCAAATTAACGAAAAAAATTAAACTAGTAATTTGGGACGCTGATAATACTTTATGGAATGGTACTGTTTATTATAAAGATAAAGAGGCAATAAAAATAAAGCCAGGAACTAAGGCCGCTTTAAAAGAATTGGACAAAAGAGATATTATCAGTACCTTGTGCAGTAAAAATAACTACGAGGATGTGGATATAATGCTGGAAAAATTCGAGATTGATAAATATTTTAAAGAATCTCAAGTAGGATGGGGTTTAAAATCAGAAGCAATAAAGAAATTATCTAAAATCTTTGATGTTCCTTTTGAAGAAATATTATTTATTGATGACGATCCATTCCAAAGAGCGGAAGTTCAATCCCAATTACCAGAGTTGAATATAACGGAATTAGCTGATCCAATAGATGTTTTAAATATTGAAGGGGTTAAACCAAAATACGAGACAGAAGAAGATAAAAAAAGAGTAAAAATTTTAAAAGAAGATAGGGATCGAGGAGAAGAAGAAAAAAACAACCGCGGTAATTATAAAGATTTTCTAAGACAGTGTGATATTGAAATGATAATTCGAAAAATAGAAGAAAAAGACTGGTCTAGAGTAGTTCAATTATTAAATCGCACCAACGAACTTAATGCTACCGGCAATCGTTATGAGTTAGAAGAATTAAAAAAATCGTATGAAATAAATAAAGATAAAATATTTGTAGTTGAATTAATAGATAAGTTTGGCGAGTATGGGCTGATAGCTGAAACAATTATTGACACCACTGAACCAGATATTTGGTTTATTCGTGATTTAACTGTTTCCTGTCGGACTATGGGACGAGGAATAGGAAGTACTTTAGTATTAGTTATTTTAAATTTAGCCAAAAAGGGGGAGATAAAAAAAGTGCGAGGTTATGTAAAACCAAGTGAGTCAAATTGGCGAATGCAGCCCCTATTTGAAAAAAGAGGATTTCAGAAAGTTTCTGATAACGGGGAAATTAAAAGGTATGAATTTAATTTAAATAATAAAATTCTACCCTACGCTGATTGGCTGGAGGTAAAATTAAAATTTAAAAAATAAAATGATTTTTTTAGACCTAAAATCAGAATATAAATCAATTAAAAAAGAGATTGACGCAGCCATCAGGAAAGTCTTAGATAATAGTCGTTTTATTGGGGGTAAAGAGGTTGAAAGTTTTGAAAAAGAAATGGCTAAATTTTGTGGTATAAAATATGCAATAGGAGTTAACTCTTGCACCGATGCTCTTTTTTTATCATTAAAAGCCTTAGGAATTGGACCTAAAGATGAAGTAATTACAACCCCTTTTACTTTTATCTCCACTGCGGAAACTATCGCAAATTTGGGAGCAAAACCTGTCTTTGTTGATATTGACCCTGAAACTTTTAATATTGATTCTTCAAAAATTGGAGAAAAAATTACAAAAAAGACAAAAGCGATTTTACCGGTTCATCTTTTTGGCCAAATGGCAGATATGGATGAAATAATGAAAATTGCTAAAAAATATGGATTATATGTAATTGAAGATGCTGCTCAAGCAATTGGGGCAGAAATAAAGTCAAAAGTCAAAAGTCCCGCCTGTGCCAAGGCTTCGGCGGGCAGGCAAAAGTTAAAAGTTATGAAGGCAGGGAGTATTGGAGACTGCGGTTGTTTTTCGTTTTTTCCTTCAAAAAATTTAGGAGCTTATGGAGACGGAGGAATGATTACAACAAATAACAAAAATTTGGCAAACAAAATCCGGCTTTTGAGAAATCACGGGTCGTCGCCAAAAGAAAAATATAAAAACTTGATTCTGGGAACAAATTCCCGCTTAGATACAATTCAAGCAGCAATTTTAAGAGTAAAATTAAAACACCTAAAAGAATGGAACAAAAAAAGAGGAGAAAAAGCAGCTTATTACACTAACCAATTTAGTAGGCTTGGTAAGCTTACCACTCCATATATTACTCCCGGGAATACCCATATTTTCCATCAATACACAATTAGAATAAAAAACGGGAAAAGAGATAAACTAAAGAAATATTTAAAAAAAGAAGGGATGTCAACAATGACTTACCATCCCCTGCCTCTTCATTTGCAGCCAGCTTTTAAATATCTTGGTTATAAAAAAGGTGATTTCCCAGAAGCTGAAAAAGCTGCTAAAGAAGTTCTAAGTCTGCCTATATATCCAGAGCTCGCAAACAAACAAATAAAATTTATTGTAAATTCAATTAAAAATTTTTGTGAAAAATAAATATCCGCTTGTATCAATAATTATTCCTTGCCG
>SDBS01002670.1_pt1 | contig 17749 bp, 17 predicted proteins | sample 2277091 | NCBI WGS metagenome assembly SDBS01 (sample SAMN10404972, study PRJNA504765) | marine sediment metagenome | isolation source: marine sediment core GS10_PC15, 163 cmbsf | place: Arctic Ocean: Southern Knipovich Ridge | collected 2010 | reverse complement strand
ACAGACTGCGCCGCAACCACCATGGGAAGGAAAATGGCGAGAATGGCGATCCGAAATTTGACGTTCATAACCCCTCTCCCCAATAGATAAACCACTATCTGAGGTTAACCTATGGGCAGGTCATTCGTCAATCTCGGACGCTTTTTTCAATTCTTCGAGGCGCTTTTTCCAAGTGGCGTCGCGCTCTTCAATGACCGTTTCCATCTCCGTAATCTTTTCGTTGATGGTGCCGATCCGAGAGTAATTGGAATAGTTTTCACGAATATATTCGAGCCGCCACAAGGCGCCCAGGTATCGTTTATTTCGCATATAAAACTGCGCAACAAGCCACTCGTGCTGGGCGAGCAACTCATTGAGATTGTTCATCCTATCCTGTGCTTCGGACATGTATCGCGAGTTCGGGTACAGGTTGACCAGTTGCTGATATGCCCCCAATGCCCGCTGAATATCGCTCAGATCACGATCCGGCCGGAGCTTGCGGGCCGAGTAGGTGTGACCGACCATGAGCAGGGCGTAATCACGATCCGGATCGTTGGGGTAACGATTTGCGAAATCGCGGTAACGAAGCCGGGCTTCTGTGAGGCTGGTCACATCGTTCTTGGCGGAATATGTGTCGGCCACGCGCAAGGCGGCCTTGTGACCGAGAGGATCGTTTGGGAAGCTGTCATAGACGAACGCGAAAAGGTCACGTGCCTTTTGGTATTGCTTCTCCGAGTAAAGCTGCTCAGCCCGTTCGAAGATGGTCTCCTTGTCGAGGTTGGCCAGCTCATCCAGGATCTGGTCCTGTTTATTCTGGCCGCTTGAACAGCCTGCGAGGACAACAAGGGCGGCGACGAAAAGGCCTCGACATCGTTGTGCGATGTTCATTGGACAACCCCGGTGAGGGCCGCGTCGCGGAGATCTGCGAGCGCGCGTGTACGGTCGGCGGTGCCGAAGACCGCCGATCCGGCGATCAGGGTCGTGGCGCCGGCCACGACCAGGGCGGCGGCATTTTTCGCGCAGACTCCGCCGTCGACCGCAATGTCCAACTCCCGCATTCCGGCCATCTGCCGCAGCCGCCGGATCTTGTCGAGACTTTCAGGGATGAATTCCTGTCCGCCGAAACCGGGATTGACCGACATGACGAGCACGAAATCCGCCCAGGGCAAGGCATCCTCGAGCAGACCCAGCGAGGTGGCCGGATTGATGGCGACCCCGGCCTCGATGTCCGCGGCACGGATCCGACCGAGGGTCCGCTGGAGGTGATCACAGGCCTCGATATGGACCGCGATCCGCGCCACCTGCGCCGCCGCGAGATCCTCCAGGAGGAGATCCGGATCGGTGACCATCAAATGCGCGTCCAGCGGAATGCTGCAGTGGGGGCTGAGCGACCTCACTACGGGCGGGCCGAAGGTGAGGTTGGGTACGAAGTGGGCATCCATGATGTCGAGGTGGAGAAGGTCGGCCCCAGCCGACTGCACGTCAGCCACCTCGTCGGCGAGGCGCGAGAAATCGGCCGAGAGCAATGACGGCGCCAACCGGATGTTCATCGGCTCACCCATACGGTGATGATTTCCGAAGGTGCGACCGGCGAACCTGCCGGCGGGTACTGGCGAAGCACTACACCCGCCGGCAGCCCGGGATACGCAACCTCACGCGCCCGGCCGAGGCGCAGGCGGTTGACCCTGCAGAAGCGCTCGACTCGTGCCAGGGGCTGTGTGACCAGAGACGGCATGACCCACTGTTGGCGACGGGGGGCACTGTTGACCAGAAGGTCGACCGCGGCCATCGGGGCGACGTTTTCGCCGACCGGAGGGCCGGTGGCTATCACCCGATCGGCGGCACCCTGTCCCTTGACGCGGGCTCGAAGACCGGGGGTCAGCCCGGCCTGTTCGATCTCGCGTTGTGCCGTCTTGAGGGAGGTTCCACGGACGTCCGGAATAGTAATCTTTTCCCCTCCAAGACTGATGCGGACCGTCACCGTGGATCCGGCCTTGACGTGAAATCCGGGAGGCGGCTCCTGGGCGGCGATGGTTCCCGGCTTTGCGGACGTCGAAAACACTCCGGGTTCCTCGACATCCAGCTCCAAACCGAGATCGTGCACCAGCCGATTCGCCTCCTCGACAGTCTCTTTGCCAAGGTTCGGCACGGCGAGCGTTCCCCTGTGGACGGTATGAACCAAGGCGAACCAGAACACAACGCCGGCACAGGCGAGAAAGACGAAGGCTGCGAGCAGACGATGTGCCATGGGCGCAAACCTTAGCATGTCCCCAGATCAGCCGCGGGAGAAGAACTCGCGCACCCCGGGGGGCAGGCGAACCACGATGTCATTGAAGGTCACGATCACCATCAGCAAAATCAGCAGGTAAAAACCGACCTCGAGGATGCGCTCCTTGACCTTGAGCGGGAGATCGCGTCGGATGACGGACTCGAAGGCGATGATCGTGAGGTGGCCGCCGTCGAGGATGGGTATGGGGAGAAGGTTGAATATCCCGAGCTGGAGCGAGATCACGCCCATGAACATGACCAGGGTCTGAAATCCTCTGCGTGCGGCGTCGCCGGAGATCTGGGCAATGCCCACGGGCCCCGACATCTGACGGATCGAGGTCTTGCCGGTCAGCAGCCGTCCGATCACCCGAAAGGTCTGGAGGGTCATGCGCTGGCACTCGAGTGTGGCCGAGCGGATGGCCGGCACGGGGGAGAGCTGCCGAACCGTCGTTGGAATAACCGGGCCGACCCCGATCTTCCCCTTCTGGCCCTCTCTCCTGGTGACCAGGGTGAAGATCCGGTGCTCGCCGTTGCGCAGCACCTCGATCGTGATCTTGGTCTCTGGAATCGGTTCGATGAGGCGTGGAAGGTCGTAGTACTGTCCGACCTGGTGGCCGTTGACCGTGACGATGCGATCGCCGGCCCGGATGCCCGCCTCCTCGGCTGGGCCCCCGGGGACCGGTCGAATCACCGGATCGATGCGCGGTTCGATGCCCGACACTCCGAAGCCGTAGACGCTATCTCGTTCGAGGGTGATCGGCATCTCGCGGGTCACGCCGTTCCGGTCGACACTCAGCATCAGCGGGCCCTTGCCGGCGGTGAGCAGGGCGATCTCGAGCTCCCGCCATGCCGCCACCGGTCTGCCAGCGACCGCATTCACCGTATCGCCGACCCTGATATCCGCCATTTCCGCCGCCGAACCCGGTTCGACCCACCCCACTACGGGCGGTTCTTCGAGGTAAGCGGCGGTCTCCACGCCCATCATGAATGCGAGCGCAACGAAACCAACTGCGGCGACGATGTTGGTGATTGGTCCGGCGAGTAGGATGAGGGCGCGTCTCCAGCGCGGAAGAAGCTTGGCCGAAACCTGGCTGTCACCGATGACGTCCGACTCGTCCGGTCCGAGGCCGGGAATACGGACATAGCCGCCGAGGGGGATGAGCGATATTCGATAGTCGGTGCCGCCCCGTTCGAAACCCCAGAGCCGTTTCCCGAATCCGATCGAGAAAACCTCGACCGGCGCTCCGAGCAGGCGAGCCATCCCAAAATGGCCCGCCTCGTGGATCGTGATCAACACCCCGATGACAAATATGAAGGCAGCAAGCGTCAGCATCTATTCTCCGAACCAAATTCGGTGACGACGTATTTCATCTGAGAGGTGCGGGATAGTCCGCATATCTCGCCGGGTTGCGGCGCGAGGACCGCGAGCAGCATCATCACACCAAACCGGTGACCGCCAGGTACCCGAGGAACAACGGCGCCGAGAAAAAGAGGCTGTCGGTGCGATCGAGGAGGCCGCCGTGGCCGGGTAGGAGCGCCGAGGAATCCTTGACCCCGCTGTCTCGTTTGAACTGCGACTCCACTAAATCGCCCAAGGGAGCCGCCACGGCAAGGATCGTCGCCAAAGCCGCGACGTGGATCGGGCTCAGGCCGAGGCCGAGGATATTTGCAGCGAGGACCGCCGCCGCGCAGGTTGTGACGACCCCGCCGGCGAGACCCTCGAGCGTCTTTTTGGGACTTATCCTCGGAGACATGGGGTGGCGGCCAAACGTGCGTCCCACATAGTAGGCGCCGGAGTCTCCGACCCAGATGCAGGCGAGAAAAAAGAGCACCAACCGTGTCCCCTGGGGCTCGACCGGCCACAGACGCAACCACCCCAGGCAGGCCGCGGTGGCGCCGAGATACAGCACCGCGAAGCTCTCTGCGGCAACCGCGCCGAGACTTCCGGCAGGAGAGGCATGATGTGCGAGGCGCACCGTCGCCAGGGCGAGCAGGGTGACAATCGACGAAACGGCGAGTCCGGTCGTGCCCCACACCCATGAGGCCGCCAACACGACACCCGTCAACACCAGCGGCAGCCAGCGAGAGGCATCGAGTCCGGCGCTGCGGGCCATGTTCAAAAACTCGTCACAAGCAAGGACTGCGGCCGCCCCGAGAATCATGAGGAACGCCCACGGCGGCGCCCAGATGATGGTGGCGGCCAGGATTGGGATCGCTGCCAAAGCGACTAACTCTCTCTTAGCGTGCATTTTTCGCCGCCGTTCCGCCGTCACTCGGCGCGCGTCTTGCCCGCTGGGGTGAAAACACCACCGCTCGGGGCGAGACCACCGAACCGCCGATCTCGACGTTGGAACTCGAGAACAGCCTGCAGAAGATCGATGGTGGTGAAATCCGGCCACAGTACCGGACAGAAGTAGATCTCGGCATAGGCGACCTGCCAAAGGAGGAAGTTGGAAATTCGTTGCTCGCCGGAGGTGCGGATGAGAAGATCCGGATCGGGTTCCCCACCGGTGGCCAGGTGGTCGGAGACCCAGTCTTCGTCAATCGTCTTCGGAGCGAGATCTCCGGCCGCCGCCTCTTTGACGGCGCTGCGCACGAGGTCGGTAAGCTCCTGCCGTCCAGAGTAATTGAGGGCGATCTGAATCAGAGTGCCGGTGCACCCGGCTGTGCCGTCGACGGCACGCTGGAGCTCTCGTTGCACCGAAGAATCGAGCTGATCGATGCGTCCGATGGGCCGGAAACGGAGGTTGTTGGCGCGGAGGGTTTCAAGCTCGCGGTTGATGTACTCCTTGAGCAAGGCCATGAGGGTGGACACCTCATACCTCGGCCGTTTCCAATTTTCGGTGGAAAAGGCGTACAGCGTCATGACCTCGAGACCGAGGCGGGCAGCCGTCTCGACGGTCTCGCGGACCGATCGAATACCTGCACGGTGGCCCTCGACGCGCGGGAGGTTGCGGGCCATCGCCCAGCGTCCGTTCCCGTCCATGATGATGGCGACGTGACGCGGCAGCCGGTCTGGGTCGATGAGCTCTACGATCTCGCGTTCGCGGGTGCCGGGCTTGGCGATCTCATCTAGAGGTTGCATCACCTTAACACCTGGGTCGGGAATTCTACCACAGCACCCACCCACCTCATTCAGTTTTGAGTTGAGAATTTTGAGTTTTGAGTTACGGACACGAACCTCAATTCAAGACTGAAAATTTTCGATTGGCTCCTGACTCTTCACCCTTCACTCTTCACCGTCCGTGTCGTCGAAACTCAGAAGTGGACTGCGGCGATAGTAGACCCGTTCGAGAGTGAGGCCAACGGCCGAGGCGGTCTGGATCGGGGCGCCGGGCTGAGGATGTTCGATCAGGGTGCGGAGGTCCCCCACCGTCCGCCGGCCCCAGCCGATCTCGAGCAGAGCGCCGACCATCCGCCGCACCTGGTAGCGCAGAAATCCGTTGCCGACGAACTCGAGGTCGATCCCCTCGCGGCGGGGTTGCAGATTTACCCGAAAGATTTCTCGAACGGTGGATTCGCGTCCGGGGTCAGGAACGGTGAACGAGGCCCAATCGTGTTTCCCGACCAGGAGTCGGGCGGCGGCTTCGAACGCTGCCCGTTCCTCGACTCTCATCACCCGGGCCGAGCGCAGGTCGGCCCACGGCAGTGATGCGCGCGTCCACCGCGCGCGGAAGATATAGAGCTTGCCGCGGGCGCTCCTGCAAGCGTGGAAAGCAGGGCTCACCATCCGCGCGGAACGAATCTGTATCGCGGGATCGAGGATCGAGTTCAGACCACGAACAAGGCCGTCGAGAGGGATTGTCGGCCCAAGGTCCACATGCGCCACCTGCGCGGCGGCATGGACCCCGGCGTCGGTGCGACCGGCGCCGACCACCTTCGTCGCCGGGTCACCCGTCAGCTTCCCTAGGGCCCGCTCCAGCTCGCCCTGCACGGTGCGCTGATCCAGTTGTCGCTGCCAGCCGTGGAATTGCGTGCCGAGATAGGCCACGACGAGCTTTACTCGATGCGCCATGACGGTCATCCTCGCACAGGCCATTCGGAAACGGCAATCGATCTCCAGTTGCGACCGTCGAAAGAACTCGGTGGCGGTACAATGATTCAAATGCTGGAGTTGGTTTTCGAGGAAGGTGGTGTCACTCACCGGGTTCCGGTACGAGATGGGCTGACCGTCGGCCGGTCGAGCGACAACGACATCGTCCTTCGGGACTTCTCGGTTTCCCGGCATCATGCCAGGGTCGAGGAGGGTGATGGGGCCTTTCGGATCGTCGATCTCGGGTCGACCAACGGGATCAGGGTCAATGAATCATTCGTGGATACAGGCGACTTCAGCGCCGGCGACCATCTCGGCATCGGCAGCTTCGAGCTCACGGTAGAGAGCGCCGACACTGCGGCATCGGGGTTGTCGTCGGCGACCTATTTGCGACCACTGGCAGAGTTCAATCAGGACTACGGTCTCGAAGGACGGCCGCAGGAGATCTCCAAAGAAATCGGCCCCCGCGAACGCGTTTTCGAAATCCTCGCCCAGGTGGCCAAGGTCCTGATCCAGGTCGAGGAGCTCGAACCGGTGTTGGAGAAAGTGATGGACCTGGTCTTCGACCACCTCCTCGTGGATCGTGGATTCATCGTTCTTTTCGACGCCGATGGAAACCCTCAGCTCGAGTTGAATCGAGCGCGGGATTCAGACGACGGCGACGGGGCCGAGGTTCCAATCTCGCGAACAATTCTCGACATGGTGTCCCAGCAGCAAGTCGCGATTCTCACCCACGACGCCCAGGCCGACCAGCGATTCGAGGCCGGCCGCAGTGTTCGCATCCACCAGATTCGCTCGGCGATGTGCGCGCCGCTCTGGCATCGCGAGCGGGTGATCGGTGTGATCTATGTCGACTCGCCGCTCCATGTGGGCTCATTTTCAGCCGCCGATCTCGATCTCCTGACCGCGCTCTCCAATTACGCTGCGGTGGCCATCGAGCGGGCACGTCTCAACGAGCGAATTCGCCGCGAACGTGCGGCCCGCGACCGTCTCGAGCGCTACCACTCACCGGCCGTGATCGAGGCCGTGCTTTCGGACTCTGGCACAGATCGCACCTCGGTCACCTTGAGGGAGACCTCAATTCTCTTTGCCGACATCGTCGGCTTCACCGCCCGTTGCGAGAGCCTGCCGCCGGAGGAGGTGGCCGCTTTCCTCAACCAGTTCTTCTCGCTCGCGGCCGACGTCATCTTCGAACACGGTGGCACCCTCGACAAGTTCATCGGCGACGCTGTCATGGCCTTCTTCGGCGCTCCCCTGCCGCAGGAGGACCACGCCGAGCGCGCGGTACGTTCCGCCATCGAACTGATGCGTGCCCTCGAGAAATGGAACAGCGAGCGCGAGGCCGAGGGCCTTGATCGGATCGAGGTCCGTATCGCGGTCAACTCGGGGCCGGTGGTCGTCGGCGACATCGGGTCGGCGAGCCGCGTCGACTACACGGTGCTTGGCAACACCGTCAACGTGACCGCGCGTCTCGAGGAGCACGTCGCCACGCCCGGCTCGATCGTCCTCGGCGAGACCACCCATGCGGCGGTGGCGGATCTCTTCCCAACAGAAGCCCTCGGCGCTGTTCAGCTCAAAGGGCTGAGTCGCGATATCAACATCTTTCGCGTCGCCCTCGAGGAGCTCTCGGACTCGGCGTCGACCGAGTGATGATCCTCGACGATTTCGTCTTCGTGACATCCAACCTCGGCAAGCTCCGCGAAGCCGAAGCGGTTCTCGGCTGTAAGATCGATCACCGCGCCCTCGACCTGACCGAGATCCAATCCCTCGACCTTGCCGAGGTTGTGCGCGACAAGGCGGCAAGAGCGTGTCAGCGATTACGGCGGCCGGTTTTGGTCGAGGACACGGGCCTCGAGCTCGACGGGCTTGGAGGATTCCCGGGGCCCCTGGTGCGGTGGTTGTTGGCGAGCGTGGGCCCGGCCGGAATCTGCCGGATCGCCGGCTGCTTTGCCGATCCCCGGGCCACCGTTCGCTGTCTCGTGTGCGCCACTGACGGCAGCGCCGAGGTTTTCGGCGAGGGAGTCGTTCAGGGCACGATCGCTGCAGAGCCCCGCGGGAGGAGCGGTTTCGGTTGGGACAGCGCCTTTGTTCCGGACGATGGCGACGGCCGCACCTACGGCGAGATGACCGAAGACGAGAAGAACCTCATCTCCCACCGCCGCAAAGCCTTCCTCGCCCTCCGCAACGCCCTCAGCGGCGACTGACGACCCGGCACCGTGCCGGAGCCCGCCGTCCGCGGTCTTCGACCGCGGCTACGCGTTCTCGGATGGCGTGCCCTCCGAGCGCAAGCGCTCGTTGGTCGCGCCAACCTCGCCCGCTGCGCGCCGGCGGCGCGCCGGCGGGCTACATTCGAGCGGGGGGACGCCCTCGAACTTCTTTTTTCCCGCCCCCACCCGGGCCCCTCGTCCCGGGAGAATGTTGGGCTACCGGCCTGACGCGGCCGTCGCGACGAGACCCTCCGCGACAGCGCCAAACCGACTGTGGGCTTCCGGAAGAGGATGCCGTTTGGGGCCGGCAAATTCGAAATCCGAAATCCGAAATTCCGCGACATTCCGAATTCCGAATTCCGAATTCTCCTTCGTGCTACCCTTCGCGCCGTGCGACGGGAGCTGTTGAACAAACGATCCGCCGAGATCCAGGGGATGTTCGGGCGCATCGCCCACCGGTACGATCTTCTCAACCGGTTACTGTCGCTGGGGCGTGACGTGAGCTGGCGGCGGATGGTGGCGCAACGGGTGGCGGCCGCTCGGCCCGATCTGGTGCTCGACGTGTGCACCGGAACCGGTGATCTGGCGCTTGCGATCGGGGATGGGTTGGTCGTGGGAACCGATTTCTGTATACCGATGCTCGATCTGGCGAAGAGGAAGATTGCCGATCGGGGACGCCGGCTCCCACTGTGTGCAGCCGACGCACTGCGCTTGCCGGTAGCGGACGCGTCGGTCGATGTCGTCACGGTTGCCTTCGGCGTCCGGAACTTCTCCGACCTCGGAGCCGGGCTGACAGAGTTGGCGCGGGCGCTCCGTCCGGGAGGAGTTCTCCTGGTGCTCGAGTTTTCGAGCCCTCGTGGGGCGCTGGCGCCGATTCTCGGATGGTGGGCGCGAAATATCCCGCCGCGAATCGGGCGGATGTTGTCCGGTGATTCTGAAGCCTACTCCTATCTGCCGGCGTCCGTAAGCACGTTCCCGGATGGCGCCGAGATGTGTCGGAGCCTCACCGCCGCTGGTCTCGATCAGGTGCGCGCTCGGGCCTTGACCGGAGGCGTCGTCACGCTGTATGAGGGCGTTCGAACGTAGCCCGGGGGGTGCCGATGGATTTTGCTGAAAAGAAGCTCGACGGATCTCGGATCGCGGCGGATATCCGCGATGAAGTTGCGGCGGAGGTGGCAATTCTCTCACGGCGGGGCGTGACGCCGCGCCTCGACGCTGTTCTGGTGGGCGAGGATCCGGCCTCCAAGGTCTATGTTGGTTCGAAGGCGAAGACCCTCGCCACGCTGGGGATGATCTCCGAGACCCACCATCTCGCCCAGGACGCGTCACAGGCCGAGCTCGAGAGCGTGATCGATCGCCTCAACGCCGATTCGGAGGTCGACGGCATCCTCGTCCAGCTGCCGCTGCCGGACACCATTGACGCTGCAGTGATTCTCAGACGGATCGATCCGGTCAAGGACGTGGACGGATTCCATCCCGAAAACGTGGGCCTTCTCCAACAGGGGCGCCCTCGCGTTGTGCCGTGCACCCCGGCGGGGATCATGGAAATGCTCCGTCGCGAGGAGATCGCGATCGAGGGCCGGCGGACGGTGGTTGTTGGACGATCCGACATTGTTGGCAAACCGATGGCGATGCTTCTCCTGCACGCACACGCAACGGTCACCATCTGCCACTCCCGGACCCGTGATCTCACCGACGTCACCAGGCAGGCCGAGATCCTGATCGCGGCGGTGGGTGTGCGCTCGCTGATCGGTCCGGAGCACGTGGCCGACGGTGCAGTGGTAATCGATGTGGGTATGCACAGGGTGACGGACCTCGAAACGGTGGAGCGGCTGTACCCGGGGAACCAGAAAAAGCTCGCGGCCTTCGAAAAGCGCGGCGCAGTGCTCACCGGCGATGTGGACTTCACCAGGGTGGCGCCGAAGGCGGACCGCATCACCCCGGTTCCCGGCGGTGTCGGGCCGCTGACAATCGCGATGTTAATGGCCAATACGGTGAAGGCGGCGAAGATGCGGAGGGGGCTCCATTGATTTCGAATTTCGAATTTCGAATTTCGAATTTCCGCTCGGCCTCCGGGTGCGCCGCATGGGTGGGAGCACCATGACGACAGGCCGGACCCTGCCCTGCACCGTGGCCCTCACCGGTGGTCTGGCGTCTGGCAAGTCAACCGTGGCGCGGATGCTGGATGCTCGAGGGGTACCGGTCTTCGATGCCGATGAGGCGGTCCACGAGCTTTACCGCCCAGGGCACGAAGGGGCGCGCGCCGTATCGGAGTTGTTTGGACCTACGGTGCTCGACGCCGACGGAGGCGTCGATCGGCCGGCACTGGCGGAGCGGGTTCTGGATGATCCCGAGGCTCGGTGTCGGCTGGAGGCAATCATCCATCCAATGGTTCGGCGTCAGGTGGCAGCTTGGCTGCGTTCCTTGGGCAGCGAGCCCGTAGCTGTGGTCGAAGCCGCACTCCTCGTGGAAACCGGATCGTATCGCGATTACGACGTGCTCGTGGTTGTGGGGTGCGAGCCCGATCAGCAATTCGAGCGCGCGCTGGCGCGCGGCGTGCCGCGAGATCGAGCGCGACGGTTTCTCGCGGCACAACTTCCTCTCGACCAGAAGCGGCAGCTTGCTGACGTTGTCGTGGACAATCGTGGGAACCTGGAAGATCTCGAGGATGAGGTCAATCGCGCGTATTCTGAAATCCAGTGCCGCTGCAGCGGTAACGGCAATTCGCCGGCCGCGGACGACAGTTTGTGATTGCCTCCTCTGCCGACTGACGGCAAATTCGAAATTCGAAATTCGAAATTCGAAATTCTATTCGGCGGCTTCCTCGAGCCACTCGGTCTGGTAGTCGTCGGTGCGCGGCACCACGCACACGAACCGCACCGTATCGGCGCCGCGGTTTTCGTACCAATGGTCGACGCCGGCGGGAATGAAGACGGCGTCTCCCGGCCCGACCTCGGCTTCGCGCCCATCGAGACCGATGACCATCGAACCCTCCAGCACTACCTGCTCGTGCTCGATGCTGTCGTGGCGGTGGCACGGAATCCGTCCTCCGGGCTCGATGCTTAACTGGCGGGTGATGAAGTTCGGGACGCCGCTCTCCGGTCCCAGAAGCACCTTCATCGTGGTGCCCCGGCATCGCGGAACGGCGATCGATTCGACGGCGTCCTGGTTGCGCACGACGGCGACGGGGGTATGGCTCATCTCCTGCCTCCCTGGAGTTGCTCCGTGGTGGCGATTGTACCCGATATTGACCTGCTACGATGAGCGGCAATGCTCGAGCGACTGTCTGTTCGTGGTCTCGCAATCATCGATACGGTAGAGCTCGAGCTCGCCGCAGGCTTTGCCGCTCTCACCGGGGAAACCGGGGCCGGCAAATCCCTTCTGGTCGAGTCCCTCAAGCTCCTCGGCGGTCAGCGTGCGCAGTCGGAGATGGTCCGGACCGGGGATGACCGTCTGCGGGTCGAGGGCGTGTTCACCTACGCGCCGAGCTCCGCTCTCGCGGATCTTCTCGACGAGCTCGGCGCAGGCGATCGGGATGTGGTTGTTCTACGACGTGAGGTGACGGCGTCGGGGAGGAGCAGGTGTTGGATCAACGACGTGTCGGTGACCGCGAGCACGTTGCAGCGAGCGGCGCCGCATCTGTTGGCCATCCACGGTCAACACGAGCAGCACGGTCTCGCTGACGGCGGAACGCAGCGCCGGTTGGTTGACGAGTACGGCTGCCATGAAGCTCTCTCGGAGGACATCCGGGCACGTTTCGTTGCCTGGCGAAATTCGGCCGACGAGCTCGAGCGGTTGCGCGCGGCTCAGGCCTCACGCCGTGACCGGTTGGATACGATCACCTTCCAGGTGCAGGAAATCGGCAGCGTCGAGCCCCGCGTCGGTGAGGATGAAGAGCTTCGCCGCCGCCGTCTCGTCCTGCAACACGCGGCCCGTCTCGCGGAGCTTTCGTCGTCTCTCATCGATAGTCTCAGCGACGGCGAAGCGGCGGTAGTGGATGGTCTCGCGAAAGCGGAGCGCGACCTTTCAGAGATCGCCGACTGTGGGTTGATTCTCGACGGCGGTGCCCAACGGCTGGTCGAGGCCAGAGTCCAGATCGAGGAGGTGGTGCGCGAGGTCCAGGGGCTGGTCGACGAGTCGAGGGGAGATCCCCGCGAGCTCGAGGAGGTGGAGTCCAGGCTCCACACCCTCGACCAGCTAATGCTCAAGTACGGATCGACCCTCGACGATGTGCTGGCCCACCGTGAGGAGTTGGTGCGTGAGCGCGAAGAGCTGGAGTCGGTGGAGGAGCGCCTCGAGGAGGCCGAGTCCGCCGCGATGGAGGCGCTGGCAGCGTACGACCGCAGCGCGGTCGCCCTTGACGGCGCGCGGCGAGAGACCGGCGTGGCGCTCGCGACTGTCATGGAGGATGTTCTTGTCCGTCTGGCCATGGAGGGTACGCGCCTCGAGTTCACCTGGCGGTTGCGCGTCGATGTCGGCAGCCCGCTCGTTCGGGATGGTCAACCGGTCGCGTTCGACGCGCATGGGGTCGAGGAATGCGAGCTTCTCATGGCTGCCAACCCAGGTGAGGAGCTGCGTCCGATGGCACGTATCGCGTCCGGCGGAGAGCTTTCACGCGTTCACCTGGCGTTGCGCACGGCGCTCCGGGGCAAACGATCGGCCGGCGGGCTGACCCTCCTCTTCGACGAGGTTGACACCGGTCTCGGCGGCGCCGCCGCGGCCGCCCTCGCCGAGCTGCTCGCCGATCTGGCGGTTCACGACCAGGTGCTCGTGGTCACCCATTTGCCGCAAGTGGCAGCACGTGCCAACGGTCATTTCCGGGTGGAAAAGGTCTTCGATGACGGCCGCGCAACCACCCGAGTCGCCAGCCTCAACGGGGCCGAGCGGGAGACTGAGGTGGCGCGGATGCTGGCGGGCGACGAGCTCACGGATTCCGCTCGCGCGCACGCGCGGGTGCTGTTGGGCGACTCGTGAGACGGCTGCCATTCATACGACCCGACGAGATCGTTACCGCGACCAGGAAAGCGGCTGATGTCGTCGCCCGTGGCGGCGTCGTCCTGCTGCCGACCGAGAGCTTTTACGGTCTCGGCGTCGATCCACGGCAGGCGGTGGGGGTCGCCAGAGTCTGCGCCATGAAAGACCGCGCCCCCGAGCTCGGTTTGCCGGTGCTGTGCGCAAGCTGGGAGCAGTTGGAGATGCTGGTCCAGGTGCCCGAGCGCTTTCGGGTCAGGCTGTCACGGTTGTGGCCGGCGCCCCTGACCGTGGTCGTGCCGTTCATTGTCGCCACGGCCGCAGCCCGTAACGATACCCTTGCGGTACGGATTCCTGCTCATGCCTCCCTCCGAACCCTGCTCTACCACACAGGTCCGCTGACCGGGACCTCGGCCAACCGCCACGGCCGGCTGCCGTTCACGACCCCGGACGCCGCGGTTGCCTCCCTTCTCGAGGCCCCCGACCTTGTGCTCGACGCTGGTCCTACGGCTGGAGGCGAACCAAGCACCGTGGTCGATCTGAGCAGGGAAAACCCCAGAGTTTTGCGGTTTGGAGCGTGTCCCTGGGACGACCCGGATCCGGTGTGCTGAGAGCGTCTCGTCAGGAGGCGTTCTCACCTTGTGGCGAGGTGTTGAAAAGCCTGTGGAAAAGCCTGTGGAAAACTCGTTAAGCCAATGTAAACGCAAACACTTCGCGTTGTCGGGACGTGCTCGGCACGGATTCTGTAAGTTGTTATTTATCAGGAACTTCCTTGGATGTCGTTCATTTTGAGTCCGTTGCCGCGCAACCATTTTTGCGGTGGATCCACAACCCTCTGATTTTCGGGCGTTTGCGGTTGCCGACCGGGGGTATTTGTTGCCGGTCCAAGAGGGCGTGTGGTAGCGTTCGTTTTCCACCGGTTGCGGCGGGGAACTCGCGCCCGGCCGGGCGGGGATGGAGAGAGGGGATCGATGATTCGAAAGGTCAAGGGAACACGCGATATTTTGCCACCCGAATCTCGTTTGTGGGTAGAGGTCGAGGCGGTGGCTCATCGTGTCTTCGGAGGATTTGGATATGACGAAATAAGGCTGCCACTGCTGGAGCCGACTGAGCTCTTCGTACGTTCGGTCGGTGAGGATACCGACATTGTCGGCAAGGAGATGTACACCTTTGCCGATCGCAAAGGCCGCTCGCTCACTCTGCGGCCCGAGGGGACAGCTGGAGTGGCTCGTGCCTTTATCGAGAACGGTCTCGGGCAGCGACCCCAGCCCGTTCGTCTCCGTTATCTGGGCCCAATGTTCCGTTACGAGAAGATGCAGCGCGGCCGCTACCGTCAGTTCTCCCAAATCGGCATCGAGCTCCTCGGGGCCGCCACACCGCTGGCCGATGTCGAGGTCATTGCAGCCCTCCACAGCTTCCTGGCGTCCCTCGGGTTCGACGATCTGGTGATTGTGCTCAATAATCTCGGCGACCCCGAGGACCGGCAGCGGTTCATCGACCTGCTGAAGACCGAGCTCGCACCCCACCGCGACGAGCTCTGCACCGACTGCCAACGCCGTTGGGATACCAATCCGCTGCGGATCCTCGATTGCAAGGTGGCGCGTTGCCGAGAGTTGATCGCGGAAACCACCCCGGTGGCCGACGTCGTCAGCGATGAGGCCCACGACCATGTCGAGGAGGTCGAAGCGGGTCTTGCCGCCCTCGACATTCCGGTGCGGAGGGCGCCGCGACTGGTTCGCGGCCTCGATTACTATATGCGGACGGTCTTCGAGGTCGTCTCGCCGAAGCTCGGCGAGGATACGGTGATCTGCGGTGGCGGCCGCTACGACCGGCTGATCTCCGATCTCGGCGGGGCGCGGGTCCCGGGAACCGGTTTTGCTATCGGCGAGGACCGTCTGGTGGAGGTGCTGCCCGAGTCCTTCCGCCGCCGGGTCCTCGAGCGGCCGGTAGTGGCCGTGCTGCCGCTCGGTGCAGCGGTCGCGGCGACTGGTCTGAGATTGACTCGAAGCCTGGCCGATCGCGGCATTTCGGCCCCAACTGAGGTCACAGGCCGATCGCTCAAGGCGGGCCTCAAATGGGCGGGGAAGATCGGCGCGCGGGCGGCCGTGATCGTGGGCGAAAGCGAGCTTGCCGATGACGCCGTCATCGTGCGTGATCTCGATCGCGGCGAGCAAGAGACGGTGAAGCTGTCGGAGGTCCCGGAGTACGTTGTCGGGCTCTTTCAGGACGCGGAGAAAGAATGAGTGAATCTCTCCTCAGGCGCGGACGTGGACTCGGACTCGGACTCGGGAAAGGGCGGAGCGAAACATGACGACGAGCGCGTGGGAACGACCCTGGTGCGCATCACTCGACCTGGCAAAGGTGGGGGAGCGGGTGGAGGTGGTGGGCTGGGTGCGGCGGCGGCGGGATCTGGGCGGTCTTGTCTTTGTCGATCTCAGGGACCGCAGCGGCCTGCTGCAGCTGGTCTTCGAAGAGGCCATGGTCAGCGACGGCGAGAGGCTTTCGGCGGAGGATGTTGTTCGGGTATGCGGCACAGTGCGGGAGCGGGCCGAGGGGCAGGCCAACCCCAAGCTGGCGAGCGGGGCGATTGAGGTCAAGGTCGAGGAGCTCGAGGTTTTGACGGCCGCCGAGACCCCGCCGTTCGTCGTCGAGGATCGGGTCAACGCGTCGGAGGAGCTGCGGCTGACCCATCGCTATCTCGATCTACGGCGCCCCGAGATGACCGCCAATCTGGTCCTCCGCCACCAGGTGGTCGCCGCTACCCGGCGTTATTTCGACGACATGGACTTCATCGAGGTGGAGACCCCGATCCTCACCCGTTCGACGCCCGAAGGCGCGCGCGACTTCCTGGTGCCTTCGCGCATCCACAAGTCGTCGTTCTATGCCCTGCCACAGTCACCGCAGCTCTTCAAGCAGCTCCTCCAGGTCGCGGGTCTCGGACGCTACATGCAGATCACGAGGTGCTTCCGGGATGAGGATCTTCGCGCCGACCGCCAGCCGGAGTTCACCCAGGTGGATGTGGAGGCCTCGTTCGTGACCGAGGAGGATATCTACACCCTGGTTGAAGGCCTCTTCGCTCGGATCTTCCCGCTCGTCGGCATCGAGCCACCGGCGACCTTTCCGCGCCTGTCGTATGACGACGCCATGGAGCGTTTCGGGTCGGACCGCCCGGATACTCGATTCGGTCTCGAGCTCGAAGAGCTCGGTCCTTTGTGCGAGGGCTGTGGATTCAGGGTGCTCGAGGAGGCGGCCGCCGAAGGCCGGGTCAAAGCTCTGGTGCTCCCAGGCGGCGCGAGCCTGTCGCGCAAGCAGCTCGACGCCCTCTCGGAGTTCGTGAAACCGTACGGCGCTGCCGGCGCGCTGTGGTTCAAACGCACCGCGGATGGTGTTGCGTCGCCGGCGAAGAAGGCCCTCGGTGACGACGGCGTGCTGCGGTTCCTCGATACGGTCGGCGCCAAGGAGGGAGATCTGCTGCTGGCGGTGGGCGGGCCCGACAGCACCGTCTTCGCGGCCCTCGGCGCCCTGCGGATCCACCTCGCCCACGGGCACGGTCTCATTCCGGAGGGGCGTCACGACTTTCTCTGGGTCACGGATTTCCCGCTCCTCGAGTGGAACGCGGGCGAGGGTCGTTTCTACGCCATGCACCACCCGTTCACCGCGCCGGTCGAGGACGACGCGGGGCTGCTCGAGGACGACCCCGGCGCGGCGCGCGCGCGCGCCTATGACGTCGTCATGGACGGTGTGGAGCTCGGCGGCGGCTCGATCCGAATTCACGACCCAAAGGTCCAACGACAGATGTTCGCGGCTCTCGGCATCGACGAGGCCGAAGCGGAGGCCCGTTTTGGGTTCTTGCTCGAGGCCTTCCGTTACGGCGTACCGCCCCACGGCGGCATCGCGCTCGGTCTCGACCGCATGGTGATGTTGATGGCCGGGTGTGACTCGATCCGCGACGTGATCGCATTCCCCAAGACCACGTCGGCCACGTGTCTCATGACGCGGGCGCCGTCCGCGGTCGACGCCCGCCAGCTCGCCGAGCTCGGACTCAAGACCGGTCGCTCATCGTAGATTGCCGTCATCTTCGGTCAAGGTGAGCTCGCCGCGCTCGGCCTGGTCGAGGAGACGCCTTGCAGTGGCCTCGTGCTCGGCCGCGACCATGATCTCCACCGCACCCAATCCGTCGAGGGTGAGGCCGTGGGTGTGGCGCAGGGCTTCGCCGTGGGTGGAGGTGGGAATGTCGTGGACGGCGAGGAAGGACCGCACTTGGGTTTCATCGAACTCGCCCTGGGCGGTG
>SDBS01002669.1_pt1 | contig 17754 bp, 11 predicted proteins | sample 2277091 | NCBI WGS metagenome assembly SDBS01 (sample SAMN10404972, study PRJNA504765) | marine sediment metagenome | isolation source: marine sediment core GS10_PC15, 163 cmbsf | place: Arctic Ocean: Southern Knipovich Ridge | collected 2010 | reverse complement strand
GCTTCTTATACTCCCCTCTGTTTGCTCAATATATAATCAGAACCTTTCATCTACAAACAACTGCGCATCGTGTGGGTTATTTTAAACGAGCACAAATGGGTCAGTTTTAATTAGTGCCAAGGTCAGACCGAAGATCCCTTTTTGTTTCTTTTGCTCTTTTGAAATATATATCTAAAAGAAGTAAATGAATCAAGCTTTTTTCAAAATTCAATCCTGGAATAAATTCGAATTACTTCCATACTTCAATCTGTTCAAAAGAAACCGCATACTTTTTAAAAAATTTTTCGATAAGATCTTTTTTTGCTTGAGGTATAATAATACATCCCGGGGAAATCTTTTCACCATTTAATTCGTTCAAAATTCCTTTATATCTATAGTTCCCACGCGTTTGTTCATAAAACGACCGATTAAATTTCACTTTATCCTTTTGACTTAGATGATTAATTTGGAAAGTGTAAATGATGTATGGCCTCTGTTCTAATAAAAGTGTAGTTGGAATATCTGTAGGCTCTTTCAGATATAAGACTTTTCCTTCCTTGAAAATATTTTGTAATAAACCTGTATCAGTTTTTTGCAGTTCATCCTTTGTTCTTATAGTTGGCTGGATTGTTCTTTGTATTCTGGATTCAAGATCAATTATCTTATTCTGGATCTCATCGTATGAGTTTTTTCTCGAAGTGAGTATGAGCAAGTCAACATCTGATCTTGATGACTCTTCTCCTCTGGCAAAACTTCCGTACAAAACAATCATCTTAATTTCAGATAAAGCTGAAAGTCCCTCGACTATATTTTTAAATATCCTTTTCATGGATTTTTATCTCAAATCTTTCTTCAAAGAATGTTACTATTTTCTTTAGATTCTCTATAATTTGTTTTGCTCTATTTCCATTGACTCCATCATAACCTAAATCAGCATAGGCAAACCATATTTTTCTCATAGCCCTATTTATGTCATTTGGAAAATTTTTATTGGAATAGGCATGTCTACTCCGATGATCCCCAAAGTGTTTATTTATTCTAGCTGCATCAGCTTCGACTAATTGTTCAACTACTTTTGTTCCTAAATCCCCTACGGCTGTCATTTGTTTTTCTGAATACGCCATAAATGAGACTCGTAACTTTTGACGCGCAAGATCAATATGTTTGTTGAAATTTCCCATTTTTCGTTATTGTAACGTTTTTAGAGGTTTTTGCCCAGCTTTTTCGTTATTGTAACGAATTGTATTCTTCTTATTTAGAAAGGCTATTTAAAGTCTTGTTCAAAAAGGATACTTGCTTTTTAATCTGTGAAAGATTTTTTCGGTATTTTGCCCGCAACTCTTTCACTTCTAGATATTTCTTTCTTTTCTGTTCAGATAGTTTCCCTTTATACTCAAACTTAACCTTATCACCTTCTCTTACTGCTAAATATAAGTATTTATGTCCTTTTATATCTTTTTCTACAAAGCTACCATTTGGGAGCTCCCCTAATGCTTTTTCATATTGTTTTTTCATTCGAAGAGAATTCTGAAGCTCCTCTTCAAGAACACCTTTAATGATTTTCATTTTTCTTATTACCAAACATTTTCTTATATATCGTATATTGTTTGGTAATATCTGTCAAGCTATTAATTACCAAGCAATTATTCTATGTCATACATCGTTTGGTAATTCGAGCAAAGGGATGAAATCGGACTTAGCCGCCAAAAATGGGCGTTAGTACAATTTTTACTTCATACTATACATGAAATCTGGATGAAATATCTTCAAGGAATAGCTTCTCAACTTGTGCCCAAGTAGCCTTGTTTTTTAATTATGGCAATATCCACATCACTTGTTTTCGTCGCACTTTATTTTGGAAACTTCCGTAAAATATTATGGAGACAATTACGTAATTCAATTTCTTATTGATTTTAGTGCTGACAAAAACAAACTGCCTGACTCCGGAATAAAATTCATGTTAAAAATGGAGCTTGTAATTTACTTTAAAAAAGTAACTTACAAGGCGTGTCTGATTACTATTATTATGTCAACTAATTGAGGGGGCGGCACCGATATTTCGGTTTCTATAATATATGTCTTCTCATTAAATCACTATCCTTAATTTGAGTTCCGGATTTCCTCCATCAGTTTAGCATTCGGCTCAACTACTCTACCTTAATCTCTGAAATAGTCCTGAATTGATCTTGTAAATTTTTGTCTCGCGAATTCTTTTGCTTTCTGCCCTGAGTTTTTATCCTTTAAAGATTTTGCAATTAAATTATGCACAGTAGAAATGGAGTGTTTTCCAGTGAGTAAAGGCAGTGTATCTTTTTTTGTTTGTGGGTGAATAATCATATATTCATCCCAGTCCTGTATGACACATGCATTTGATGATAGAAGGACGAAATAGTTGAATAGACCAAAAATAGTAACAATAGCCCCTATTTCTTTTCCGGATCCATACGAAAGAATACTGTGTAATGGAAATGGAAGCCCAATCACCTGATTCATAAGTGTATTTTCATAAATTAAATTTACTACAAATTCTGGTCCATATTTACCTTCCTTAATAAAGCTACGAATGTGATTAAACTCAGAATCATATGCTTGAGTTCCTCGAAACATGCAGAATTTTTCAAAGGCAATTTTCGCAGCTAACCTAAGAAAGTTTAAAGAATCAATCTTTGTTTGCTCTCCTTTAAAGACTAATTGAACTGATGTTTCGGTCATTTTGTCTTCATCAAATTCATATCCTCCTTTTATAAATGCTTTCATTTTCTGTTTTAATTTATTTGGGCTTTCAGCACTCACAAGAAATTTTCTTGACAGTCCTTCTTCAATTATTGGTTTTACATTTTGAGGCAAACCTTTTTTACCTACACTAACTGTGATTTTGTGCCCAAGAATATTCATTTCTGCTTCCGTTTTAGCAACTTTGCCTTTCGACTCTAGTTGAAGTAGCATTCTATAAAAGCTCAAATCTTTGCACACTTGTGCTTCAAAGGTTCTTCCATGTTCAGAATTACAATTTAGACATACTGCTTTTAATAGTTTTAGGTTAGATCCTAGTCCCTCAGGAATTACATGGGATTTGGTTAATTTTTTGTCAGTGAAGCAGTAAATACATTTGTCCATTTTAATCAAGCAGGCCTCTTATTCATATCGTCAACTTCAGTGATGCCCAATTTAGCATCAATTCAATTGGCAAGTGGTAAACAAACCATCAATTAAGAACCATCATGTACGGCCTAAATTTAGCTAAGGGAAACACATCCAGATGTAACTTTGCTTATTTCTAAAATTTCGAATTTACCAATTATCTTCTATATATTCAATCATCTTCTTTGACTTCAACTGTTCAGTTGAAGCAACACCACGAATAAAAAATTGATCCTCATTCACATAAACAGGCTTACTGCTTCTCCTTACTTTCACAAAACATATTTCAAATTCATCAATTTTGAGAATTTCAGCATCAATTATTGAATGAATATCTTTACCAAGATAGTTATTTAGTATGTTACCCAATTGAAGTTTAAAACCATCCGCGTTCTGTTTTTTGCCTAGTATTTTATAATCGTTCTTTAATCCAACAAGCTCACGATTATCAGAAACACCAATTAATAGATGACCACCATTCGTATTAGCAAATGCAGCAATTGTTTTAACCACCTCATGTTCCAGGTCTTTATTCAATTTATTTTGGTGAAAATCCCATCGCATAGATTCCTTAAATTCAATAGTCTTGCCTTCGCCTTTGTTTATTAATTCTCGAATTAATTCAACATCATCTATTTGAATTTCATTAACCCCATCAACACCCCCCTGTCTCTTTAATAAATCTTTTTCAGGAACTTCTTTATCCCCATCACTTGTGTCTTTTTTAGATAAATTTGGATATTCTATTTCTTCTTGAGTATATACTCCTTTTTGAGCACCCTCCTCAAGTTCAAAATAACTAAAATTGACTGCTTTATATGTTTTATCTATTTTTAATAATTGATCTTTAATCCTTTTTCGTCCTTCTATAGAAAATTCCAGTAAATAACGTATTTCCTCTTTTGAGGCATCCTGATTAGGGAATAATAACTTTAATAAACCTGAAAAAGTTTTATTTATGGACGTTTTATCACGTGTGGATATATCTGAATGTAATTCAAAGTAACGATTGTAAAAATTAGAATAATCATCATTACGTAGTTTTTTTAGAACTTCTGCAAGATAATCGACTATAAATCCATAGCTATTTGTAAACATTTCACCACGAATAATATCCACCTCCCAGCCAGGTATATAAAAATGAAGGCGGTCAAGAAAGGCAGTGTCATAGTATTTATCCGGTAAATCAGAAAATAGATCAGAATGTTTAAGCATGTAGGAAAGTGTTTGACGAGTATTGCCCAAAAAAGCCAATGATGCCTCTGCTCCCAAGGTCTCGATTCCACGTGAAAATGATTTATTAGCCATATAGTTTTTAAGGATATCGACAAGGCTCTTATCAGACTTCTTATCTTTGCCTGCAAATTCATCAAATGCGACCGTATCCCAATAACCGACAAGCCCAATTTTGCCAGTTGCATTGTTTACAAACAGTTTGGGAACCGTCACTTCACCACCACTAATCAGAATGCCATGGGGAGAGAATTCTGAATAAATATGAGATTTGCCAGTACCTTTTGGACCCAATTCTATGAGATTATAATTTCGTTCACAAAAGGGAATCAATCGAATGAGCTGGAGCATTTTCGCTCTCTTGCTGAACATTTTAGGTTCCATTCCAATACTCTGGATCAATATATCGATCCATTCTTCGAACGTAAAATGTTTACGTGACTCAAGATACACATCCATATCAACATGTGAAATCTGGATAGGTTTTAATGTATTAATGGACCACGGTACTTGTTTTGTATCTTCTGTGTATTCGTAGATCATGTCAATAATACACCAGACACCACCTACCAATAATTTGGGGTGCTTCTTTATGTAGTTGGTTTCAATAAGAACTTTTTTAAGACCCAGGTTTGAAAATCTAGCTTCGTAACAACCAGTTTTATCATTTAATTCAACAGTGACGCGATCTATAATTTTATGACGTCCTTTTTCTTTAATCGTAGATTTAACCAGTTCTGCTTCATTTCGATGGACATAATGTTCCTTAATTATATTTTTAACCTTTTCCAGCCCCTTTTCAATGATATCCTTATCAAATATTGCACAATGTTGTCCCAACAAGTATTCCAATACATAACTTGGGACAACAGCATTTCCTTTAATCATTTTAGTTAGGTCTTTGCGAACCACTTTACCTTCAAAATATTTGATAATTTTGTCTTGTAAATTCATTAAAAGTCACTCTCGATTAAAGATTTATTAATTACTTTTTCTTTAAATAATGGATTCAGTTTATCTTTATCATCTTGCTTATCAAAAATCTGCAAATAGCAGATGGATATTTGCCCGGCTTTGCTTGTTAAATTTAAGATAATTTCTTTAGTACGGCCTGTAGGTAATTCTGATGTGGCCGCCAATTCTAAATCCGTTTCACTTGAAATTAATTCATTGGAAGCATTATATAAACCGATAAGAACTGATCGGCTCTTGATAGATTCTCCAATAGGATCTTTTTGTAATATCCTTACTTTAATGGCACCGGAAATAATTGTCAGATCTCCGTTGAGAATTGTTAATTCTACTTTCTCTGAAACATCTTCCCTCTTTCGTGAACTTTCAATAACCGGTACAACGATTTCTTGTAAGGTCACACCACCATGGACAAAATGAACACCGCTTCCCTGTCTTTTAAAACGATTGATAGAATGCGGTATAATCACCTGAAAATCAGAATCAATATTGGATACACTTTTTAGATTAAATATATATCGGTACTCTTTACTCCTAACTTTGATTATACAGAAGCGGTTATGAGCTAGGATAGCTTCCTCTTCTTTGGGCATTTGTTCATACATGGCTTCGGGAATATTCCTCTGATGAAAAATAAAACCATGATCTGCTGTGATAAGTACCCTCGAAACATTCCAGGATGAATGGATTTTCTTAATCATTGTTTTCAATTCTTCAATCGCCTGATCAACTGCATAATAAACCTGATTTTCGGTCTTGCGGTCGTCACCGATAGCATCAATCACATTATGGTAAACATAGACGACTTTATTCTTAAAAAGTTCCCGGGCTTCTAGCTGGTTCATCTGTTCCAGAGTACTGAAATGCACGGTTCGTGTGTCCTGTTCTACAATTTGAAGTATCTTTTGTCTGTTTAACAGCCCTTCGGTCGATATACCTTCGATTGAAAATCCTTTTTTATCTATACAGATACTTTTATTAGGTAACAGGTTTGCCATCCCAAGACTTGTGTTGGATGGAATCCCAGTAACCATATGAAATATTCGTGCCTTACTCTTTGAATCGCTGTGCAATTCGTTAAGTAATTCATTGGCCGCTTCGTATCTCAATGCATCGGATATTATTACAACTGTTTTTTGATCCGCATCCCGAATATATTTCTCATAAAAAGAATACTGTTTATCGACCTTTATATTATTAAAATTAAAAGAACTCTCTTGTAGACATTTTTGCCATTGCGTGTTTAGTTCTTTTAAATACTCTTCGTATTTTTTATGTAAATTCTCTTCGAATTCTTCTTTAGAAAATTGTCCTGAAATATCTTTTAAGCCAATACGTTTTAAAAGAGCGGCGGCTTTTCGATAGTAGAAATCGATTTTATTATACGTTTTGACATAATTGGCAATATAATCTTCAGGACAGTTTAGAATAAAAGAACTAACCAAGATGATCGCTCTATAAAAATGAGCTGCATGATAAAAACAATCGATTAACCAGCTAATATGTTCATTGCAAATATTATTATTTCGTAGATTTTCAAGTAATTTAATGACCTGGTCTGGATGATATGCAATTATCAAACTGATTTCATTAAATATATTTAAGATAAGAGCTTCAGTATAAAGTCCATAATTTAGGTCAAATCCATATATTTTGAGCAAAGCTTCTTCTTTAATATCCCCAGCTAATTGTTCAAAGACAGGATTAATAGAATCAACAAGTTTTGCATCATTTTGCCAGTCTACCATCATAGATTGTAAACGGTTAATTGTTGCTGCATTATCAATTTTTAAATGTTTATAAGGATCATCTTCCTTAATTTCATGTATTTCCATAGTGAGAACGTTATACTTTAATCTCTTTGCAGCCAAGGCAATGGTTTCAAAATTCAATTCTTTTATTTTGTATTCCAGATAGTCTTGAAACCATTTGCAAACGCTCTCTAATAAATTAATTTTATTTAGTCTTTGATTAAACAAATCCAACTCTTTATTTTTGCCTGCTTGAGCAAGAATTAGCAATTCTGCTAAACAAAGTGATGTATCTGTCATTTGGCTGAATCCTAAGTAATTGCTTAACAATCCCTGAATAATTGCCTTTTCCTCAAACTGTAAAGGATTTAATATTTTAGCCAGAATCCGCTGCACCTTTTTAATTTTCAGCTCTTTAATATATTTTTTGACAAGGATTCGTTGATTCGATTGCAATCCGAATTCTTCCATGAAATCTGCAACATCATCAATAAACAATTCTTTATTGGCAACCAATAGATCAAGTAAGATGAATCGTTTTATATTAGATTTATCTGGCTTGGGATAGGGAAAATAAAGAAAAACATTTTCTTCGACTAGTTCGAATTCCAATTGATATTTAATTAAAAATTGGGATTTATCACAAATAATAATTTTAAAATCCGAATCACTATTTTGTTCTATTTCAGCCTGATATTCTTTCTCTGGATCAAAGAAAAAGAGAACTCTTAGCTCAGGGTATTTTAAAAAATAAGTTTTTGCTTTCTCAATAATCATTTCTATGCTTTAAAAATTTAGATTTTTGCCACAATTCCTCCAAATTTGGCACTATTCACAGTCACCCCATCATCAAGATCAAACTCTATTTGCCTATCTGCATAATCTTTCATAAGTTTATCATATTCCCGACACTCAATTTGAACTTTACGAAAATCATCCAAGCGTTTGGCTTCATTATTAGTCAGAAATGCTTCATTTCCTTCTAATCGATTGATCTGTTCATTAAGATAATTCAAGTATTTGAGCAGATAGTTGTTGCGAATCTTCTGTATGGTGAAACGATTCATACGATGCATGTACACCAGAACTTGAAATGATTTATCTGGTGACCCAAACAACCAATAAATTGGTTTTTTCTTGTAAGTTTTCTTATGGTCATTCCAGAACTTTTTGGTGAGATATTTTTCCATATCTTCACCCAGACATACATTGATAAAGTTCAGATTTTCTGTGAGTGTATCTTCTCCCCATACCGTTTGAATAAACTTTTTCACCCGAAAGACGATATCATCTGAAAAGGGGCTCTCACTGCCCATTGTGGGAATGATGGCATCCTCATCAATTTCAAATGAGTAACTATTGTAAGAGTAATTAGATAATTCTTCTACTGTGGGATTGGGGTGAGCAATATTCAATCCAGGTTTATCCAAGCGATAGCGTCCCACAAAACAGCCCACCGCATATGAGAGTAGCTGTTTAATCACCAAGTCTTTCTTTATTGGAAGTCCTGTTTTATTTATGAGTAGTTCATCTTTTCTAACTTTTAATTTATTGCGATCCAATTCATCCTGCAAAATTGTAATATCTTTTAAGGCAACATTGGGGAAAAGTTCATCTTGCAGACCGTAGATATCAATAAAAATACGGTTCAACTCTACTTCATTTTCATGGAGCTGGAAAAAATCTTTAGTGACTTTTTCTTCCCAGTTAGCATAAGAATTGGATAGGGAGGCTGAATTATTTAATAGGGGGTATTGTTCAAAGTCCCAAGAGGTTTCACGAGAGTCCCAATCTTTTTTTGAAATATTTATGGAATGAAGAGTTAACTTTTCTATTTGTTCCTTATATGAATTATTAATGAATGGAATTTGGATAATATCGCCAACTTTAAAATCAACTGTTGGGGACAAAACCTTTAAAAAAGTTTCCGCAATTTTAGAATTCAATAATCCTAATATTTCATAATTATTTTTACTAAATCCTTTAGCTCCTTTTGAATCAAACAGAAATCCTTTTGGAGAATATCTAACTGAAAAACTACCTGAACTTATTGCGCTCCAAGTAAGACCTTCTTGGAACCCATATTCTCCATTGTAATTATGAGAACGGATTCTATTTGTAGTTGGATCAATGTTATTTTTTATATTAAAGCCCCCATTTTCATATTCAACTATGTATTCATTATTCCCATACCATTTTCTATATACACCACCTTTATTATATGGGAACCATTTACTTTTTTTGAGAATACTTTCATTTTCTGATCTACAATCAAATGCTACTTTGTTTGTATCAATTTCGAACCATTTTTTCAGAAACCTATCGTTGTCAGCTGTGGCCATACCTTCTCTGGTAATTAGATATTCAGACAGTTTTGGATTTACAATAAATAAATTTACAATTTTTTCACTTACCCAATACGCAATGGGCCTGCCAGGAATGTTTTCAAAATTGGACTGATTTGATTCAAAATAACCATATTGTTTATTAAAAAACCGTTTCTCTTTTTCTTCTACTGAATCTACTTTAACATGCTCTTTAAACAATCTTCTATAAATCCCGTTTCTTTTATTATCTCGGGTTTTTTTCAAGCATAAACATACAGACCCAAAGTCTGATCCAAAAATCCCTCGTCCTTGCTGTATCAAAGTTGAGATGAAGGTTTCATTCAAAATATATTTTCTTAAGTTTTCATAAGTGGATAAGAACATCCAGGATGGTAGATTTATCATTCCCATCTGTCCAAAATCAATTAAACTATTTAAGCTGACCTCCATAAAAACAGTAAACAAATCACTCTTGCTCATCGGATAATGGGCTTTCAAATAATCACTTAAATCCGCATTCATATTTTTACTGCCCATATATGGTGGATTAGTCACCACTGCGGTATATGAATCGGTCAGCATCAAAATGGGTTGTAAAAAAGGTTTGAGTGTGTTTAAGAGACCTATTTCAAGTAAGTCCAGTTCGCCCTGTTTCTGTTTTTCATCAAATTCATTCAACTGTTTAGCAATAAAATCCCTTGCACCATCTCTGAGGTCAATAACTAGCGCAGAGCCAATATTCTGTGCCATTTGCATTTCTTCCAGAGCCATTTGCAGTTCACCGGCATAATGCCTGCCGTTTTCGCCCAAAAAGTCGGATATCTGCTGTGGGCTAAAATCATATCGTTCGGGCATTGCCACAATGTGGGGTTCAACATCTTGGCTTAAAATATCTGGGTAATAGGATGCTCCTTTCAGCAGAATGGAAAAATTAGCGAGTCCCACTGCCCGTTTGCAGATATCCAATCCATAAAGATTATGAGTAATGATGGATTCCACTGCATAGCGATTGGTATAACCTTCTTCTTTATACGCCTTCATTAATAGGTCAAACGCCACCACTAGAAAATGCCCCGATCCTACTGCAGGATCCAGTATTTTCAGTTCGATCACATTATCAATAATAGATTCGCTGGTTTCTGTATTTTCCGGTACTACCAAGTATTTCATTGTTCTCCGAATGGGGCTTTCAGGATGTTTGTCCAACCAGATCCGTCCAACTGTATTTTCCACTAGATATTTTACAATCCATTTTGGCGTAAAGATCTGTGTTGCTGCAGGGATGTCTTCTGCACGGGCTTTTTTCACTTTTTTGAATCCTGCAAAGATATCATTTTTTTTATCGGAGATATAAAACTGATACAGCCAACCTATGAGTTCTACCTGCTTATAATCATCATCGGTGATGAAGTCATTGCTGTTAATGAGTGAAATAATTCCATCGTTCGCCAGAAGATTATTGGGTAAAAGCAGTTCTGTATAGTCATCCATATAACCAAATAACCTCTTTAACAAGGGATTCCCCTGACAATAGTTAATCAGCAACAAACCAAAAGCCTTCTCGTCATCACTCTCCTGTAAATAACGGCTTAATTTTTTCTTATCATTTGACTTCAGGTATTCAATTTTGCCTTTACGTACAAAGGATAGAATTTTAGGATCAGTTAAATCACTTGAAAGATATTCAAGTTGAGGGCCAATATAATTATTTTTTTCTAATATTTTTACTGCTAACAAACGATTAAACCAAGTATAGGCAGCCTCCTCAATCACATCTTTTGTGGAATGTCGTTTTATAGCCGTTTGTAAATTTTCCCATTTTTTAGGAACATCTTTATCATCGAAAGGCTTCTCACGGAATATATAGCCATCTTTTATTGGATGTACCGCTTCCATAACATTCCCGTTTTCATCAAATCCCCAATAGGCCAGCCTACGGCTGACGCCTTCCATTAGTATCTTTCGTGCTTCTTTGGCAAATTTTTTCAGGTTGTTAGTGTTCATCGTCTAATTCTATTCAATGATAATAATTTTATTTTCTTTTAATTTTTTTAACAAAATTGTTCTCAATTTTTCTATGTATGAATTTAATTGATCTTCAGTTTCAATATGACCTGTCTCAACATTAAATATTTCAGTTTCTTTGTTGGTTTTTTTATTTTTTTGATTTTCTTCAATGATCTGCTTAAGTTTTCTTACTTTAAAATTTTCAGCCTCTAATATGGTTAATTTTAAGTGAGATATGTTCTTTTCTTCTTCAATTTCACTCAATTTATCCTTAGTATTGTATAGTCCATGGAGAGTACTCACTTTAAGCTCTTTGGCTTTACTCTCTAATTGCTTGAATATCTCAGTATAGCTTTTGATTGCTTTTTTCTGTAGATCTTGAAATTGATCTTTTAAAACATCCTGTAGTTCCTCATAGATTTTTTTCATCTGCGGAAATTTATTACTTGGCGAATCTTCATTTTTAAAATAATCAATCAAGGTGTCGGCTTTCTCTCTATTTGAAATATGAAGGGAAGTAAAATTATTTAAGTTCTGTTCTACGAATTTCTTGATAACAGAATAATTTTCATGCTGTTGTTTTATGAAGTCTACCAGGTCTTTGCATTGGTCGTATATTTCTTTGTCGGTTTGTTGATCACTAATAATTTTTTCAAACAGCATTTTTGGATCGCGTAAATCGATAATCTCTTTCAGCATCTTAATAATTTGGTGGAAATGAATTCCAAAGGGTGTACTTCCATAATAATCTTCATCATTCTTTGTATAAGTTTTTTCTTTTTCCTTTAAATTTTTTTTAATTTCTTCAAATAGAGCATAGGCCTCATTTTCTTCTCGCAAATCCTCGTTAAAAATATGACGAAAGGCATCCCTCACATCATTTATTAGACCTATTCCTACATCCTCAACAGCTAAAATCATAATGGCTGATCTTTCGCTGGATTTTAGAGAATATTTTACAAATTGTGGCAGATCAATAGCTTCATTTCTCCATTCGAATTTTCGCTTATTCTTCTTGCCCAAATTCAGCAGAATATCAATCGTGGATGTGTCTTTCCACCCATAAGGCGGCTGCAAAAACATTTTAATTGTATCATCTACCGAGATAGATGGGTCGAATTGATTTAGATGACTATTTATAAGCTCTTCTCCAGGGGATAGTATTTTAGAAATTATGGATTGTTTACTTTCAGCATCTCTTTTCAACTCATCATTGGTCCTTGAATGTGCCAGATGATTCTTTTTATAGATCTCTTTCAGATGCATTTGTAAGACTACGTTAAAACGTTTGTTTGGTTCTCGTTCTTTGATGTCATTAGGATTAATGACCTGATTGGATGATATAAAAGGTGTTTCAGTAAATTTTAAAGAAAATTTCTTTGTTAAATCACGGATTTTATTTGTATTTTGAGATCCAAATTTTTCAATAGTTACCTTTCGCGTTCCAGCAGCTGAATCATAGCTTTGTTTTATATATTTTTTTGTCTTCATATATTGTTCAAATTCTCTCTTTAAGCTGTCATCTTTAAAAAACCAGTCGTTTATGCAAATCACTAGATCATTTTTGTTAGCTTGCAAAGCATATACAGCAACTTCTTTGTTTTCGTATGCGGTAATAAGTACAGGAATATGACCGTTCGGAAAAATTTCTTTACCATCCACCCTAAGTGATATCGAAAAGGAATTATTTCCATATGATACTTTTCTTTGTATATTTAATTGATTTCGAAGGATATCCTCATAAAGAATTGTATAACGGTCATCAAAGGTTAATTTTGTATTCTGGATAAGGTGTGCGACATCGATTTCATCTTCCTTATAGAAATAATAGATATTATTCTCTTCACTAATAATATTTTCAGCAAGAAGCGTGTCTAGTACTTTTTGAATCTTGGTCTGTAATTCCAATCGGTTACTATCAGGCTGGTCCATTAATAAAATTGTTAGATTTTCGATATTAGGTGGAAAAGTCATTTTTTTAGTTTCACTAATGTTAGTGATCATAAACAGAGTGTTAACCACTCTTTTAGCAAAAGGGTTTGTTTCTACTTCATTCAGGCTCCAAGCTCTTTCAATAATTCGACGTGCATTGTGAGTCAAATTCCTCGAGAACAATTCGTTGAAAAAGGCATCAAACGGTATAAAATAACCCACATCTTTATCCTTAAATTTTTTAACAGTAAAATGTGTTATTGCCAATACTGAACGTTCATTATCTTTTACTTCTTTTATCACATATTCCAAGTTACTAAAGGATTCAAAAACATCAGCTATCAATCGAAACTGATATGGAATAAAAGGATATGCCATCAAAAATTCATCACGATGTTCGTAGCCTTTATATAAATCGTATGCAAAGACATATTGGTTAGTGATCGCGTCTTTATTCTTTGTATAAAAATCGGTTAGTTCGCCGACAGCAGATGATTCTTTATCTAATATTCTTTTTTGAGTTATATATGCCGCATCCTGGCTTTCTAAAGATATTCGAGTTTCGAATCTACCTAATATTTTCCCAAAATCATCCCCTTGCGTTTCAGTCCTATCAATCAAATCTTCAAGTAATTGTTGGGCAGTGCAAGCAACCCAGATTTTGTTATTACAATTAGCTCCAATTTCCTCAATAATTGTCTGTAGATTTAAAAGTAAATTAGTGTTCTTCCCAATATATTGGCTGACTTCATCAATCATAAAAATCAGTTTGTAATTATCAGATTGTTTTAATAAATATTCATTAAATTCCGGGATTAAATTATTGGTAATAGTAATGTCGTCGGGATCTTTTAATTTTGCACTCAAAGCTTCAATATCTAATTCCTTATCATACTTTTGTGCCATTTGAAGGATATCATTTAGTTTTAATGAAGCTAGAGTCGATGCGTTGTCTTCCCATGACTTACCATATTTATCTTTGATATCTTGCTTAAAAGAATCAAATTCACCTAGCTCATCGAGGTGCTTTTCCAATAAGATAGCTAATGGAATATTGGATGGATTATATCCACGGAAAGCATTAAACTGATTGAAGAATATTTTTGTGATTTTTTGCTTGTCATCCTTTTGTCCGGAAACAGCATCAATATTAAAAATAATGGAATGAATTTGTGAATCTGTAATTTTCCGCTTTAATCTTGAAATATTGGGGACCGTCGCATCCGATAATAACTCACCAATATCCTGAACATTATTAATAAAATGATCGAAAGCTTTTTCCTGTGTGGATGGATGAAAACAGTAATATACATATTTTATAAAATGTGATTTACCAGACCCATAATATCCATTAATCCAAATTCCGGTTTTATCCTGTTTCTGCAAGATAAAATTATTTAAAAATCGATATAAATTCTCTATCAGATCTTGTGTAAATACATACTCTTCAATTTCTGTATTAATAGTTACTTCATCCTGCTTGCTGACAACTACAGCAGGATTGATCATTCTCTCGATTGGTTTGCTGAAAATGTCTTTAATTTTCATTGAAATTTTCATTGATCTACTCTCTTATTTATTAATTAAGGTTGCTCGATAAATATTCTCATCATTGAATATACTAAACAGATGGTAATATTTATTTTCATAATGGCCAGGATAAACAGTTACTAATTTGTATCCACCCGAAAGGTATTGCTCATAATTCTTTAAAAATTCACTCGTTCGTAAATACGGAAAAATTGAACCAAATCCATAAATCATCAGATATACTTTTTTATATTTACTCGGTAAATTGAAGTGTTTTTGAGCTTTGGCATCAATAAATCTGAAAAATTCTGGACTACTGGCTTTTTCTTTTAATAAAGAGGTCATTCCTTCAGGATTCTTTTTTTCTTCTTCTATAATCATATCAAAGATAGATTCGTCTCCTAGAAACTGGTCTTTAAGAAAGGAAATAAACTCCATATAGATATTGAGTATTAAACAATCGACATAGTTATCAGGGCGTATAAGTCTTTCTTTTAGGTTTTCGATCTCCTTTCTAATTTTATACTCTTGTCCAGGATCATATGTGTAAATATAGGCTGGGAAAAAGAGGTTGCCCGTATTAGGATCTTGAAAATCTTTATCAGCAAGTTCTTCAAAAAGATTTGAAATTGTCATTTTGTTATATCCATTATTTTATCTCGTTGGTTTTTGGGCATTAAACATAATTCAAGAAACCAAGGATCTCCTTGCTTAATAAAAAACGCCCAGAAATGATCAGATACATAGGGTTGAATAAGCCTATTTTCGTTAAGGATGCCTGCTTCATTTAAAATTCTGATCAAAACGGTTGCCGTTTTCTCTTTTGTATTATCCGTCCATTTTTCCATTTCTGGATAATCCACACTTTTTTTATCCATAAAATATAAGGCGTCGTTCTTAATAACAATATGATCAAGTGCCCGCCACTTTTCCAGTACAACTTCAACCTGAAAATCAAATAATAATTTAGATGCTTTTAGACACACATAAAATAAAGCTAACTGTTGTTCACCCTTCAGAGAGTTTTCAATGAAATGCCAAACTTCTCTATTAACTGCTTTATCCCTTCGTTTTATTTCCGTTAAAATCCGGAGCCGAGAAGCTTCAGAGTTTGTTTTAAGAACGTCAGTAGTTTTGATGACATCATTCAATTCTGTTATTTTTCCTTCTATAAGATAATCGATTACAGCAATAGTCTCATTAAACAAGAGTCCGCCAACACTGAAGGCTGTGATCTTTTTGCTCATATTTCTATTTTTCTTTATATTACTAGATAGATAGGCATTTTATAAATCAATATATTTCTTTAAAAGATAAATATTTCCTTTTGGTAGTCACTACAAATTTTTGATCACAGTCCTTAATTGGTATCCACTCAAATTCAGAAAGGTGATTGAATCTTCAAAACTCCGAAAACAGCTCGTACATGACTTGTCACTCATTCCACAATTTCCTCTGGTTGATAGTCCCCTGCGTCTAACTTTTTTATCCTAAAAGCAAAGACCTTATGGAAGTTTTCCAATATATTGAAGAGGTCGTTGTGTTGGTTTTCCCAATCTGAAGTTTGTTTCGGATTTACTTTATTTCTGTATACACTTATGTAACTTGTTTTTTTATCCGGCAATTCATCCCAAACCAATGCTTCATTCATTTCAACCTCAACGGCCTCCTTTTGATTCAATAAGAGGTGATAATGAGCCTGTTTGTTCTCACCACCTAGAACCAGTCTAACTCCAATCCTATGCTTTTGTGTATCAACAAATGCGTACATCCCAAAATCAGACCTCCCGATAGAGACATTCACCCAATGCTGGGGGGAGGCTTTCTGTGGTTTAATTACTGCATCTCTTGCCTGTACAAATTTTCTAAAAGCTGCCCAATATTCCAATTGGAGCTTTTTAGTGGGTGAAAGCTCTGTAATGCTTAGTCGACCACCTCTCCCACCACCTTTTGTCCATTCATTTGGTTTTGCAACTATATTAAACTTCGGAGCAACAGCAGAATCACCGATTTTCCATAATTCTACTTCTAATCCGAAAAAATTAATCTTGTCGCCTGTGATTTCATTCAGCCAATCCATCGTTGCTCTGTGTTCATCTGTAAACTGTTTAGCAATCCATACTATACTCACTGCATTTAGACCAGCTGCATAAGTTAAAATCTGTCCCAGATGGGCATGATCTGTGTACTCAAGTTGATTCTCAATTAAAACCCATGTGTTGTCTGCAGTATCTTTACATAGGATATCTGCTCTGAAAGGCCCGACATTTTTCTCTTGAGCTTCAAATTCAATATCAATGCCAATTGTATCCCCAAGCAAATTTAGGTTTTCCTCTTTTGCTAGCCAAGGAGTAAAATCGTTTGCTTCCGTATTCCAAATATCTCGGAGATCAACCTTATTCAGAGCTCCTAGTTTCATTGTCATATAATATCCTCCTTAAGTTACTTTATTTCAAAACTACGATTATCAAAGGCATGCCATTTAGTCAAATTAAGTGATTCACTCCCCCTCCTTAAACAAGCTAACCTCTTATTCGCTCTTGTTATAATCTGAGAAATAGGACTCTAAAATTTCTGAATAGTTCGGATTCAATAAAAAAATCCAACCATCATCCTTGCGGAAAATCAATTGATCTTTTCGAAGGGTACGTCGTGTCATGCCTGCAAGGACACCTGCAAACCTTTTTCCAGAAAAATTTTTTCCTGACAAAATTTTAATTTTATTTATCAGTTCGTTGAAACCGATCTGTTTTTCTTCAGTCAGTACAAGTAAATAGTAAAATGAGAATTCTCCGTATTCTTGCAGATAGTCTAAGTACTCAAACAATTCTTCTTTTGACCAAGGTTTCTTTTTAGTTTTTTGTGTCGTTTCTGATACTTCC
>SDBS01002668.1_pt1 | contig 17756 bp, 13 predicted proteins | sample 2277091 | NCBI WGS metagenome assembly SDBS01 (sample SAMN10404972, study PRJNA504765) | marine sediment metagenome | isolation source: marine sediment core GS10_PC15, 163 cmbsf | place: Arctic Ocean: Southern Knipovich Ridge | collected 2010 | reverse complement strand
GTCCGGCGTGCACCGTCGCCCTCCTTGGAGTGGGCGGCAATGATGTGCAGGATCTCCTGGGAGATGTCGAACCGGCCGGCAAAGGCCGCTCCCGAGATCGGATGCCGGAGGAGCTGTCCCTCCCGGCTCTTGACGAATTCCCCGTCCCGGCGCGTGTATTCGAAGAGCTTGCCCACGTCGTGCAGCAGGGCCCCCGAAAGCAGGGTATCGCGGTCTATGGCGACCCGGCCGTGGTATTCCTCCATGAGGACCTCGGCAATCTTCAGGGAGCACTGGGTGACCGCTCGGGTGTGGCTGACAATGTTGATGGGTGTGTGGCGAATCAGGAGCGTGAAGGGCATGTCCTGCAGGTCTTCGACCGTCCACCCGCTCTTGGCCATCGCTTCCAGCCACACCGTGATGGTCTTCTCCTGGAGCCCGGCATCATGGATGAGCTGGAACTCCGGCATCAGGGACAGGAGTTTGTTTCGCATTTATTCGTCCTTTTCCCCCTCCGGCCCGTCATACGCGAAATCCGTGGGATGGATCTTGCGCATGGGCCGCATGCGGGTTTTTTCTTCATGGATGTGGGCGGCCAGGCCGGCGGTCCGGGCGATGATGAAGAACGCGTTCCCGATCTCCGGTGGGAAATCCAGGCCGCAGAGCAGCGCGGCGATGGCGCCGTCCACGTTGATGGGCAGCGGCTTCCCCAGCTGTTCCGCCAGGGCCTGCTCCACGGCGCGGGCGATGGCCACGTGCCGGCCGGAGAGGCCCAGTTCCGCGGCCAGCGCGAACAGCCGGGCCGTGCGCGGGTCCTGCGTGTGCAGGCGGTGGCCGAAGCCGGAGGCTCGCTTCTTTACCTGCCGCATCTCCTCAAGCACTTCGTCGACCGCCTCCTCCATCCTCATGTCCCTTTCCGACATGAGGGCGGCGATCCGGTTGAAGAGGCGCATCCCCTCCTCTATGGCCCCCCCATGGAACCGGGAGATGGCCAGGATGCCGGCGGCGATGGAGGCATTGAGCTCCGAGCCGGTGGAGGCCACGGTCCGGGCGGCCAGGACCGAGGGAGGGCCGGCACCGTGATCGACCGAGGAGACGAAGATTGCATCGATCAGCCTGCCCACCTCCGTGGACGGCATCTCTCCCTTGAGGACCAGGTAGATAGCCTGGGAAAACGATATCTTTCCGATGAGCTCGTCCACCGGATACCCGCGGACCGCGACCTCGTTGGGCGCCACTCTCGTGATGCCTGTCTTCCAGTGCAGATCACTCATGGTTTTCCTCCTCCTGCGCCCGTCAGCTTCAGCGCGACAGCCGGGATGTCGGCCACACTGTCCACGACATGCACGCCCACCTCCTTGAGCCGGCCGACCTTGCTGGCGTGGGAGCCGCGGGTGCCCTCCACGATGGCGCCGGCATGGGAGAAGCGAGTGCCGGACTTGGCGGCCTTGCCGCCGATGTAGGCGATGACGGGCTTGGTCAGGGTCCCGGCCTCGATCAGGTCAGCTACTCGCTCTTCTTGCGTGGTCCCGATCTCACCGAACATCACGATCAGGTCGGTCTGCTCATCCTCCTGGAAGAGTGACACGACCTCGGGATGGGAGAGGCCGACCACGACATCGCCTCCCACATGGACGATGGTGCTCTGGCCAAGACCGGCTTCCGTCAGGTAATAGGAGATGGCGGAGGTCATGCCCCCGGAGCGGGAGGTGACCCCGATGTTCCCGGGCCTAAACCATTCCCTCGCCCGCTCTGCCCGGCCCCCGATCATGCCCAGGACCGCCTTGCCAGGGCTGACCAGGCCCAGCGTGTTGGGCCCCACGAAACGCGCGCCGTGCTTTTCGGCAAAAGCCGCGATCTCGAGCACGTCCAGGATGGGCACCCGGTCGGGGACGATGACCACGAGCTTCACACCCGCGGCCACGGCCTCCAGGGCAGCGTCCTTGACCAGGGTGGCGGGAACGAAGATCACACCTACATCCAGGGGACCGGTCCGCTCCCAAGCTTCCTCCACGGAATCATAGACCGGCACGCCCAGCACGTCCTGGCCGCCCTTGCCCGGGGTCACGCCGGCCACGACCCGCGTCCCGTATTCCGTCATCAAACGGGTCCGGACCATCCCTTCCCGGCCGGTGATCCCTTGGACCACGACCGTCGACTGCTCATTGACCAGGATCGCCATCGTTTCGTTCCGATTCCTTTTCTCTATCTCGAGATGATGCGCGCGCGGTACTCCCGGAGGCCGGGGATGGGAAGGTCTATGGCAACGGCATCCTGTTCGTGGAACCTGCAGAAGATCTCGCAGGCCAGGCACTCGGTGCACTTGCCTTTTTTGGCCGCATCCGGCTCCACGGCCAGCACCGGTCTGCGCTCTTCATCCCGTTTCAGGATCCCGGGCGTGCAGGCCTCGATGCACCCCTGCGTGCGGCAGGCGGCACATTTTGTGTGGTCGAAATACACGGCACCCGTCATGGTCGCGAAGGAATACCATGCCTCTGGAAACTCCCGATCTTCCAAAGGCCGCACCTTGTGCGGGCGCTGCCCGTTTTCCTTGATCAGCTCCTCCATGCGCCGGGCGCAGAATTCGGGCGAGTCGTCGCGGCCGTAGCCTTCGACAGTCCCCGGGATGTCCTTGAGGTAGAGGCCCAAGATCTCGATGGCCTTCTCCTCGTAATTGCCGCCCAGGCGGATGACCGCGGGGATGTCGAGCCCCTCCTCCAGGAAGGCCTTGACCAGCCCGCGTGCGGAGTGGAACTGTTCCTGGCTGGCCACACCCGAGCCCGAGGCAAAGTAGCCTTTTATATTCGGCTGCGAGAGGATGATCTTGGCCGCCCGGTACACCTTGGCGGCGGCCGGATTGCCGCTAGTGTCGCAGTAGTTGGCCAACTTGAATCCGCGGTTCAGGACCGCGTCCATGGACATCATCGAGCCCCCACCGCCGGCCCCGTTGAAGCCGATGGCCTTCTCCTCCGGGGAGATGTCCTCGTTCATCTGGAGGAAGTAGAACGTGCCCCGGTAGTCCTTCTCTTCGATCCGGTAGGCGATCTTTTCCAGCTCGGTGGGGGGCCGGTCGAACTCCCGGGCCACTTCGATCCCCAGGTCGGGGTGCCGGAACACGGCATAGTCATCCACGGTGAAGTGGCAGTCGGCCGCGTAGACCTGCCCGTCCTCGGTGCGGACCAGGGGATTCATCTCGGCCGAACGCGCGTCATAGGAGCGGGCCACCCGAAAAAACTTGGTCAGCAGCCCCGAGATCTGGAGCAGCAGCTTCCCTTTGATGCCGGTTCGGCGGATGAGGTTTCGGACCTCATACTCCCTCACCCCCGCAAGGATGTCGATGGGCATGCGGGCGAGCTTCTCCGGACGGGCCTTTGCGATCTCCTCGATCCCGGTACCTCCCACGGAGCTGAACACCAGGAGCAGCGCCTTGGCGGCATCGTCGATGACCAGCCCGGCGAAATACTCGTCCGCGATCGCCAGCTTCTCCTCCACCAGGACCGCGTCCACCACGAAATTCTTGACCCGGGTGCCCAGCAGCTCGCGGGCCTGGGCCTCGGCCTCATCCGGCGTGTCCGCGAACCGGATGCCGCCCAGGCCGGCGCGGCCCGTGACCCAGACCTGGATCTTCAGCACCACCGGCCGCCCGAGCTTCGCGGCGATCTCACGGGCTTCCTCGGGAGTGCGGGCGACCCCACCCTCGGGGATCCGGATGCCGCCCTTCTGCAGCAGCTGCTTGCTCTGGTATTCGAATAAACGGGCCATTATTGTATCCTTGAAGAGCACCTATCTTATTAAAAGAGCCTACCCTTCGTCAATCACTCTTGTAAGAGGGCAAGCATGCTTAATTCCGTGAGGATTGAATAAACAGGCAGGTATTTTTTTGGGGACCCGGTCTTGCTCCGGTAGTCTCCTTATCGCCTTCCTTCCCGGCCTATTCAGCCCGCGCTAAAGGTGACACCGTGTCCTGAAAAAAGGACGCTATTGGAGATATAAAATGCCGGTTTACCAGTAGATTTTTGGCATATAAATTGCATAATATAGAACTGGATCGATTTCTATCATGTTTTTAAAGAGGGGGATGTTTAGATCCTGCGTTTTTCTATTGGCCTTCGTGTCTCTATATCCTTCCTTTTTAGCTCAAGCTCCTCAGGAAAAACTGCAGCACGCGGTCACCGTTACCCTGAAGCTTATCCAAGTCTTTGTTACAGATAAAAAGGGAAATCCAGTACAAGACTTAGCAAAAGAGGACTTTCAACTTTTTGTGAAAGGGAAACCTGTTGTGATAACGGACTTTGAGCGTCATTTCTCTGAATTTAAGGAAGTTAAGAAAATAGACAGGAAAGTTGATGCAGTCAAACCTGAACAACAAGATATATTTAGCAGAAAATTCCTATTTATCTTTGATTATTTGGAGAATGACCTGGCTGGAATTTCTCGGTCCAAACATGCCTTTAATCATTATATTGATAATCAACTTTTAGCGGAAGATGAGGCGGCAGTATTATCATACTCAACAGCAGAGGGCTTTATAGTTCATGAGTATTTTACCAGCGACCGTGAACGCCTAAAACATACTGTAAAAAATTTAAATAGGATACCGGGATTCCGTAGTCTAAGTATGTATGACGCATTAGGACAGATTTTATACAGAGAATATTTTATAAAAGATATGAAAGACTTAGCACGGGCCATAAGGCTTATCCCTGGAACTAAGAACATTGTCTTTTTCTCTCATGGTATTTTATTTTCAAACAAAGAAATTAGGTCAAACTATGAAGAAATGTGCAATGATATGGCCCATGCAGGCGCATCAATATTTACCATAGATACTGCTGGTTTGAGAGGAGCAAGGGATCACCTCTGGATGAAACGTGCTATGCAAATGTTAGCCAAAAAAACTGGTGGGCAATACTTTTCAAGTGTTGAATACTATGAAACCTTCAGCACTTCTATCCAAAACCTCACAAATAACTACTATGTCCTTGGATTCTACATTTCAGAAAGCTTGGACGGGAAATTCAATAAACTGAAGGTAAGAGTAAACAGAAAAGGATGTAATATTCACACCCAAAGCGGATATTTCAATCCTAAGCCGTTTCACGAATATAATGAGATAGAGAAGCGGCTTCACCTGATTGATCTAGCCTTCAATGAGGAGCCACATTTTCAGAAGCCTATTAATATTCCCGTCAAGGCTTTTAGCTATGAAAAAAACGAAACCCAGAATATTATGTTGCTGTCCGAGCTGGATATCACTGGGCTTAGGGAGGTGTTCCAGGGCAAGACCGAAGTCGTCATATTTGTTGCCGATAGAGAAAACAACATCATCGAATCGAGCCTGGGCAGGGTGAATCTGAAGGCACTCAAGAAAAGCACTGTCTATGTGTTTTCAGCTTTGGCTGTGTCTCCCGGTGAATATCAGTGCCGGGTTGTGCTGAGAAACAGGGCCACGGGGGATGGGGCGGTCGGTTCTGTGGATCTGACGATTCCGCATACAGAGGAATCGAAAACACAATTCTACCCCCCACTAATACTCTATCCATCATCGGATTGTCATCTGGTCAGCCTGCTTCCGAAAGGAACCGAAGAAATCCTTCTGAAAGACATCTATCCCTATATAACAAAAGACCTGGCCATCTTATTCGATGACCTTGACCAGGGATGCCGGAGAATCCGGGCCTGTATCAGTCTGGCAGCAGATTTCGAAGGAAAACCTGACATCGAATTATCTTTCTCTCTCATGTCTCATGCTTCGAATCAACAATATGCTCTCCCCTATCAATTGCTATCCAGCAACAGGAACAAGAAAATAGTCAATCTGCTCGCAGAGATGGAACTGCCGGAACTGACACCAGGCAGTTATTCATTAGAAATTATCTGCAGGGAACGCCTGTCGGATGAAATGCAGCGGCATACCGTTCCTTTTCGTATTAAATAGAAAAGCTGCGAGGGCCACCGGGACCAGACCTCAATGAATTGACAGCGTCACCCTGCTGAAGCCTCGCTTCGTTTAGGCAGACAGGGAGGGCGGGATAATTGATGGGGGTGGTCTGGAAGGCTATTTGATCCAGATCTGGAAGGTCACCCCATCGTCCTCATCATGGATCTCCAGGACCTCGCCCTCCATGTCGAGAAGCTGGCGGATGATCCTGTCCAGGTCATAGCCTTCTCTCCTCAGGCTGGCCTTGTCCTCCTCGGAGATGGCGGAAAACGCCAGGTCGGCCAGGGCCCAGGGGATGTTGAGCTTCAAGGCCGGCTTGCGCTGGCCGCGCTTATAGATGCGGAGGCACAGGATCCGCGCTCCCCGCGCCCCCCTCTCCTCCGGCTCTTCTCCGTATTCCTCGAACGCATCGGGATCGATGCGCAGGATGGCCAGCTTGGCCCGGTCGCGGAGCTCGTCGTCGCGGGACTCATCCAGGATCTCTTTCAGGACCGGGAGCGCCTTCTCCCGGGTCCGCTGCTCATCCACGAAGCTCAGCCGTATGGAGGTATAATAGCGCACGTCCCGGTAGTCGCTTCGCAGCCTTTTTTCAGCTTCGTCCAGGTAGGACCTGCGGCCTTTGGTGTACAGGCGGATGGCCAGGTCCACGATGGTGTTCTCAGCGTCTTCTATCAGGCTCCGGTCCGCGTCCTCCTGGCGGAGGAAGCGCTTGAACACAGCCAGGGCGTCCACCTCCTTTCCCCTCTGCTCCTCCAGGCATTTGCCCTTGTAGAAGAGGGCCTGGGCATAGTACCGGCTGTCCGGGTGTTTTTCCAGGAGCTCGTCCAGTATCTTCTGGGCCTGGGCCCACTTCTTATCGAAGATCAGGACCTTGGCCTCGGTGAACAGATCGTAATCGGACTGGGCCTGGATGTATGTCTGCCCCAGGGAGGCGGCCGCGATGACGGTCAGGAGGATGATGCTGATTTTTCTCATCTCAAACCTCGCTTTCCTGCAGTTCTTTCTTGACCAACTTGATCTTTATGACCAGCTGCCTTTCCTGGATGAGCGCCTGGAGCTTGGCCAGCTCGGCGGCTGAGAGCTCATGGCTGATCTGGCTCAGTTCCAGGAAAAGCAGCTCGATCTGGTCACACAGGGCCTTGGCCTTGGCCATCCGGTACGAACCCAGATGCTGGTCGATGTATTTCTTCTTGGACAGGAGGTCTTTGGCCTGCTGGGAGGCGAAGTCGCTCTGCCAGAAATCCGCGGCCTTCTCCGGGGTCGACTGGACCAGGTCGAGCAGCAGGTACTGGCTCCTGTTCAGATAGTCCAGCGTCGTGCGGCGGGCGACCTCGATGTCCATGCTCTCCAGCACCCCGGCCGGGATGACCAACTCCCGGGCGGCTAGATCCGTGGGAGCGGAGGGACGGAAGACCAATAGGGTCAGGGCCGCCCCCAGCAGGACACCCATGAGCAGGGCGGCATAGACCGGACGCATCCGGGGCGCCAGCAGGGCGCCCCAGAACCCGATCCGACCCGGGGCATAGGCCTTCGAACCACGCCCCAGCACCCGGTCCGCGATCTTATCAGGGAGGCCTTCCCAGTCCACCTTCTCCATGGCTGCGGCCATCTCCGGATTCAGGGTGTCCGCACCGTTAAAGACCTTCTTCATGTCGTTCATCTCCCGGAGGCAGCCCGGACAGGTCTGGAGGTGGGACTCCATGGCCCGGCTCATCTCTACGGGGAGCTCCTCGTAGAGATAGGCCGCCAGTTCCTTTTGATAACGTTCACACTGTGTGTTCATGGCTGTGCTCCCACATAGGGACTCATATGAATTTTGAGGTTCTGAATGGCCTTGAAATTGAGCGACTTGACCGTGCCCACGGCGATGTTCAGGATCTGGGCGATCTCCGTGTAATGCAGCTGGTTGTAGTGCCGCATCACGAAGATCATCCGCTGTCGCTCGGACAGCCGGCTCAAACAGAGCCCGAAGATGTCCTTGAGGTCCGAGGAAGACGTGGGGTCCGGGGCAGGACCGGACCACTCGTATTTGACCTCCTCGGGCTCGGCATCGACCAGGAATTCGCGGTCCTTCCTGTGCTGCCTGCGGTATTGGTCGATGCACAGGTTCTTGGCGATCTGGAGCAGCCAGTTCTGGAAGTTCTTCCCCGGCTCGAACATGGCCGCCTTCTGATAGAATCGCAGGAACGTCTCCTGCACGATGTCCATGGCATCCTCATGGTTCCGGAAGAAGGAATACGCCAGCAGAAAGACCTTTTTCTGATAGAGGCGGGTTATGGCTTTGAAGGCCTCCCGGTCGCCCTCACAGGCCCTCAGCACCAGCGCATGGATGTGCGCCTGCTCGGCCGTGTCTCGACGCTCCATCAAATCTCAGAACTCCTCAAGGTTTTATCTCCGTCGAGTTCTACGGAGGAAGATGGCAAAAGGTTCACCCCCTGCTGCCAGGAATATGGCGTATCCTGTCCTATCTGTAGCGGAGCCACTTGAAGATCTCGGCCAGGCGGGGCGGCTTGCCGTACATCAGGATACCCACCCGATAGATCTTGCTCGAGAGCCAGATCATGGCCAGGATGGCGGCGATCAACAGGACGATGGAACCCAGGATCTGGACGAAGGAGGGCAGCAGGATGCAAATGCGCAGCAGCATGAGCATGGGCGCGAAGAAGGGGAAAAGGGAGAGGGACACCGACAGTGTGCTGTCCGGGCTGCGCATTATGAACATGATCAGCAGCAGGGGGATGACCAGCATCATGATCACGGGCATCATAAGCTGCTGGGCCTCCTTCTCGTTGTTGACCATGGAGCCGATGGCCGCGAACAGCGTGGAATACAGAAAATATCCCAGCACGAAGTAGATCACGAAGTAGACGAAGACATAGGGCGGGATGGTCGGGATCTTGAAAGCATCCATCTGAGGAAAGGCCGACGAGGCCAGGGCCCGGCCCTTGGTGGCCAGGGCGAGGCCGAAGAGGGTCCAGATGGCGTACTGGGTGAATCCCACGGCGGCGATCCCGACGATCTTCCCGGCCATGAGCTGGAACGGCTTGATCGATGAGAGCACGATCTCCACCACGCGCGAGCTTTTCTCTTCGATCACACCGCGCATGACGGCCTGGCCGTAGAAGATGAGCGTCATGTATAGGATGAGGACCAGGAAATAGGAGACCAGGAATGTTCCGCCGGTGTCCTCTTCCACCCCCCGGGTCGTGACCTTGAGGGTCGAGAGGGAGACCGGCTTCATCAGGCGGCCGATCAGTTGGGGGTCGATGGCCGCGCCCTTGAGCCGCTTCTCGATGATCACGGAATTCAGGGAGCTGCGGATGTTCTGGGTCTTCTCGAAATCCGAGACATGCTCGGAGACGAACTCGGCTCCTCCCCCGGACACGATGTCCGCGGGCAGATAGAGGTAGGCCGAAAGCTCCTTCTTCAATACCTTCTGATTCAACCGCTCCCGGAGTTCCGCCAGATCACCCGATATCCGGTGCTCTTCCAGAATGTAGCGGAGGGAGCCGTCCTTCAGCCGGATACTGCTCAGCTTTTGTTCCAACCCGGGATAGACCTCGCCGCTGGCATCCACGACCGCGATCGTCTCCTGCTGCTCCACTGTCATCACAGACAGCACGATCGGCACGATGAGCATCAGGGACATGAACACCGGCCCCAGGACTGTGCCGATGATAAAGCCCTTGGTCCTGACGATCTGGAGGTATTCCCGTTTGACGACAGCGAGGATCTTACGCATGGCTGCCTCCCACCTTGTCGATGAAAATGGCGTTGAGGGTCGGCTCTTTGACCTCGAAGCGGCCGACGCGGAGCCGTCCGGCCACCAGCTTCAGGAGCTCCTGCGGGTCGACCTGCTCCTTGAGCTGGATCTCCATGGTGCGCCCGTAGTCGTCCAGCCTGGCGATCCCCGGGAAATCCCGCACAAAGCCGGCATCCCCTTCGTAGTCAAGCACCACCGTGTTTTTGCCGTACTGCTGCTTTATCTCCTTGAGACCGCCTTCCAGGACTTTTTCCGCCTTGTTGATGAGGCAGATGTTGTCGCAGATCATCTCGACCTGCTCCATGCGGTGGGTGGAGAAGATGATCGTGGCGCCCCGGCCCCGCATCTCCAGCATCACGTCCTTGAACAGCTTGGTGTTGACCGGGTCTAGGCCCGAGAAGGGCTCGTCCAGGATGACGAGGCGGGGGTCATGCATGATCGTGGCGATGAACTGGGCCTTCTGCTGCATACCCCGGGAGAGCTCCTCCGTCTTCTTCGACCGCCACTCCGCGAGGTCGAATCGCTCCAGCCAGTGGTCCACGGTCTTGCGCGCCTGAGGGGGCCTGAGCCCCTTCAGGGCCGCCAGGAACAGCAGCTGCTCGCCCAGCCTCATCTTGGGGTAGAACCCCCTGTCTTCCGGCAGGTACCCGATGTACTGCTTCATGTCCTCGTCCATGCCGCGTCCCAGGACCTCGATCCGGCCCGAGTCGGGGATGATGATGTTCATGACCATCCGGATGGTCGTGGTCTTGCCGGCGCCGTTGGGCCCCAGAAGGCCGTAAATGGCACGCTCGGGGATTGCAAAGGACAGATGCTTGACCGCATAAAAAGAACCAAACCGTTTGGATACATCCTCTATTGTGAGTGCATTCGCCATGGGCTACTCCCTCAGTACTCTTGGTGATACTGTATTGTAATGAAGGCGGGCGGCGTTTGCAATCCCAACCGGTTTACTAATGACAGCAAGTCTTATATAGTGAAGGGCCGCACACACGGTGCATACAGGAGAAGAGAATATGCGCAAAGGAACCTATGTCCTCATCATCCTGATGGTATTTTTCATCCTGCTCTCACTCACGGTCGCCTCCTTCTTCTACTTCCAGTTCTCGAAAGCCCCGGCGGTGAAATCCCAGTCATTCTTGGAGCTCCGGCTCCTGGGAGAGATCCAGGAAAAAGCCGGCCCCGACATCATGAGCCTCCTCTACCTCAAGCCCGAGGCGCTATCCATGTATGATATCTGGACCAACCTGCGCAAGGCGAAGGTCGACAGCCGGATCACGGCCGTGGTCCTGCGCATGGGTAACCTGGTGTGTGACTGGGCCAAGGTCAATGAGATCCGGGACCTAGTCCTGGATTTCCGCGCATCCGGGAAGAAAGCCTACGCTTACATCGAAGAGGCCATTGAATTCGACAAGGAATACTACCTGGCCACCGCCTGTGACAAGATCGTGCTCCATCCCCAGGGATTCCTCATCATCAACGGGATCGGCGGCCACATCCCCTTTGTCAAACAGGCGCTGGACAAGCTGGGGGTGGAGGCCGAGGTCGAACACGTGGGGGAATACAAGACCGCCTACCACATGTTCACCCACGATAAACTGACCCCGGCCCACCGAGAGATGCTCGACTCGATCTACGCAAGCCTGTACGACCACTACGTCCAAAAGGTCGCGGAAGCCAGGGGGAAAAGCGAAGAGGACGTCAAAGAACTCCTCGATCACGGTTTCTTCCAGGGGGAATCCGCCAAGGAGGCGGGGCTCGTGGATGAGCTGCTGTATGAGGACCAATTCATGGAATTGATCATGGGGGATCGCAAGAAGATCAACCGCGTCTCGCACCAGCAGTATCTCCGGATCAGCCCCAGGTCCCTGGGCCTCGACCGGGGCCGGAAGATCGCCTTGATCTACGGCATGGGTCCGATCATCAGCGGCACCGGGATGTACGGGATGATGGGGAGCGAGACCATATCCCGCTGGATCCGGAGGGCCCGCCGAGACAAATCCATCGCGGCCATCGTCTTCCGCATAGACAGCCCCGGCGGCTCGGCCGTGGCCTCCGACTCCATCTGGCGGGAGGTGGTCCTGGCCAAGCAGGAAAAACCCGTCATCATCTCCATGTCCGATATGGCCGGCTCCGGAGGCTACCAGGTTGCGATGGCCGCCCACAGGATCGTGGCCCATCCGCAGACCCTGACCGGGTCCATCGGGGTCATCTTCGCCAAGATCAACCTGAGGAAGCTCTACGCCAAGCTGGGCATCACCGCGGAGAAGGTCCAGTACGGCGAGCGGGCCGACATGTTTTCCTCTTTCCGAAAGGCCACGCCGGAGGAACGGGATCTGCTGAAGCAGGAGATCCTCAAGACCTATGACCACTTCATCACCAAGGCGGCCGAGGGCCGCAAGATGACCAAGGAAGAGATCGACCGCATCGGCAAAGGCCGCGTCTGGACCGGGGCACAGGCCCTGGAGCTGGGACTGGTGGACGAGATGGGCGGCCTCTCCCGGGCCGTGGCCATCGCCAAGGAGTTGGCCGGGATCCCGGACAGGGATCCGGTCCGGCTCGATGTGTGGCCGAAGAAGATCTCCTTCTGGAATATGGTCTGGGGCAGGCGGGCCGTCCGCCTGGATATGGAGCTTCCCCCCCGGATGAAGAAGATCCTCTCCACCCTGTCTTTGCTGGACAGGAATGTGCCCTGGGCCCTCATGCCCTTCTGGCTCCCCACAGACTGATGTGAGCCAGTCACGGGCCAATCTCACCACATCGACTTCGTCGTGGCTCAATCGATGTAGTACACTACACCTCATGCACCACTTCCTAGTCGCTGCAGCAATCTTGACCCGTGACTGGCCCACATCCTCCATGACTATTAATAAGAATTACTGAACTGAATATTCGCCTAAAGATAAATCCACCTAACATCGGCAATCGTCCACCGCGAGACCCGACATAACGCAGCGCCGACCCAACCTACCATCTCTTGGATCGGCTCGCCCGCAGGGTGAAAGATGTCGACAGAATATATTTATGTTTTGTTGATTAATGTCGGCAGCTTTCATGAATGATGCAGGGATTAATATGCATAGGAGTCTGGGCAGATGCTGTTGAATTCGCAGTAGCTGCAGCTGTGCCAGTCGGGGCGGGCCTTATAATCCTCTTTCCGGATCCCCGCTTCGGCCTCTGAGATCTTGTCCAGGACCCTCTGCATCTGCTTGGCGCCCTTCCGGGCCCGGCCTATGATATCCGATTCCAGGAAGTGCAGTCGTGTTTCCAGGGCCGGCGCCCCTGTGGCCTTCAGGAAGGAGAGCGCATAGACATCCATCTGCAGGCTGCTCCTGGTGCGTTTGTCCGCCTCCTCCTGCGACTTGACCTCCGTCGCCTTGAAATCGATGATGACCTCTCCTTCAGGAAGGCGGTCGATCCGGTCCCACCGCCCGGTGAACCGGAGCTCACCCTCCTGCCATTTGAAGGATCTTTCCAGCGATTCCGGTACGAGGCCAGAAGCCTGCTCTCTTGCGACGAACCTCTGCAGGGCCTTTTCGCCGGCCTTCTTCTTCATCTCCTCGTGCTCCCGGCTGAGGAAACCCTCGTTTATCCAGCGGTGCCTGTACTCTGTCAGCACGTCCCGCAGGGCCGGGTCTTTCCCCGCCATCCTCTGCTGCAGATAGAAATGAATGGTGCCGTGCAGGACACGGCCATACACCAGGTTGTAATGGGGGGGCACCGGGATCCGGACCACGTGCCGGTAGCGAAACTTCAAGGGGCAGATGAGATAGTCATCCACCTGGTAAAAACTCAGCCGCAGTGCCTTCTGCGGGCCGCCCCGCACTGTCCTGGCAGGTTGTTCGGGCCGCGGGGCGTAGCGCTGGATCTCCTCCAGGGACGAGGCCTGCTGTGTGGCCTCAGGGGCCCGGGCCAGATCCAGCGCTTCGAGGACAAAAGGGCTCACCTTCTTGAGCCGCTTGAGGCCGTAATCACGGGCCCAGGTCAGATAGAGGGTGTGTTTCGCCCGCGTCATCCCCACGTAGAACAGGCGTCTCTCCTCCTGGACATAACCGAGAGCATCCGGGGATGCACCGGCATCCGGCGCCCCGGCCGCTTGCGGGTCGCCCAGGATCGTATCCGGGATCGGAATCCGTTCCTTGCGCGCACGCCCGGGATAGCGGTCGGCGATCAACCCGACCATGAAGGTCACCGGGAACTCCAGGCCCTTGGCCTTGTGCACGGTCAGCACGTGGACCGCATCCTCTTCCAGCTCTGCTTCTCCAGAGGCGGGATTGTCCCCGACCTGCCGGAGGAGTTCCAGGTGTTTGGCGAAGGCGAACAGGGAATCTGTATCGGTCACCTTGGAAAAATTCTTGACCTTGTCGAAGAAGATCCGGATGTTCTTGATGCGCAGCTCGGTCCGGGAGGACAGTTCGCGCGTGAGCTCCTTAAGGAAGCCCGTCCGTTCCAGGAACGCGTACATGACCTGACCGGCGTTCTGATGGGCGGCCAGCTCCACAAAATAACGCAGGTCCTCATAGATGCGGCGGATGGTATCCCGGGAAGACTCCTCAACCTCGACGGGATTGCGGCCAAGATGGAAGCTCTGGAAGACCTTGTGCAGGCTCAGGTGTTTCTTGTGGGCGAAATTGGCCACGGAAGTGAGATCATAGGCATCCATCCGGTAGACTTCCGAGAGCGCCAGATGGAAGAGGCTGGGACTGTCTTCAAAATCGGTCACACCCCGAATGAAGGAGGTGAGGATCCTGATCTCTTCCTGTGCGTAGAGTCCCCGGCTGCCGGAGAAACGGTAGGGGATATCCCGCATGTTCAGGGCTCTCAGGTACGGGTCTGCATCTGCATTGGTCCGAACCAGGATGGCGATATCGCTGTATCGACAGCCGTCCGCCACGCGCTCCCTGATGACATCAGCCACGCGATCGGACTCATGGGACAGGGTGTCGAACTGCAGCATTTGGATGCTCTTCCCCCGTGATTCCAGGGCCGAGTGCAGGGATTTGTCGATGTCCTCCCGGACCTCCAGGCGGTAGGGGTCATTGTGCCGGATCAAACGGTAGGCTGCGTCCAGGATGGGTTGCGTGGATCGATAGTTGGTGTTGATGACCACACGCTCCGCCTGGGGATAGATCCGGCTGAAGCTCAGGATGTTGCTGAGGGATGCGCCCCGGAAACGGAATATGCTCTGGTCATCGTCCCCCACCACGGTGATGTTGTGATGCCGGGCACTCAACAGTTTAAGCAGCTCGAACTGGATGTGATTGGTATCCTGGAACTCGTCCACCAGGATGTACTTGTATTTTTCCTGATATTGCTTCAGGACTGAGGGCCGGGTCCGAAAGAGTTCGCCGGTCAGGGTCACCTGATCTTCGAAATCGATCATGCCGTGTTCCCGCAGGAGCTTCTGATACGTCCTGTAGACCAGTGCCAGTTCCTGGTGCTTGATGGCCGTTTCGCGGGCGGCCGCATCCGGAGCCTGTTTTTTTAGCTCGCGGGCGAAGCGGATGGCGTCGTCGGGGTTGACGCCTTCCTGCTTCAATTTTCTCAGGGCAGCCAGGAGTTCCTGGATGTGCCGGGCGGGCGAGCTCAGCGGACGGTAGTATTTCAAGGGAAACCGGAAAAGGTTCTCACGGAAAAATATGGCCTGCTCTACCTCGTCGAGAAGCATGAAGTCCAGATGGAATCCCAGCTCATGCGCGTGGTTGCGCAGCACACGTTCCCCGAAAGAATTGAACGTGCTGATCTCCACGAACGAGTAGCTGTACGGGATCAGGAGGTCGACCCGCTCCTCCATCTCGTTGGCCGCCTTCTCCGTAAAGGTCACGGCCAGGATCTCATCCGGCCGGGCCGCCTTGGAAGAGATAAGGTGGGCGATCCGATGCGTGATGACTTTGGTTTTTCCGGTGCCAGCACCGGCGATGATCAGGAGGGGCCCTTCGCCATACATGACCGCCCGTGCCTGCTCCTGGTTCAGGCCCTGCAGCAGCTTATCCATCGGCCCCACCTGAGAACATAGCGATCCGGAGGTATGCCTGGCTGAAGGGTGGATTACTTGAGGATGATCGTCTCATCAGGCAGGCCGAGCCCCAATTCGCGAGCCCTTTCCCGGACGGCCTGCGGATTTTCTTTGAGTTCCTGGATCTCTCTCAGCAGCTCGTCCCTCTGACGCGTCAACCGCCCCACCTGCATCTCGAGTGATTCGACATTCTTGCTGACCTGATAGATCTCGATCAGGCCCCGGTCTCCGAAAAACGAGGCGATCACCAGAACCAGGAACAGAAACGACACGGAGGCGACCAGCAGTTTTGTCTTGAAGGACAGGCCGGTCGGTTTTTTCTGTCGTGGCATCAGGCTATCAGCTCCATCCCGGCTTTCATGAGCCGGTCCAGTTCATCCACAGTGCCGGCCTCTCCATAGCAGCGGATGACCGGGACCGTCCCGGAAAAGCGCAACAGAACCCAGTCATCTTCGTCAAAGTTAAGTTTTACACCGTCGATGGTCTCCGTGCTCACCACGGCGCGCCCTGCCAGCCGGCGAGGAAGCCGACGCGTCAGCTGCTTCAGTTTTCTCTCCCTCTCTGCGGTCAGAGGGATAGCCTGGTGCCCCCCTTCCAGTTTGCCGTATCTGGCAAACAGGTCATCGATCTGGCGAGACAAAGAACGGCCCCGTGCGGCCAGCATCTCGACAACCATGAGCCCGGCAAAGATCCCATCCTTCTCCGGGAGATGGTCCTTGACGGCCAGGCAGGCGCTTTCCTCCCCGCCAAAAATGATCTTCCCTTCCAGAAACAGGTCGGCCAGATATTTGAAGCCCACCGGGGTCTTGAGCAGGGGAAGATCATGGGCCCGGGCGATCCGGTCGATGAGATGTGTGGTGGCGATGGATCGGGCCACCCCTCCCCGCCATTTTTTTTCCGTGACGAAATAGTCCAGCAGCAAAGCCAGCACCAGGTTCTGCTCGATGAAGCGGCCCTTTTCGTCGACGATCCCGAACCGGTCCCCGTCCGCATCGGTGGCGAGCCCCACATGGAGTTTATGCTCGATGACCAGTTCTTTCAGCTCCCCCAGATTTTCTTCCGTACAGGAGGGGGTGATGCCCCCGAAATAAGGATCCAGATACCCGTGGATCTCCTCGAACGGGATGTGGTTCTCCTCCAGGATCTCATCCAGATATTCACGGCTGGCACTGAAGAGCAGGTCCAGGGCCACCTTGATCCCGGCTTTGCGGATCAGGTCGAAATCGATCCGGTCCTGGATATAGCCCAGATAATCCGCCTGCAGATCGATCTTCTCGACAAACTCGGTCTTGGGATAGAACGGACAGACGGCGTCACCCCGCATCAGGTGTTTGATCTCCTCCTCGATTGGATCGGTCTCGACGGGCAGCGCCGGTGCCCCTGTCTCGACATTGTATTTGAGCCCGTTGTACTCCGGGGGATTGAAGGAGGCGGTAAAATTGATCCCGGCGTGAGCTTGGCGGAGGATGATCTGGTAGGCCTGGGCCTGAGAAGGGGCGTCCCGATCGGAAAGGAACACATGGATCCGGTTGTGGGAGAGGACCTTGGAGGCCTCGGTCGCGAAGCGTTCAGAGAGAAAACGGGTGTCATAGTTGACCACCACGGAGATCTTTTCGTCGGGAAACTTCCGGTGAAGGCAGTTGGCGATGGCCTGGACCACGGTCCGGACATTCTGGAAGGTGAATTCTTCTCCCATGATGGCTCGCCAACCGGATGTGCCGAACTTGATCATGGTCGCCTTGGGACTTAATTAACACAACTCCCCCTTAAAATCAAGGCCTTCCAGGCCATCGGAAGCATTTCCAAATCCGTGATAATTTTTGTTGGTCGAAAAAGCACTTTTGGGCGAACTCCCATCCCTCCTCGCCGAAGACCCAACCACCCACTCTCATGCGGCTCAGACGGATAGGAGCTCGCCTTTTTTCTTTTCACTCTACTCGATAACGGATTTGGAAATGCCTACCAGGGTTTGGAAGTTCTGAGTAGCCTGCTGGTCCACGTACATCAATGGAACGGCCTCAGCGCTTTTTGCTGGTCATGGGCACGAAGCGGACGCT
>SDBS01002667.1_pt1 | contig 17758 bp, 17 predicted proteins | sample 2277091 | NCBI WGS metagenome assembly SDBS01 (sample SAMN10404972, study PRJNA504765) | marine sediment metagenome | isolation source: marine sediment core GS10_PC15, 163 cmbsf | place: Arctic Ocean: Southern Knipovich Ridge | collected 2010 | reverse complement strand
GTTGCCTTCGCCTGTTCCACTTTTGAGTTCTCCATCGCCATCGAGGTACTGGACCAGCTCCCGCATTCCGGATAGTCCAATACCACTATCTTGTGATAATTTACGATTCGTCTTCTCGACGCTGAACCCAGCGCCGTTATCTTTCACAGCCATTATAACTTGATTATCGGCTTGTCTTAGGTCGAGGCTTACTTTTGTGGCATTGGCGTGCTTATTAATATTGTTAAGGGATTCTTGCGCCAATCGAAACAGAGCTGTCTCAACAGCCCCTGGTAGACGTACATCGACTTTCGCTACATATGCTGTTTCAATGCTAGTCATCTGCGAAAAACGATCCAGATGCTTTTCCAAGGTTGGCACGAGCCCTAAGGAATCCAGAATCGTCGGGCGTAGATCATAAATAATCTTTCTCAGGTCGGTAACGGTTTCCTCAACAATATTCTTGATCTGAGTGAGCTCCTTGGTCGCCGACTCTTCTTTAGGATCAAGCGCGTTTTCCAGAAAGCTCAAGCTAAAGAGAATAGCGGAAAGATTTTGAATGATTCCATCATGGAGATCGCGTGAAAATCTACGCCTTTCTTCTTCTTGGGTCTCCGCTAGTCGAGTCAATAGACGCTGAAGTTCGCTATGATTGTTGAGAACCTCTTCAAACAAGTCGGCATTTTCTAAAATGATCCTGGCCGTACCGGCAATTCCTGACGCGATATGAAGATCGCGATCATTGAAATCATGAACAGTCTTAGTGTAGATAACCAGAGCAATAGCATCTACTACGTCACGTTTAACACATGGAATGAGAATCCCTGACTTAACCCCATATTTCTCAACAACTGCCGCCGGAATCATAGTGTTTAACTGGCCCTCATTAATCGCAATAGGGGAGTGTTCCTTTTTGATAGCTCTTACAGCCGCGCAAGAGATTTCGCTTAGCGTTATTTTTGGGTCTTGAACGCAAATAAACTCTTCTTTCTCATCGTCAAAGAGAAAGTTGAGACAATCATCCGCAAACAAAGCCTTCTTAAGCGAGGTGGCTAGCATCTCCAAAACGCCATCGGAGCCTGCGAGTCGACCGATTTCCAAAGCTACGGTCAGAAGCGTGGACGATATTTCAGCTTCCTCACGAAATCTATCTTTTTCAGTTACCAATTCATCCCAGTTGTCGACAAAATAGCCGCTTTCTTTGTCAAGCAGGTTTTTAAGCTTTGCCGACTGATCTTTGTTCGCAACGTGAGCTCTCATAAGCTTGTCCCGCTCTCTAACTAATGAATTAACATGGCCCCTTAGTTCACTTACCCGCAGTCGGCTGCTGCCGACAAAGATACCGCTAATCGTTGGAATCGCGAGAATCAATAAGATCATCAGACTCTGTACCTTCGATTGCTGCAGAAATTGAAAGAAATCAATGTTTGTGATGGATGACTCATAAAAGTAGACAGCGATTAGGATTACGACACCCAGCATAAAGCCGAGCGTTGCCCACTTTCCGCCTCTTCTTATATCAATTGGGCTTATCAATAGCTTGCCTTTCCACCAGAGTTAAGCATGTTAAATATAATCGGCACAAATTATCAATATGAATAGAATTTCTTTGTTAAGATTTATAGATAATTATAATCAAAAGAACCGGTGCTTGGTAAGGGTACCTATTTTAAGCAAAGAAAACGATCCTTAGGCTGATCAAAATAAGGGTTGCTAATAAGAACAGATACGAGGAATCAAAATATGAAAACAAAATTTCTGATGATACAAGGGACGGGGTCTCAAGTAGGCAAGAGCTTTATTGTTGCCGGGCTTTGTCGACTTCTTAAAAAGCGTGGCTTCAATGTAGCTCCTTTCAAATCACAGAATATGGCATTAAATTCTTACGCGACTGATGAAGGTCATGAGATCGGGCGCGCCCAAGCGATACAAGCCGCTGCGGCCGGTATAAAACCTTCTTCTCAAATGAACCCGATTCTTATAAAACCTGGTTCCAACGGGCAATTCCAGGTGGTGGCACTAGGGCAGTCGATTGGAAACATGGATCCCAAGACATATGTTGACAAAAAAAACTCAATGATGCAGATCGTACGTGGTGCCCTTGAAAAGCTCACAAATGAATTTGACGTAATCATCATAGAGGGAGCTGGAAGCCCTGCCGAGATCAATCTGGCCGAGCAAGACATTGTTAATATGGCGATCGCCAGAGAAACTGATTCACCGGTCGTGATAGTGGCTGATATCGACAGAGGAGGCGCATTTGCGTCAATCTGCGGAACCCTTGATTTACTGGAACCCGACGATCGGCGCCGGGTAAAAGGTTTTATTATTAATAAGTTTCGAGGAGAAACAGACTTGCTCAAGCCTGGTCTTGATTTCCTTGAGAAGAAGACTGGCCGTCCCGTATTCGGAGTTGTGCCGAAGATCGATGCTCTAATTGGAGATGAAGATTCCCTCTGCCTGGAGCAGCGCGAACAAACTACTGACCCTGATGTTCGTCTGGCAGTACCGAGGCTGCCACATATCTCAAACACCACTGACTTTCAACCATTTGACCTTCTTGATAATGTAGCGCTAGATTTTGTTCAAACCCCGGGTGAGCTTCAAAAGGCCGACGCGATTATCATCCCAGGCACAAAAAGTACAATTGCTGATTTAATGTGGCTGCGGGAAACCGGGCTTGCTCGGGAGATAATTGAGCTAGCGATGTCCGGGATTCCTGTTTTTGGAATCTGTGGAGGTCTGCAGATCTTAGGCACGCGAATAGTCGACGTCGACGGGATCGAGGGCGACAGGGAACAATCGGTGGCTGGTCTGGGTTTGCTGCCCGTGAAAACCGAGCTTAGAGGCCATAAGGTTGTTCGGCAAGTCCAATCAATCGTTGTTGAAGGGGGAAGAATACTCGGAACACAAGCGTCAGGATGCAGAATATCCGGTTACGAGATCCATGTCGGGATGACAACATGTCACGGATCAGCACGAGTTTTTACTCGCGCTGAAGACGGAGAACCAAATGGCTGGATAAGTGAGGAGCTGTCGGTGGCTGGCTGCTATATACACGGTATTTTTGATGATAGCGCGCTAAGAACATCATTTCTTCAATATCTCTCCAACAAAGGGAACGATAAAAACATCGACTTTGCCAGACTTGATTTCAAAGACGAAATTGATAAAGTATCAGACGTTCTTGAGGCGTCACTAAACATTAAACAACTGTTGAAAGTGGCCAACCTGGATCAGGTCAACATCATAAAGAAGTAGTAAGATAAGCGACAGAACCTATATTTAAGCTAAAATCTGTTGTTGTGTTTTCCAACAGCATCAATTTTGAGGGGCCTTGGTTGACATGGTAGGAATAGTCCAGATTTATACTGGTAACGGTAAAGGAAAGACGACTGCCGCGGTCGGACAAGCTGTGAGGGCCGCCGGTCGCGGATTGCGTTGTCATGTAATACACTTTATGAAGGGCGGGGGAGTGAGCGGTGAGGACATAGCGCTCAACGCTATAGAGGGAATTACAGTAACGAGCCTTGGTAAAAATCTACTGGGGACCCAACCTCCAAGCGCACCTGAAGTTAGAGACAGCCTTAAGCCGGCACTCGATGAAGCAATGAAGGCTGTTGACGATCAATTTGATCTGGTTGTTCTGGACGAGATAATTATGGCTTGCTCTTCGGGGCTGGTAACAGAACATGAGATAATGCAGATCATTGATATGAAGTCGGATGCAACGGAGTTAATTTTGACAGGCAGAGGCGCTAGCGATAACCTGATTGAGACAGCTGACCTAGTGACAGAGATGCAAGAAGTAAAGCACCCATTTCGCGATGGAAGACAAGCGCGCAAAGGGATTGAATTTTGAGTGATTTCCCCGAGTGAAATCGCCATTATTGAGCTTTAAAATGATTGACATTTTATATAAAGCATTTTTAAACAAGGAGAACATGTGGGCGCAATAGAGAAGATTGTTGAGGGCATCAAAGATCTTGACGCGGAATCAATGCGAGAGGCCCAAAAACGACAGAACGAGCTTACTAAGCCCCCGGGAAGTTTGGGGATTCTCGAGCAGATTTCAATCAGACTAGCGGGCATGCAGCGAACAGCTCAGCCCCAAATCGGCAAAAAAGTCGTGATTGTAATGGCTGCCGATCACGGAATCGCAGAAGAAGGTGTCAGCGCGTTTCCATCGGATGTGACCGCCCAGATGGTTTACAACTTCGCTGAAGAGGGCGCAGCCGTGAATGTGCTTGCCAGGTTTGCCGGTGCTGAGGTTATAGTTGTTGATATCGGCGTAAAACAAGACATTAGTAGCGAAAAAGTTGTTCATGAAAAAATTAGATACGGAACGTCGAATATGACTCGGGGGGAGGCTATGACTCGCGAAGAAGCGAGAGATGCGGTGCTTGTTGGGGCTCGGATTGCTGGTCAAGCGATCGATGAGGGAGCTTCCTTAATCGCCACTGGTGATATGGGAATCGGAAACACAAGCGCCAGCAGCGCGATAATTTCTTGCCTCGGAGATATTGAGCTTTCGTCAGTCGTTGGTCGTGGGACTGGCGTAGACGACGAGGGATTGAAAAGAAAACTAGTTGCCATCGAAAAAGCTATAAAGATCAATAGACTTAACAGCGAAGATCCATTGGACGTGCTCCATAAGGTAGGCGGACTCGAGATAGGCGGGTTAACGGGAGTCATTCTTGAAGGCGCTCGAAGACAGATACCCGTAATTATTGACGGGTTTATTTCAAGCGCGGCAGCGCTTTTAGCCTCAAAGCTGGCGCCTAAATCCATCAACTACATGATCGCGTCGCACACGTCCGCTGAATCAGGGCATTCCCGAGCTCTGACGGAAATCGGATTGTCACCGATGCTCAACATGAACATGCGACTCGGTGAAGGAACTGGAGCTGTTTTGGCGATGACAGTCGTGGAGGCAGCCGCGAAGCTCCTTAGCGAGATGGCAACTTTTGAGCAAGCCGGCGTATCTAAGGAAAAAAGGGAAGAAATCAGCCCCACTAAATTCGGCTGATCCTTTTATCAACTGGATATGTTCATTAAGCAAATCAACAATTTCCTAGAGTCAATAAGCTTCCTAACCATCATCCCGGTGAGATTATTTGGAAACACTGAGGACTCAGCCATAGGAAAGGCAACCGCGTATTTTCCATTGGTAGGTCTTCTCATCGGCGGTCTGGGCGTTCTTTTAAGCGTGGGTCTTGATGAGATTCTGCCTAGCCAGGTGAGCAATGTACTGGTTATTCTATATTTAGCGATCATCACTGGTGGTCTACACCTTGACGGTCTTGCCGATACAGTGGACGCGCTGGCCGCAAAAGGTACTCGTCAAAAGAAACTTAAGATAATGAGGCAGGGGGAGATCGGTCCCTTTGGTGTGGCGGCTGTCATCTTTGATCTGCTTTTGAAATACGCGCTTCTTAATAGTTTAATGGGGTCTCCAAAATTGGCGGCTATTTTAGTGGCGCCAGCGCTAGCGAGATGGCCAATCGTTTTGCTTTTGTGGAGAGTACCTACTGCTCGTCGTGACGGTCTTGCGTACGGACTTGGCCGGTCTACAGCGTCGACAAGCTTTATTGTTGCCAGCGTAACGGCCTTGCTGATCATTTTCGGAGTCTCGGCGCAATTGGGCTGGCTAAACATTCTACTTATACCGATACTAATCTTCATAGCTCTCTTTTCCGCGAAGTTGTCTCGCACGCTCTTAGGTGGAATTACCGGAGACACACTTGGCGCGACTATTGAAATAACCGAGATATCATTGTTTCTGCTGCTTGGCGTTCTAGCGTACTATGCTTAAAGTGATTTTAGCGCGTCACGCTGAAACTATCTGGAATGAACAGATGCGGTATATCGGCCGCACTGACCTCGATCTATCTGAACTCGGACAAAACAACGCGCGATTATTGGCACAATACCTGAGCGACTCGCCCATAATCGAGTTTTTTTCAAGCGACATGAATAGAGCGATTCAAACAGCTCAAGCCGTTGCACAAAATTTCGGGTCGAAGGTTGAGCGCAGACCACTTCTCAACGAGATTGATTTTGGCGTGTGGGAAGGGCTGACATATAATCAAATTATTCGGCGCTATCCAGTCTTCGCGCAGCAATGGGCGACCAACCCCTATTCCGTCAATATTCCTGAAGGTGAACCTTGGTCTGTTTTTACAAAACGCGTCTTGTTGGGATGGAATGAAACTATAAGAATGGCGGCGGCGCAAGCGGATGAGGAAAAGACGGTCTTGATCGTTACACACGCCGGATGCATAAAGATCATTTTAGCTGAAATATTGGGGTTTCCCAGAGAAAAAGCTTGGTTTATTTGGCAAGACAAAGGCGCGCTTAATCATCTCACCGTTGAAGGTCCAGAGATCAAAATTCAGAAGATAAACGATACTGACTACCGAAAGGAGGCCGCTGGTGTCGCTGTTGTGCCGGACGATAAAATAGCCCCTTGCTCTGATGAAGACATATTAGACATTCAGTTTGTCGTCAACAAGGCAGCCGCTGCGTATAGCGGTTTTCTCGGTGTTGATTATATCGTTGATGACTATATGTCTATAGAAGAATTGATACGAGAAACCAAAGAAATTAAATTTTTCGCTATCGTCAGGGGAGGCCTCTTAGTAGCTGTAGCAGCCTATCAACCACTAAACGATGTCGCCCTTATTCGTCACGCATATGTATTGCCCGCTTGCAGTCGCCAAGGATTAGCGGGTCGTCTTCTAAGTCATATTGAGAAGCTGGCTCGGCTTGATGGATTCAAACGCGTTATGGTTGGCGCGTATCGAGAGAACAATACGGCAATCTCTTTCTATGAAAAACACGGATATATGCTCAACGTATCTGCCGACAATCTCTTTAATGAATACTGGAATATCCCTAAAAAACAGGCAGCGATTTCATTGGTTTTGAGTAAAGACCTGATTTAACTTCCGCACCGCAACCAAATAAAACGCATCGCGTTTGAAGCAAGTTCAAAATTACAAGATTGACAATCTTAACTGACAGCCCGTCTGTGTGCTGATAAAATATTCTTTATGGTAAAAACAGATGTCGAGAGGGAAATAGGGCTAGTAGAAGCGGGACTGGCGGTTGCTACAGGTGAGATGGAGCCACTAGTTAGAGAGTCTTTAATGCCCATAGATTATCGGCTCGCGCGGGTTCTACTTACAACATTGGCGCTTGGCTTAAGAAGCATTGATAAAAAAGCGATATCTGCCTGTCAATCCCTGGAGATTCTTGATCAGGCCTTGCGCCTCGGGGAAACCATATCGACGAACATCGACATGCGCGATAATGACCTGCTTATCTGTGACTATCTGTACGCTCAAGCCATCAATCAAGTAACAGGCATAAAAGAGCCGGCCGTAATTAATTTTCTAGCTAAGGCGATCACAAGAACTGCTGAAGACAGAGCGTCGCAGACCCAAAGACATGCTCGTCATTATCTGTTTGCCGCCGCTTTGGATATCGCGTTGCACCTCGGGGATTTCCCCCGAGAGCGCGAGTCAGCGATCAAGAACGCGAAGATTCGATCTTTAGAGGCTTTTCCGGAGAGTTCGGCAGAAGCATATCTTGTAGAAGCAATCGATTTAGGCGCTACCGAATAATGCGTTTTTTTGGCAACAAGAAGCCGGTGTCAGTCAAGACAATCTCTCAATTAAGGGCTTTCGAAAAAAAGTTCTTAACCATTTTCGATGGCGTTGACCAAAATGTTTCCGAACCCAGTATCAAGGCAATAAAGGCGGGCGGTAAACGACTTAGACCGGTGCTCGCTATTATATGCGCGGGTCTTGGGGGTCGTCGAGACCCCCAGAAACTGATTAATTCATGCGCCGCGGTCGAACTTGTTCATTTAGCTTCGCTTATTCATGATGACGTCCTGGATGCCTCTGCCACCAGGCGGGGGGAAAGCACAATCAGCGTCGATTATGGCGTCGAGAGAGCAATCAATATAGGCAACTACCTATTCGGACTTTCTTTTCAACTTCTCTCTGACAGTAATGACAATATACTGATAACACACTTGGCTCAGGCCTCTATATATCTCAGCAGGGGAGAGCTCCAGCAGAAACAGGCTCTGCGCCGTCTGGATCAGTCTATCGACGACTACTTAGCACGAATCCATACAAAAACAGCTGCTCTGTTTGAGGCTTCATGTCTGATGGGAGCAGCTATTAGTGGTTTGCCGGGCACTGAAAATAAGTATTTGCGAGAGTATGCCCGTAGTCTGGGAATAGCTTTCCAAATATTTGACGATATTCTGGATTTCACAAGTGATTCCCAAACTCTTGGTAAACCGACAGGTAGCGACATTCGTGAGGGGACAATAACTCTGCCGATGATATTCGCGCTCCGGCTGGGTTGTGATGAACTAGCTAAAGCTATTAACGATCCTACGCAAGATAATGTTAAGAAAGCGGTCGATGCGGTGATTGAATGCGGAGCGATTGAAGAAGCTACAGAAGTCGCTAAAGATTATGTTGACGCTGCTTGGTTAGGTGTAAATTAATTACCGGAATGCCATGCTCGAAAAGACCTTATTTCGCTTGGCAATTTTGTAATCGACCGGTATCATTAACTTCGCTTATATCATCACAGATAACTGGATATGGGCAAGAGCAACAAAGGACTGTCTAAAAAGTCTCTTTTGGCTCTAAGGGTCGCAAGCTAGAGCCAAAGAAGCGCGGAAGATAGGAAAGTAATAGTGCAAAAAAGAATATTGTCAGCGAAGTGGGTTCTTCCAATCACAGCGCCGTTTCTAAAAGACGCGGGTGTAGTCATTGAAGCGGATAAAATTATTGACGTCGGCAAAACTGCTGACATGGTAAAGAAGTATCAAGGGGCTGAGCTTGAAGATTTCGGCAGAGCCATAATTATGCCTGGTTTTATTGATCTTCACACACATCTTGAGTTTAGCGCGATGAGAGGGGTCTGCGAAGATCTTCCGCACTCTGAATGGAAGATACAGCTTACAAAGAAGGTGCGGCGCTTGGACATGGATGACTGGCGTCTATCGGCGCGATTGGGCGCTATAGAGGCGGTTAGGTCGGGCATCACCACAATCGCTGATATGTCAACTACAGGAGCGAGTCTTGAGGCTGCGCTTGAGCTAGGCATTAGAGGTGTGGTTTTCTACGAATTTGAAGGGATGGACCACAGTCTTGTCGATAGTCAGCTCAACCGGGTTAAAAAAGAAGTTGAGCGATGGCAGGAAATGGCGGACAACTCAAACATCAAAATCGGTATCGCCCCTCACTCTCCATATTCGGTGTGTTCTCCGCTTATACAGGCGACATCAGATTGGGCGAAAGAGGAAAAACTTAAGTTATCAATTCATGTAGCCGGTTCCATGGACGAGCATAATTTTGTGAAATACGGGTCGTCTGTTTTGGCGAGCGCCTATCGTGATCTCATGGGCTGGGGTGATCTTCTTTGGCAGCCGACAGGAGCTTCGCCGGTAAAATACCTTCTTCAATGGGGTCTTTTCGACAATGATGTCTTAGCTGTTCATTGCGTTCATGTTGATGAAGATGATATCGCGATCCTTAAACAGCACAACGTCGCGATTGCTCATTGCCCGAGATGCAACGCGAAACTGGCTATGGGAATTGCGCCTCTTCGCAAATTCATCGACGCCGGCCTCAGGGTTGGACTCGGCACGGATAGCCCAGCTAGCAACAACACTATGGACTTCTTTGATGAAATGAGAATAGGTCTATTGCTGCAGCGTGGAATTAATCAATCGACAATTGAGACCGAGGCAGAAACATTCATTCACTTAGCGACGAACGGTGCGGCTGAGGCGTTGGGGATGGAGAAATCAATTGGTTCACTCACCGCTGGCAAACAGGCTGATATTGTAGTGGTTGATATGTCACACAGCCATCAACGACCATTAGGTGATCCATATTCCGCGTTAGTCCATACCACGAACCAAGAGGACATAGCGCTGACGATGGTCGGCGGAAAGATTCTTTTCTCAAACGAAACAACTAAGGGTTTAGATGCCGATAAGGTTCTTCTGGACATTGAATCGCTGAGGGAAAAATTGAGATAAATGAGCGAAAAAGGTGTAGTTATAAATCTGCAAGGTGATCAGGCTATCATCGAGATGGAAGCCTCAAAAGATTGTGAGGCCTGTGGAGCTTGCAGCTACAGTCGCGAAGGACGCATGGTAACACCCGTGACCAATTCCTTAAGGGCTAAAGTTGGAGATTCAGTTGAGATTGAGATAGAGCCTCAGGTCGTGCTCGTAGCTGCCGCGATCGTATACATCCTGCCGATCGTGTTATTCTTCGCTGGTTACGCACTTGGGCTCTGGGTCGGTCGTCTTTTGGAGTTTAACACGGATTTATTCGGAATCTTAGGTGGAACGCTTTTTTTACTTACATCTTTTTGGGCAGTACGCATTCTCGATAAGCGTGCTCGCCTTAGTAGGAGATATGAGCCTAAAATGATCAATACATTTTGAAAATGAAGCCTCGATTCTAGTTTTAACGCATTGTCTTAACAAATTAAGATTCGCCTGGAAGAATTGGCTTATCTGGAGCCGCAATCTTAGAATAATGTGCTATAATCCTAAAAAATTATCCAGGAGGTTATAAAATTGGCAGAAGATAAAAAACCAGGCGGCGAAGGGAAGAAGAAGAGCGGCAAATCCACGACCAAACCGGCAAAAGAAGGCGTGACCGAAGAGGTTAAAGTGGAAGCTCAGAAGATTTCTCTAGTTTTGGCGCTCGGCATGATAATTGGATCTTTAGTAATTGGTTTGGGTGTTGGCTATGCGGTTGCCCCGAAAGGCACCTCGATAGACTATGAAGCGACGCAACAACAAGATCCTGGTGCTAACGCTCCGGTCTTAACACCTGAGCAGCTAGAGGGAAATGAACTTCCCCCGAGTCATCCAGAGATACCGGATGCGTCTCAAGAGGCGACTGATAGTGGAGCAGGTACCGGTGCAGACCCAGGCGCAGAGGGCGACGCGGAGACTGAAGCAGCGCCAGAATAAGCAAAAAAGAATGGTCACGTTTTAAAATAGACAATGTTTTGATTTTAATTAAGAATAAGGGCTACAAAATGTAGTCCTTATTTTTGTAGCGCCGGCAATTTGTTAATAGTCTCTGATCAACCTGAGAGAGTGAGGTAATACTAATGAAAATACATGGTCTGCCCATGGGGATAGGCAGCATGCCTCATGTGGATCATCAATCCGCGTGTGAATTCATATTGGACACCTTCCCGAGAAGCCCGTTCTTCCCCGAGCTTCCCAAAAGAAGCTGGCGGGAGTCTATGGGCATTGAGCAAGCGCGAGCTATTCCGGGCTTCATAATAGACGACCAGGCGCAACGAGCTTACTTTGATAACGACAAGGACATCTCGTCGGAACTGGAGAGCTTCTATGAGTCTTACTTGATCGGAGATGACTCAAGTTTTGGAGTTTCAAATGATTTCTTACCCGGCTTATCGAGCCTGCTGAAGATTATTGAAAGCCGCGATCTGTCTCCCGATATTATCAAAGGGCAGCTGACCGGGCCGACAACCCTTGGGTTGATATTAAAAGACAAAGAGAATCGCGCAACTCTCTTTGATGACCAGATTATGGATGTACTGGTAAAAGCGACGGGGATGAAAGCGCGCTGGATGGCATCCAAGTTTAGAGAATACTGTGACTCACCAATTATATTTTTTGATGAACCCATGCTCCAATCCATCGGTTCCGCGACAGTTCAAATAGAACGCGATACGGCGGTAAGCAGGCTGTCTGAGATAGTCGAGATGGCTGGGTGTTTGACCGGTGGACACTGTTGCGGAAATACAGACTGGTCAATATTGATGGAGGCGGGGATGGATGTTGTGGCCTTTGACGCTTGGGAGTATGCGGAAACAATAACTCTGTACCCTGAGGCGTTGGCCAAATTCCTTGAAAGAGGCGGCTATTTGGCTTGGGGCATTGTGCCGGCCTCAGAGCTTGGCGCAGAAATTAAGATTGAAGTACTGTTCGAAAAGTTCTCTGAGTGGCTCGAAAAGGTCGCTCAAGCCGGACACTTCAAAAAAGATGAATTACTTAATCAAAGCATAATAACTCCGAGCTGCGGATTAGGAAGCTTAAGTAAGCGGCAAGCGGAAACAATACTGCAAAAAACATCTTCACTGAATGAAAAGATTTTCGACAATTAAACTATTAATACTACATAGTTAATTGCCTTTCCGATCAGCTAATTCTATAATTTGACCATTGTGTCAATTCGTGAAGCTCTAAGTCAGTGGTTAAATGATCAGATTGATTTCTTAAAAGCTCAGTCCAGGTTCACGTGGAAAGAGCTTGTTGTGGTCTGCTTTCTTGCAGTCGCAATGGCCGGCGCCGGCGTGATTATAAACCGGCAGGCGAGAATCGTGAAAGTTGAGCAAACAAGACCCTCAAAAAAACTTTCCGCAAGCAAGTCAAAGAAACCTAAACCAATAGTAAAACCGCCTATTTATGTTCATGTAGGTGGCTCCGTGAATCAACCGGGGCTGTTGAAGTTACAAGCTGACGCTCGGACTGCTGAGGCAATACAGCTGGCCGGAGGAGTCTCTGAAGAAGGTGACATTGACGGCGTCAACTTGGCCGCCCGATTACAAGACGGGCAAAAGATTATTGTCCCTTCAAAGACACAGCCTTTTGATGCGACGATCACAGATCAGAACAATCAAAATAGCGCCCTTATAAATATAAATACCGCTGACAGTGACAAGCTGCAAGAACTCGATGGAGTCGGCCCGGTCTTAGCGAGTCGCATTATTGACTGGCGTCAGAAACACGGCGTGTTCAAGAGCATAAGGCAAATTGACAGCGTCAAGGGCATCGGCCCCAGCAAATATGAATCTATTAAAGACACGATAACCGTCGACTAGCATGCCTCCCGTCACGATAATCGCCCTCGGCGCAATAATTGGTATTGCGATCGGCCCGGTCATAAATTTGTCACAAATCCTTGTTCTAATCATCTTTATCTTGTCAGTAATCTTGTCGCTGGCGTTTGGTAAAAACGCGTCTACCGCATATAGAATGCTAATGGCTTTTGTGGTGTTTGTGCTGCTCGGTCTGTTCCTTTCATCTATAGCCCAAATAGACAGAGACCCTGTTCGGGCCCGAACACATACAAATCCGATCTACCGGTCTATTGCCGATTCATGCGGCAGAGCTCTGAACGAAAAGGATTGCGGGATAGCTCTTGCGATTGTCTTTGGCGATCAAGACGCGGTTGAAAGCGCGGAAAAGGATAACTTCAAAAGAGCGGGTTTGCTGCATTTGTTCGCGGCGTCAGGGTTTAATGTAGCGCTCGCGGCCGGATTTATAATGGTATTGGCGCATCTTGCCGGGGCTCCAAAACTAGGCGCCGCGTCAATCGCGATTGCGACTATTTTCTTCTATCTTTGGTTGATCGGTCCTTCTCCTTCGGTTCTTAGGGCTGTCGTCATGTCAGTTATTCTTTATCTTTCATTCTTCTTCGGTCGTAAAGTAGATGGTCTGGCCTCTACGTCATTTGCTGCCTTGATACTCTTGACGATCAATCCCAACTCCCTGTTTGATATTGGCTGGCAACTCTCGTTTGCCAGCCTTCTTGGGATATTGCTCGTAGCCCCAAAGATATCAGCTCTTTTTAAGCCTGAAATCTCCAAACTAGCTAGTCCTTTATCAATTACCCTGGGAGCGCAGGTCATGGTGGCGCCGTTTCTAATTTACTATTTTGGTCAAATATCAACGGTCGCTGTACTGGCAAATCCTTTCGCGTCCATTATCGTCGCGTATGTCACAGGAATCGGATCTATATAATGTCTAGTCTAATTGATTTGGCTCGCGATTCGGCCATTTGGTTTCTCTACATTTACAACACTATGGAGGAGAATAAGTAAGATTTCGTCTTGTTTTGCTAACATTCCCGGATCAATGCTGGAAACCAAGGCTTCTCTTGGAATGGCGCTTGGCTTTATTGTCGTGACCATTTTGGTGTTTCTGCTAACAAAATCCATGAAAGGCAAGCTGACGTTTCCAGCAATCATTATTTTTGTGCTATGTGTACAGGCGAGCGGTGTCTGGTTCAATTTGGGCCAGGGATTTCAAAGGGAGGGCTTGGCGGTTCACTTCCTGGATATAGGTCAGGGGGACGCAACTATTATAAAATCAAAAAGCGGGTCGGTCATTCTCATAGATAGCGGAAAGGAATTTTCCTTGTTGCAACGTGAATTACGTCAAAGAGGCGTGCGCCGAATCGACTTATTAATATTGTCTCATGCTCACGCAGACCACTTAGGGGCGATCGCTGAGCTAATTAATGTATATCCGGTTGATAAAGTGATCGAACCAGGTTTTCCATATGACACCCGAGGATACAAAGAATTTAAAGAAACATTGAAGAAGAATGGCATTGAGCGCCACATAGGACGAGCCGGACAAAGATTTAAGGTTGGTGATGTTTTAGTAAAAATACTCTGGCCCCGTCCTCAAATGATGCGGGGAACCAACTCGGATGTTAACAACAATTCTATAGTGGCCAAGATCGAATATAAGGATTTCCAACTCCTGATGCCGGGAGATATCGAGGAAGAAGCGATCGAAACGCTTACGTCCGGTTCTGTGGACCTTAGAGCGCAAGTACTCAAAGTCTCTCACCAGGGTAGCTCAAACGGAACAACGACTAGATTCTTGAATAGGATCAAGCCTGAGTATGCGGTCATATCAGTCGGCCGCAACAATCCCTATGGTCATCCTCACGCGGTCACAATCCGGAGGCTTAAACGCTTTGTGAGTGACCTTGGCCGGACCGACTATGACGGAGATGTGTATGTCGGCACTGATGGCTCGCGCATCCGATTCGCCAGCGACAAATGACACATGTGACGAAGGTGATCAGTGAATTATGGTTTTTCTCTTGCCAAGAAGAGTATTTGCTTATAAAAAAGAGGTATGACTGATGAAAAAAGTGATTTAAAACACGTATATTTAATATATAGCGCGCATAGTCTTTTACTTAAAGAAGCCTTAAGGCGGTTGATAGCTCAGGTTTCAAAGAACGGTTCAGAGGTTCTGGATACTGTGCGATTCAACTCTGCTGACCATGGAATAGACGAAATAATGGCGTCTTTAGGAACGATTTCGTTCTTTGGCGGAAGGCGCCTGGTAATCATTGACGATATCTTTGTCTTTAAGCGAGCTGACCAAGATAGGCTACTTGACTACATTAATAACCCTAATCCACAGACAATACTCGTGATAGCTGTCATCTCAAACGACAACGAAACAGCGCGTAAATTGAAAAGCCATAAAATATTTAAAGCTTGTTCTTCCTCGAGTTCCGCGATGGTTCATGAATACACTTTAAAGAAGGGGCTCTCTTCTTGGGTTAAAGCTGATTTTAAGTCACACGGCAAGAGTGTCACCAATGAGGCTGTGCTTTATCTAATAACATGGGTTGGAAATGATCTCAATAGATTGAAGAATGAGATAACCAAGGCCTGCGACAACGCCGGCCCTGATGAGCAGGAGATCGATGGCGCGCTGGTGAAACAAGTGGTAGTAACGACTAACGAAGCCGAGGTTTTTGATCTCATTGGAGCCGTAATTGATCAAGACGCCGAACTTGCGCTTACCCTAACGTCCGCGTTGCTTGACAAAGACTCTTCTCAAGGCAGGGTATTCGGTCTACTAGAGAGACAATTTCAATTACTCCTGGATGTAATGACCAAGGGCAAGGGTCTTAGGGGACAAGGTTTGGCAAAAGCTCTGGGTGTCAGCTCAGGACAAGCATATTATCTTGAAAAACAGATCCGTCTTTTTTCGTTACCTAGGCTGCGTCGTGCATTGAAGTTGTTGGTTGATGCTGATTATGTCAGAAAAAGCAGCTCTATTTCTCCAAAAATTCTGTTGGAACGTTTGGTTTTTGATCTCTGCAATATCTGATCTATTTAAGGTTGTTTAAAGCTTTGGCAAGCGCCGACTTCTTGTTAGCCGCGTTGTTGAGGTGAATTATACCCTTTGAAGCTGCGGAATCCAGCGCCTTAACAGCTAGATCAAATTCCACTTTGGCCGTTTTTTTATCCTTTCCATCAACAGCCTCCCGGAACTTAATAATGCGAGTCTTAAGCAAAGACCTGACGGCCTTATTGCGCTCTGTTTGCTTAGCCGTTACACGTATTCTTTTAATCTGAGACTTAATGTTTGCCAATTCGCTTCTCCTTGTTTATAACTTGCGGATGTTATCATAAATTCATTACCTTGCGCAAGTTTATGCCCACGCTATACTATGATTATTCAGGCTCAAATATATGAATAGATCAACCTTCTATAAAAGCTGCGGAGAAACGGAGCGGGAGATAAGTGTTTGGCTGACGAAAAGTCTAATGTAGGTCGATCAACTGGGATTGTCTCTATAGCGACCGCTTTCAGCCGTGTTTCTGGACTTATCAGCTTGCTCTTTATAGCCTACGCTATCGGCCCGAGCAGACTCCTGGATTCATACAATCTCGCCAACGTCATGCCTAATATGATTTATGAACTGATAGCTGGCGGGATTTTGACATCTGTTCTGATTCCAATATTTATCAGTGGTCGCTTAAAAGATGAAGAGGATAGCTGGCGTTCTGTTAGCAACATAGCGAATATAACTGTGCTCATCCTTATAACTATCGCAATTCTTGGTACAGTTTTTTCCTATTATTTTGTACGGGCCCAGACGTTTTTGGTGCCGACAAAAGAAATCAGCATCGACAGCCTCAATTTTTTCTTCAAGTTCTTTGTATGGGAAATTGTTTTTTACGGAATAACCGCGATCTTAAACGGGATTCTTCAATCATATCGAAAATTCACAATGCCGGCGCTGGCTCCAATCTTCAACAACATTGTAGTAATAGCAACGGTCATTTTCTTCTATTTGCCACTTAAAGACAGTGACCCTCATTTGGCGCTTACATTCTTGGCTATCGGCACGACATTAGGAATAGCGGCTATGGCTCTTGTGCAACTTCCGGCATTGCTTAAGATCGGCTGGCGATATTCCTTTGTACTTGATTTTCGTGATCCGGCGCTTAGGCAATTGGCACTCTTGGCTCTGCCTGTTGTCGCGTATGTCGCGAGCAACCAAATCGCCCTCACGGTGTCAAACACGTTGGCTTGGAAGTTCAAAAATGGGATGACAGCCTTCACTTATGCCTGGCGATTCTTTCAGATGCCTTATGGCCTAATGGCGGCGTCGATATCGACTGTCTTGTTTCCAAGATTCGCGGAGCACGCCGCCTTGTCGAATATGAACGAGTTTAAGAAAACTCTTTCTAAAGCGTTTGCGACAACGGGTTTTATTATGATCCCGGCGACTGTAGGTCTTTTCATATTGAGTTTGCCGATCATGGTATTAGTTTACGTCAAAATGCTTGGAAACTACCCACTTCCGGTCGCTGCTCAGTTTGCCGGAGTCATGGCGTATTTGATCACTGGCCTACTGCCATATTCAATGTTTATGTTGCTTAATAGGGTCTTTTATTCTTTAAAAGATACGATAACGCCGATGAAAGTTAACGCTGTCGGTGTACCTCTGAATATTGGGCTAAACTTTTTCCTAGTGGGTCACTATGGAGTGGCCGGGCTGGCCATGGGCCACAGTCTGACATATTTGTTTACGATGTCTGTGCTCCTGCTCGTGCTCAGAAAAAGAATTGGATATATCTGAAAACCATGAAGAAATCATCGTCTTGCCTGCTGAGGCCGGTCGCGTGGAGCTGGAGG
>SDBS01002666.1_pt1 | contig 17762 bp, 19 predicted proteins | sample 2277091 | NCBI WGS metagenome assembly SDBS01 (sample SAMN10404972, study PRJNA504765) | marine sediment metagenome | isolation source: marine sediment core GS10_PC15, 163 cmbsf | place: Arctic Ocean: Southern Knipovich Ridge | collected 2010 | reverse complement strand
TAATTTTGTTATTTTACTTTTCATGATTATTCTCCAGATATTCGGCAATGGATCGGTCGATTTGTTGTTCTTCGCTTTCACCAATGCCATTGAAATCTCGACATTAATTTGTTCATCTAACTTTGCACTTGTGGGAACGTGCAGTTCTTTGAATGACTTTCGCATATTATCTGCCGGTCTCATTTTTTTACCTCGCTATTTAGCAGTGACCGCAGTTTATTCAATCCATAACGGTACCGGCCCTGGATTGTATTGATTGATTCACCTTCTAACTCGGCAATTGCCCCGAATTTCAGGCCGCTATACAAATGAAGAAGTAAAACCTCTCGTTGCCGGCATGGAAGCTGACGAAGCGCCCATGCCAGGCGTTGCGACCGCTCACCAAGCACGGCAGAAACATCCGGCCTATTTGAATCCGATGTAATCGGCACTACCTGCTCCAATGACGCGCTCTGGTGTCTTTGTCCGGCTTTATTCTTATTGCGTACGTCATTAACGACACAAGTGACTAAATAACCTTTCAGACTCCTGGTCAGTCGCTGCTTTCCACAGAACCTGATGAACGTCACAAAGACATCATGCACAACGTCCTCAGCTGGACCTCTATCATATAAAAGAGCAGTAGCCAAAGTCATCAAATCGTCTTTGTACTTTATATATATGCGAGGAAGGACATCCGCCCGTGCCGTGGTTATACTTCCACATTAATAGCCTGTCTTCCAGCATGAAAAAGATTTTCCGTTTTTCTCAACTTAAAACAATCGATTGCCAGCCATACGACAACTAATAAGGCCGTTTTAGTATAAATAAAATTAAATTCTTTGCACGATAGTACTCAGGAAGCACATTAAAAAAGGCCGAGCAATTATAGCCCGGCCTTAATCAACTTCTATATTCACAATGTTATCTCTCAAGCAAGGTGTAATCATCGGGAATATCCAGCTCGAAAACACTGGGCTTGGGCTCAGCATCCCAATCAAAGTCATAAGCAACTATCTTTGTTTCAATGGATCCGTTGCCGGAGACTCCTTCAATCTCTGTCCGTAATGGCAAATCTGTTTCCACATCAACCCAAAGACGCCCAACAGCACTTTCAAACACAGCATTTAAAAAACTGGGATCGTTCACCTCAATGCCCTCAGCCTCAACACCATCGATTATTTTCCGACCAAGTTCAGTGTGCTCAAACGACATAAACTCCTTTATCATCCCCTTCGAATTGGCTTGGTCATGGGTTTTTCTCACAAGCTCTTCTGTTGTTGACACCCTTCTATATTTTTTCTCATTGGGCATAACCTGTGTAATAATGGTCCCTTCCAGTGGTATATAAGAAATCCCAATTACTTGGCCATTCATGTATGCGTCCTGTCTTAATCCATACTCCGAAGAAACATATGTGGTTAATTCGGTTGTCCCTTCTGGCATTCCATTAATACTAATCCTCTGTTGAAAAATAAACGACTCAATCTGTTCAACTTTTTTTGCGACTTCACCCCAAGCAACACCTGTCATATCAAACGAGCCGCCGAACTGATTTATGCCAATAAGTGGCGCAATAATTATCACCGCTACCGCAGCTAATTTTGTTATTCTACTTTTCATTATTATTCTCCATTTTGAAATGGGGATTGTTTTTTCTGATTTTTTATTGCCGTCTGCCGAATGGGCTAAGAATTCGGCTGTTGATTGTTCTTTCAGCTTATCCATGAACTGCCTGTCCGGCTCTTTAGCCCCATGGTCGACAGCGGACAGCAATGACGATATTCGTTTATCTGTCTGTTTATCATTTTGTGCCGTCATATTGACACCTCATGCTTTTTTGGCGTTGAACTGGTTGTCCTTTTGAATGCCTTCCGGAAGGCTTTTCTTGCTCGGGCCAGCTTCGAGCGAACGGCTACTTCTGAGCAATCCATCTGCCCGGCGATTTGCTCGACCGGCTGGTTATCGACATATTTAGCTAACAGCAGGGTCTGATAATCGCCCGGCAGTTCCTTCAAAGTGCATCTTACCAGCACAGCCAGCTCCTGCGACTCGAGAATATCCGGCGGCATGTCCGCTTTGGCATCGATCCAATCGAATTTCTCGCCGTCCAGCGAGGTCCACCATTGCCGGGCCCGGCTGAGCACGATTTCCGGTTTTTTTTTGCGATAGTAAAGAGCTACCTGGCGCCTGGCTATTGTCCACAACCATACCCAGAGCGTTCCACGGTCAGGCCTGAAATTCCGTGCCGAGCGAGCGGCGGCGAGAAACGTCTCCTGCACGAGGTCGGAGACAGTAGCCGAGTCGCCGCCTATAAGCCGGGAGATATTTCTCCAGACAGGTTCGGCGTACGCTTCATACAGTTGCCGCCAGGCATGGCGATTGCCCTGCTGCAAACCTTGCGCAATTTTTCGCTCTGTATTCTTATTCATGTACAGCCTTAATCAGCAACTGAAACCATCGATGGGCCAACATTGGTCATAATATAGTTTGCGCTTCGGCACCAAAATGTGTCGAGAAAAATCTGCTCTTTGCGCTTCAGCGTATGATTATAGGAGTATCTCCGCAGAATGCAGAAAAAAATCAAAAAAAGCTTAAAGCCGTTTTTCCACAATAGCAGACGAAAAACGCAATGAATGTCCCTATCAATTCGATAGGCTGTGATTTTCCCGGCAGCGCCTTGTAAAGTCGGCCTATAAATCAGTCGATTCGCAGGTAACAGTAAGAGATTTTGAGGAGTTGGCAATGGACGAAAACAGTGATCGAAGAACAGAACAAAGATTGCGTTATTATTGGCCCATCTGGTTCGCAGAGAATGTCGACCATGCTCTCTCACAGGGGCAAATGGTTGATGTTTGCAGCAAGGGGGCGGCATTTACCTGTTATGCACAGGATGGCTGTCCTTATCCGGGACAACATATAACCGCCCGTTTCAGCGTGCCGCGATATGGTCCCGATGATTCGTTCGACATGGCCAACTTCACGCGTTCGGGCTATGTCTGCCGGGTGGATAACGTCAACAGCTTTATACGCCGGGTTGCCGTTCAGTTCGGCGAACCGCTGCCCTTCAAGCCCGGTGAACAGGCCAATAGCGAATCCGAAGCAGAAGAAATACTCGAACCGGCAATGGCATAAACTCATATGGATTGATCTATTGTTACTGATTGATCCGACATTCGTCCATCCTCTGCCCTCTGTCAAAAGCCGTCAAGAACCCGCTGCATCTGTTGCCGGTATTTGATAAATGCGTCTCTGCCTTCTTCGGTAAGACGCAAAAGCGTTCGCGGGATTTTTTCCACAAACTCCTTTTTAATCTCCACGTAGCCGACGGCTTCCAGCTTGCTAAGGTGCGAGGACAAATTTCCCCGCGTCAGTTTAGTCTGGTTCATAAGGAAAAGAAAATCGGCACTTTCCACCACAGACAGGGTAGCCACGAGCAGCAGCCTGGCCGGCTCATGAATCACTCGATCGATCTCTGCAAGCGACTGTAAATTCTCTTTGTCAATTTCCTGTTTGGCCATCTAAGACCTCCTGTCCGGGCTTAGGGTTCTTACGTAGAAACATCACAAACTGTACCAATCCGAAGGGAATGAGCAGACCACCCATCACGGCGAAATACAGCAGCGTGCCGGTCTCGACGATGTTAAATTCAAGCACGGACAACACAATGCCGCACAAAAGCGACCAGCCGGCAAAGATATAATACCGAATCGCCCCCGATTTGGATGCCAGAGAGCTGAACATCCCCGCCAAAACCGTTCCGCCCCAGAATGGGCACCATCTCAGCCAGAGATTGAAATCCCGTACATCGCCGAAAAAGAAAAAGACGACAGCCATCACTGCAATCACGACCAGCGTGACGAGAAGGATGCCGGTAATGACAGACTTCGGTTTGTCAGGGATGAGTTTGACATAGCCGATTCGAGGATGGGTGAATCGTTTCCTCATCAGGGCCAGCAACGGACCAAACAGAAAAACCGGAAGGGCCAGCATGAATATTAAAAAACGCGAGAATAAACGGGTGGATATGGCCAGCATGCAAATGCCCATGATCAGCTCCATCAACCCATCCTGCTGGGATTCCCTGAATGTCTTTTGCTCGATATTCTTAAGGTCTATTTCCTGTGTCATGATTTAATACCTCAAAACAAGTCCAATTTGTTATACATACCAGTTTACTATACAAACTAATTTATAATATAGACGCCCCAAAGTCAAGTTTGTTGCGATATTTTTTCGTAAAATTTGACACTATTTTATAATCCTTTTATTTGCAGTTAGTTATGAATGCTTTTTTTTGCATTTTTTAAGGATTCTCTGCTTATTTACTGTCAGCAGCAACCGCCGTACCCGCTAACTTTGTGAATTATACTTGATTCAAACGTCTTTATATAAGAAGTTATGCAGATGACGGCACAAACTTAGTGCGAAATACCAGGAATTAAACAAATTGAAAGGGATGGCTATGCAGTGTCATGAAGTCGATTACGAGATCCTTGGGAATGATATGCAGATTGTTGAGATCGAGCTGGATCCGGGCGAAACGGTCGTCGCCGAGGCTGGAGCGATGAATTATATGTACGATGGAATAACATTCGAGGCCAAAATGGGCGATGGCTCCGCTCCCGGCGAAGGAATCATGGGCAAGCTGCTCAGCGCCGGCAAACGAGTCTTGACAGGTGAATCGATTTTTATGACGCATTTCACCAACAGCAGCTCCGGCAAGAAACGCGTCTCGTTCGCCGCCCCTTATCCGGGCCAGATCATTCCTATCGATATGCAAAAGCACGGAGGCACGCTTTTATGCCAGAAAGATGCCTTCCTCTGTGCAGCCAAGGGCACTAAGGTCAGCATCGCTTTCACCAAGCGGCTCGGAACCGGCTTCTTCGGCGGCGAGGGCTTCATCCTCCAGAAGCTTCTGGGAGATGGAATGGCGTTCGTGCATGCCGGCGGAACTGTCGTTCCTATGGATTTGAACGGCCAGACTATCCGCGTGGACACCGGCTGCATCGTCGCCTTCACGAGCGGCATAGATTATTCCATCGAGCGGGCCGGCAATCTGAAGTCTATGTTCTTCGGCGGCGAAGGTTTATTTCTCGCCACCCTGCGGGGAACTGGCAAAGTCTATCTCCAGAGCCTGCCCTTTTCGCGGATGTGCAATCGCATCCTCGCCCACGCACCAAGAGCCGGCGGCTCCCGAAAAGGCGAAGGTTCCATCCTCGGCGGAATAGGTGACCTGATCGGAGGAAGTTGAGCATAAACTTATACTTGTCACAAGGAAAGGCAGGACGAATAGTATCTCTTGAAGAAGTTACAATACATAACGCCTTTCCCGACAGGGGATACAAGAGATGAAACTCAACTATTATCCGGAAACAGATTCGCTATATATCGACCTTGCCGAACGCTCGAGCACTGAAAGCAAAGAAGTTTCTGAAGGAGTCGTACTCGACTATGACGCAAATGGCAATCTTGTGGGCATCGACATCGACAACGCCAGCAAGAAATTTGAGCTAAAAACCCTTGTGCTCAGCAAGCTTCCGACTGAAATACAGAGTTTTTCGGCATAGCTGTTCGTTGTAGTAACGATTCGAAGGCTCCATCCTCGGCGGAATAGGTGACATAATCGGCGGAAGCTGAGTAAAAAAAGCACATCCACCGGATAGAAAAGTTATCCATTATTTGGCAACGAAGGGTGATAGTTCGCGGAGCTGGTTTACTATTGGGGGTAGCTTTTCGATTGTGTAGTCGACCTCTTCTTCGGTGTTGTATCGGCTCAGGCTGAAGCGGATGGAGCCGTGGGCGGCGGTGAATGGCACGCCCATCGCGCGGAGGACGTGACTGGGCTCCAACGAGCCTGATGTGCAGGCCGAGCCGCTGCTGGCGCAAATTCCGTATTTATCCAGCATCAACAGGATCGCTTCGCCCTCGATGTACTCGAAGCTGATATTGGTCGTATTGGGCAGGCGATTATCCGGATCGCCGTTGAGCCGGCAGTCCGGGCACTTCTGCATTATTGTTTTCTCAAGTTTGTCGCGCAGGGCTTTGACTTTACTGTTCTCGGCTTCGAGATTTTCCGCCGCCAGTTCGCAGGCTTTGCCCAGACCGACGATCCCGGGAACATTTTCCGTGCCGGCCCTTCGCCCCGCTTCCTGGTGGCCGCCCAGCATAAACGGCGACAGCCGTGTCCCCTTGCGGACGTAGAGGATACCCACGCCCTTCGGCGCGTGCAGCTTATGGCCCGAGAGGCTGAGCAGATCGATATTGCTTTTTGAGAGGTTTAGCGGGATTTTGCCGACGGCCTGCACCGCATCAGTATGGAAAAGCGCCCCTTTGCTTGCGACCAATTCGGCGATATCCTCGATGGGGAACACAGTGCCCGTTTCATTGTTGGCGTACATGATTGTCACCAGGGCAGTATCATCGTCGAGATGCTCTTCCAACTCGGTCATGTCGAGCCTGCCCTGTCTGTCCACGCCCAACTCGATAACCGTATAGCCGTGATTTTCCAGTTCCCGACAAACCGCAAGAACAGCCGGATGCTCAACCCTTGTGGTTATGACTGTGCGCCTGTTTGGCGCCGCGGCCAGTGTACCTTTGATAGCGGTGTTGTCACTTTCGGTGCCGCAGCCTGTAAATACAATCTCGCTCGGCTCGCAACCGAGCAGGCCGGCAATCTGCTCGCGCGCCCGGCGGATTCTTCGGCCTATCTGCCCGCCGAATGTGTGCATGCTCGAAGGGTTGCCGTATAGATCACAGAACAGCGGCTTTATCTCTTCAAGCACTTCTTCGGCGACTTTTGTCGTGGCATTATTATCGAAATATACGGTCTTCATAATTTACTCTCTGTGATTGTGGGGCTCTTGTGCAGACTCTTTATCTTCTTCGACGAAAAGCTCTTCTGAAACGAATTCTCTCAGCTTGGTCTCGATTACGTCTTTCATTGTTAACTCCGTCAGCCTGCACTGGGCGCACATTCCTCTGAACGCAACGATGACTTTATCTCCTTCGACGTCGATCAGCTCGATATTACCGCCGTGCGCTCTAAGGGCCGGCCGGATTTGTTCGTTAATCGTCTGCTGAATGAGCTGGATCTTCTGGATGTTCGTGAGCTTGCCGGCCCGGCGAGGCACCGATACGGGGACTTCTTTGACCTTGTCTCCCTGTATCTTTTCTATGATTTTCTCGATCTCGCTTTGGCAGCCGCCGCAGCCACCGCCTGCTTTGCAGTAATTCGTCACTTCTTCGACGGTCGTCAGGTCGTTCTCGATAACGACACGCTCGATTTCCTGGTCGGTGACGCCGAAGCAGGTACAGACGATAGCGCCCTCAAGCTCATGTTTTTTCTTGCCGCCGCTTTGATAATTTTCGATTGCCGCTTCGAGAGCTTCCCTGCCCATCACCGAGCAGTGCATCTTCTGCTCGGGCAGCCCGCCCAGGTAGTCGGCGATGTCTTTGTTAGTCACCTTGGCGGCTTCGCCCAGTGTCAGGCCTTTAATCATTTCGGTCAACACCGACGATGTTCCGATGGCGCTTGCGCAACCAAACGTCTTGAACTTTGCTTCGGCGATTATACCGTTCTCATCGAGCTTGAACGTCAGCTTCAGGGCATCGCCGCAAGCCAGAGAGCCGACCTCGCCGATGCCGTCCGGCTCTTCTATTTCACCGACGTTCCGCGGATTGAAAAAATGGTCCTTGAGCTTATCCGTGTATTCCCACATGGTTTCACATCTCGTATATCGTATATCGCATATCGTCATTCCTGCAAAAGCAGAAATCTACAACCTTCCAGCATTTTATTACTGACTGGCCTTCAACGCCTGGTCAAAGTCGGCAATTATATCATCGATATTCTCTGTGCCTGCTGATACACGAACATAATCGTTTGTTACGCCGGCCGCAAGCTGTTCTTTTTCCGTAAGCTGCTGATGAGTAGTACTGGCCGGGTGAATCACCAGGGTTTTGCTGTCGCCGATATTCGCCAGATGACTGGCTAATTTGACATTGTTGATAAACTTAACGCCGGCTTCTTTGCCGCCCTTGATTCCAAAGCCCAGAATAGCACCCTGTCCGTCCGGCAGGTATTTTTTCGCTAACTTATGGTCCGGATGTGATTCGAGCCCCGGGTAGTTCACCCAGGTTACTTGCGGCTGTTTTTCAAACCACTGTGCCAGTTTCAGCGCGTTCTCGGAGTGCCTTGGCATACGCAGATGCAGCGTCTCGATCCCCTGCAAAAACAAAAAGGCATTGAACGGTGACATACAGCTACCCATATCACGGAGGAACTGGGTCCTGGCTTTGATGATATACGCAAGTTCACCGACGGCCTCGACATATTTCACGCCGTGATAGCTCGGGTCAGGTTCAGTCATTTCAGGGTAGCGACCATTTGTCCAGTCGAATTTGCCCGAATCAACAATCGCGCCGCCGATGCACGTTCCGTGTCCGCCGATGAATTTCGTACAGCTATGAACGACAATGTCTATGCCGTATTCGAAAGGCCTGAACAGGATGGGCGTTGTGACCGTGTTATCACAAATAACCGGCATACCGTTCTTATGGGCTATGTCTGCTATTTTTTCATACTGCAAAATATCATTCTTGGGATTGCCGATACTCTCAATATAAATCAATCGGGTATTGTCCTTGATCGCCTTAGCAAAATTCTCCGGGTCCTTAGGATCGACAAAAGTCACTTCAATGCCAAGCTTAGCGAAGGTCTGGCCAAAGAGCGTCACCGTTCCGCCGTAAAGCGAATTCGAGGAGACGATATGACCGCCGGCACCGCAAATATTGAAGATGCTCACATATATCGCAGACTGGCCCGAGCTGAATGCCAGGCCGCCAACTCCGCCTTCCAGGGCCGCCAGTCTCTTTTCCAGCACATCGGTCGTCGGATTCATCAGCCTGGTGTAGATATTGCCGAATTCCTTCAGCGCGAAAAGATTGGCTGCATGGTCCGTATCCTTAAAAACGTAACTGGTTGTCTGATAAATCGGTACGGCCCTGCTAAGAGTATCTGAATCGACTACCTGACCTGCGTGCAGAGCCAATGTCTCCAGGTGATAATTCGTGTTTTCGTCCATTTTATTACCTCAAAAAATCTAAGAACAGCAAACCTGTAACGAAAGCAGGTTGCTGTTAATTGCGGAATATGCCGAAGGCAATCTAACTCAGCACTTCCATAGTAACTTCTGCGGCTCTCTTACCTGAAAGCAGCATTCCTCCAAACGTGGGTCCCATTCTTGGAAGACCAAACGTAGTTGCGGCAGCCATTCCACCGACAATCAAGCCCGGGAATATCTCTTTTGTATTTTCAACAACCGCATCCTCTGATACTTCAACGTGCATCGCTCCGAAGCCCTTTATCTCCACGAGACCTCGCTTTTCCAGGGATCGAACCACTACGGCATCGTGTCCGGTTGCATCGAGCATGAGCCTGGATTCGATGGCCACCGGGTCCACGCAGGTAAGCGCCCTGGGCAGTGCCGATACCGGCGTCCAGTTAATCACCGCCCCGCAGACCCTGCCGTTGCGTAGCACCACATCGTCGAACTTCGTCATATTCAATACCTTGACGCCGGCATCGCACGCCGCGGCAATCAATTTCGAACATGCATGTGGTCCGTCGGCAACATACAATCCTTCCGTTGCTTCCCGGTAAGGCACACCAATCTCATCGAGGACTTCCTGGGCGGGCGCCCTGACCGTCACCTTGTTCATCAGGTAGCCGCCTATCCAGAATCCACCGCCGAGGTAGTTGTTACTCTCGACAATGAGTGTCTTTTGGCCCTGTTTGGCGAACTCCATTGCCGCGATGAGCCCGCTGGGACCGGCGCCGATAACAATCACATCGTTCTCGATGTGGTCTTCAAATTCCTTTACGAATTCAGTTACGATTGCCCTGGTTACATCCTTTTCTGTCGCTTTTGAAAAAATCATACTATTATCTCCTTATTAAGAATATGTTATGTTTCGGCGTAACGGCAATTTCCGTCCAGCCGTTATGGAGGAACTCTGCCTCCAAACGATGTTCAACATTTTTATCCAAAAATTTTATTCTTTGCTTGTTACGTAAATTACCTGCTCGGCAAAAAGATTAGGCGCAAATCTTACCGGGCTGAGAGCTGTTTTATTCAAAGGAATCCTTTTTTCGACTTTCACCCTCAGCTTCCTGCAAAACCGGTCGAAATCTTTGATCGATAAACAATGTATGTTAGGCGAGTTGCACCAGTCAAACGGAAGCTGCCTGGTTACGGGCGCTTTGCCTTGTAAGAGCAGTTGTGCCCTGCACCGCCAGTGAGCGAAGTTCGGAAAGCTAACGATTACTTTCCTGCCGACCCGAAGTAATTCGGTAAATACCTTTTCGGGATTCTTTACTGTCTGCACTGTCTGGGAGAATATGACATAGTCATAACTTTTGTCGGTATAGTATTCCAAACCCTGTTCGATATCGTGCTGTATGATAGGCAGCCCGTGATTCACGCAAGCCAAAACAAGGTCCTGGTCGTGCTCGATACCAACACCTTTAATGTTCTTGTCGGCCGTAAGATTTGCCAGCAACTGGCCATCGCCGCAGCCAATATCCAGAACCGTGCTGTTTGGTTCTATCAGAGATTCAATTTCCTCATAATCGATGCGGGTTAGTGTGGCCTGCTTAATATTCAGCTCCGGTGAATTGTCATGGATTGTTTTCCTGCTTGTCTTTTTCGCTTCGGGTCGATAGGTGGCATCCAGGAAACCGGAAATAAACGAACCTAACGTTTCAGGCTCCAACAAAAACGCATCATGGCCGTAAGGTGAGGCAATGTCGCAAAGGCTAACGTCTTTGTTGTTAGCCACAAGGGCATCGACTATAGTCCTGGATTGAGCGGGAGTAAAGAGCCAGTCGCTTGAAAAGCTGATTACCAGAAACCTGCAGCTCGCATTTGAAAAAGCCTTCTTTAGAGAGCCGTAATCTTTTCCTATGTCGAAGTAATCCGCCGCTTTGGTTATGTAAAGATAACTATTAGCATCGAATCTTCCCACGAAACTTTGCCCCTGATGTTCCAGATATGTCTCAACGGCAAACTCGGAGTTGAAATCGTAGCTATAGCTGTGAGAATTTCGCAGCTCTCGCCCGAACTTTTCGCGCATGCCCTGCTCCGACAGGTATGTTATGTGCCCTATCATCCGTGCTATTGCCAAACCTCTGTCCGGGCCATTTCCATTGGTGTATTGCCCGCCAGCAAAGTTCGAGTCTCCTAATATCGCGTTTCGTCCTACGGCATCGAACGCGATAGATTGTGCTCCGAGATGTGTAGTTGTGGCAATCGGAATGGCGGCTTTAACAAAGTCCGGGTATGCAATCGACCATTGCAATACCTGCATTCCGCCGACCGAGCCGCCGATTACCGCTAAAAGTCCATTTATGCCAAGCTTGTCGAGCAAGAGCTTCTGGACTTTCACCATATCGGCTATAGTAATAATCGGAAAGTCCAGCCCATACGGCTTGCCTGAAGCGGGATTAATCGAAGACGGCCCCGTTGTTCCGCTGCAGCCACCCAAAAAATTCGAACAAATAACAAAGTACTTGTTTGTATCTATCCCCTTGCCCGGACCGACCATAACGTCCCACCATCCGGGCTTACTGTCGTCAGGACTGTTTATGCTGGCAACGTGAGCATTGCCGCTGAGGGCGTGACAAATCAAGATTACGTTGTTCCCGGCCTTATTGAGCTTGCCGTATGTTTCATAGGCCACATCAATGGGAGCCAACTTCTTGCCGCACTCCAGCTCTAAGGGCTGTTCCGGCTCGATGACCCGGATAGTCCCGGTTTGTATGCCAACAAAATTTTCTTTTATCTCTGCCATTCTTATTCTTATTATACCGGCAAAATCTCCACCATTCTGTCGAGGGATTTTACCGCTTTGATTCTTATCGCTTCAGGGACTGTAATTTTGTATTGCATATCCTGCAATGAGCCGACAACCTTATCTACGGTAATTTTCTTCATATTGGGACAAATTGCCCTGTGACTGGCCGGGAAGAATTCCGCTTCTGGATTCTGCTTTTTCAAGGCGTGAATGATTCCGATCTCGGTCGCGATGATAAAGCGTTTAACTGTACTCTTAGCAGCAAACTTGAGCATCTGACCGGTGCTGAGCAGCTCGTCCGAGGCTTCTTTGACCGGTTCGGTACATTCCGGATGCGCCATGACAATCGCATCGGGATGTTTTGCCCTTGCGGTCTTGATGTCATCGGCGGTTATCAGTACGTGCGTTGTGCAATAGCCGGGCCATAGCACGAGCTTCCGTCCGGTTCGTTCGGCGACAAACTGGCCGAGATGCTGGTCCGGCACAAAAATAATTCGCTTGTCTTCCGGCAGAGAGTTGACAATTTCGACCGCATTGGCGCTTGTACAGCAATAATCGCTTTCGGCCTTGACCTCGGCCGTACTATTGACATAACAGACCACCAGCGCATCGGGATTTTCCTGCTTGAGCTGACGCAGTTGTTCGGCGGTAATCATATCAGCCATCGGGCAACCTGCGGACTTCTCCGGCAGGAGCACGGTTTTTTCCGGCGAGAGAATCGCCGCGGTCTCTGCCATAAACCGCACGCCGCAGAACACGATCACATCCGCATCAGTCTCCGACGCCTGGATGCTCAGACCAAGCGAGTCGCCCGAAAAATCAGCCAGGTCCTGTATCTCGCCGGGTTGATAGTTGTGGGCGAGTATGACAGCGTCACGTTCCGCTTTTAATTTTTTAATTTGCTCGATTAACCGCTCATTCATTTCATATCTCGTATATACCGCCGTCGGTTTTTGGATTTCTGCATACCAAATCGGCGTTGGCGGTAGTCACGGTAAATCCGGCAGGCACGGATTGTTTTACCCAGACGTTGCCGCCGATTATGGCGCCTTTGCCAATCGTGACGTCACCTAATATGGTCGCCTCGGCGTAAATTGTTACACCGTCCTCTATCGTCGGATGTCTTTTCGTACCTTTGATGATCCTGCCCCTCTCGTCTTTGGGGAAGCTCATCGCCCCAAGGGTCGTGCCCTGATAGATTTTTACATTGTCACCTATTATCGTTGTCTCGCCGATTACAACACCCGTGCCGTGATCGATGAAGAAATTCCTGGCTATTGTCGCTCCCGGATGTATGTCAATGCCTGTCCTGGAATGTGCACATTCGCTCATGATCCGCGGAATCAACGGTATTTGCAGGAGATACAATTCGTGGGCAATGCGATAGGTCGCAATGGCCATAATACAGGGATAGCTTATCACAATTTCCTCGTAGGACTTCGCCGCTGGGTCGCCATCGAACGCGGCGCCGACATCGCCTTTGAGCAGTTCCCTGATTTTCGGCAACTGCGTCAATAAATGCAAAGTGGCATCCTCCGCCGTTGCCCGGCAGTCACCGGTATCACAATCCTGCATCCTGCACTGATACTTATAAGCTCTTTCGATCTGTTCGGTCAACTCCGAATATGCGTGGTAGAGAATGTCGATAACGATAACGTCGATATTCGATTTTTTTACCGATCTTTTGCCCGTATAGCCCGGAAAGAGAATTTCCGTAAGCAAATCGAGGACCTCCAAAATCTTGTCCCGCACGGGTAGATTCGAGACGTCGATAAAATTGATGCCGGAATCGCCCTTGTAGGTCCGGGTTATTTCGTCAACGAGGTCCTTTATTTTTTGATCGGTAAGCCTGGTCTTCCGCATTGTTTGAATCTTTCAAAACGCTGCACGTCTTGAGTTTTTAACCATACATTTCAGTTGAGATATATCGTTCGCCGGTGTCACATACGAAGGTCACGATGACTTTGCCTTCATTTTCCTGTTGTTGCGAAAGCTGTACTGCAGCCCACACATTGGCGCCACTACTTATACCGGAAAGTATACCTTCCTTCAACGCAAGCTGTCGGGCCGTTTCAAGAGCATCTTCGTTTGCAACCTGGATAACGTCATCGAAAATGTCGACATTCAGAACATCCGGCACAAATCCCGCTCCGATACCCTGTATCTTATGCGGTCCGGGATTTCCGCCGGACAACACAGGCGAGTCCTTCGGCTCGACCGCAACAACTTTCACGTTTTCGTTCTTTGCCTTGAGCACCTCGCCACAACCGGTGAGGGTTCCACCGGTGCCGACGCCGGCGACAAGAATGTCGACCCGGCCGTCCGTGTCATTCCATATCTCTTGTGCCGTAGTCTCCCTGTGGATTTGCGGATTTGCAGGATTCTTGAACTGCTGCGGCATGAAGGAATTGGGATTCTGTGCAACAAGCTCTTCGGCCTTTGCGATCGCACCGGCCATGCCCTCCTCGGCGGGCGTCAGTACAAGCTCGGCGCCGAATATCTTCAATATCTTCCTTCGCTCGATGCTCATCGACTCAGGCATTGTCAATGCCAAACGATGTCCTCTTGCTGCACAGATGAAAGCAAGGCCGATACCCGTATTGCCGCTGGTCGGTTCGATCACGAGCGTGTCCTCGGTTATCTTGCCCTGTTCTTCTGCGGCTTTGATCATGGACAGGGCAATCCTGTCTTTCACACTTCCGGCTGGATTCTGGGATTCGAGCTTGGCCAGAATAGTGGCCTTGCCTGACCCGAGCTTGTTAATTTGAACTAATGGAGTATATCCTACGACAGCCGTGATATCTTCAAATATCGCACTCATAATTTCTTCTCCGTCTGTATCATATCTGATAATTCAATTTCTTCTCGTCTTTTGCCTTGTCGACCAAATCCTGTAGGGTTATCGCTTCCAGGACTTTTTCAATAGCTTGCTCTACCTGCACCCAGAGATACCTGGACGCACAGTCAGCAGATCGTGAACAGTAATCTTCGTTTTCGACACATTCGACCGTAGCTACGGTGCCTTCCAGTCTATGCAGGACTTCGTTCAGTTTAATCTGATTCGGGGCCCTGGCGAGCACATACCCCCCTTTAGAGCCTCGGATACTCCTTACAAAGCCTGCTGACCTGAGGATTGCCATCAATTGCTCAAGGTATTTGACGGATATATCCTGGCGCTGAGCTATGATTTTAAGCTGCAAAGGTGTATTATTCCCGTGTTGGGCTAATTCTATTATAGCCCTTACTGCATATCTGGTTCTGGTCGAAAGCTTCATAATCGATTTCTCTGTAATTCCTACTGCAATAGTAGCGTATTATACGAATTTGTCGATACCAAGTGCAATGGAAAAAATTGAATTAGGCTAAAATTCCAAAAAAGTTGCCAATTTCTTTTCTATTAGTAGTTTACATCACATAATCGTTGAATATTTTCAAAAAATACAATTTTATGCCAGTTCAACGGTCAATTCCCTTGACGGCTTTACCGGCTACCACTAAAATAGCAGAGGTTAGTTTCAAGCTATTTGAAATGGGATATTGTGGATGACTAAAAGTACCGCGAAAAAAGTGGTGTTTATTTCCTCTTTCCCTCCAAGAAAATGTGGAATTGCGACCTTCACATCGGACCTGATAGAGAGTACCGCTTTAGCCGCAAAGGGTGAATTCGAACCTCTTGTGGTCGCAATGCGGTCGGAAGACCACAAATATAATGATCCCGTAAAGTTTGAAATCCGCCAAAATGTCAAGAGCGATTATATTTGTGCTGCCGATTATATAAACTTCAGTCACGTTGATGTAGTCTCTGTTCAGCATGAATTCGGCCTTTTTGGCGGCGAAGCCGGTTCGTATCTGAGCCTGTTGCTCAATAGGCTAAAGGCCCCGGTAATAACAACTCTGCATACAGTTCTCGATGATCCGAGCCCTTCTTACTACAAGTCGTTAGTTGATATCTGTAAAGCCTCCTACAGAGTCATCACAATGAACGAACGAGGCGTCAGTATGCTGCGGGACATCTACGGCATTCCCACCAGGAAAGTAAAATTGATCGCGCACGGCATTCCTGATTTACCTTTCGTCGACAGCAATTACTACAAACATAAATTTGGTCTGGAAGACCACAAGACGATTTTGACATTCGGCCTGCTCAACAAGAATAAGGGGATCGAGGTAATGCTAAAGGCGATGCCAGCTATCATCAAGGCTGACCCGTCCGTAATCTACATCGTCCTGGGCATGACACACCCGAACGTACTAAAGCACGAGGGCGAATCGTATCGATTCGGTCTCCAGCAAATGGTCAAAGACTTAAACATGCAGGAACATGTGATCTTCCACAACAGATTCGTCGACGACAAGGAGCTGCATAACTTCTTGTGCGCCGCTGATATCTATGTCACGCCATATTTAAGCGAAAAGCAGTTGACGAGCGGCACGTTGTCGTTTGCGGTCGGCACCGGCAAAGCGGTCGTCTCAACTCCTTATTGGGCGGCGACGGAGCTGCTGGCCGACGGCCGGGGAAAGCTGGTAAAATTCGGTGATTCCGAGGAATTAGCCCGGGAAATAGTAGACATTCTTCAGAATGATACGCTATATTACTCGCTGCGAAGACGGGCATACGAGTACGGCAGATCCAGGACCTGGCCAAAAATCGGCCAGATATATTGGAAGTTGTTCGGCTCAAAACGCAAGCTTCCGCGAATCTCGGCTAAAACCAAGCTGTCCGCAGCCGAAACAATATCAAGCATCGAAGTACCTGAGCCTTCGTTGGATCATTTGAAAAAGCTAACCGATGACACGGGCCTCTACCAACACGCCAAGTTTACAATACCAAATCGCGAGTTTGGCTACTGCACAGACGATAATGCAAGAGCCGTAATCGCAATGACACGATATTACGCCCAGTATCCTGAGCCGGAGGCACTCCGGTTTCTCGACACGTATCTTTCTTTCATCATCCATTCACAGAGCAGCGACGGCTCAATCAAAAACTTTATGGATTTTGACAGGACCTGGCTCACAAACGAGCCTGCACATGATGCATTCGGCAGGGTATTATGGGCGTTTGGGACGGTTTTGGCAAAACCGCCGACGCCACTATATTTGTCGATTGCCAAAGACTGTTTCGACAAATCAGTAAAACTCGTCCAGAGGCAATTTCCAAGGGGTATGGCGTATTCGATCCTCGGCATGAGTGATTATCTCAAACAGTTCCCCGGCGCAATCGACATTAAGCGCCAACTGGAATTGGCCGCAGACGGTCTGGTCAGACAGTACGAAGAGAGTCATTACCCTGATTGGCAGTGGTTTGAGGAGGCGATGACTTACGACAATGCCGTTTTGCCGCACGCGATGTATGTAGCCGGCCTGACTCTCGATAACAAAAGGTACAGGGAAGTTGCGGACATAACCTGTGAGTTCCTGCTGGAAAACACATTCAACGGCACGCACTTCAGCTTCATCGGTTGCAAGGGATGGTATGAACGAGGCGAAAAAAAGGCGACATTCGACCAGCAGCCAATAGACGCCGCCGGAACGGTCATGATGTTAAGAGCTGCTTATGAAGCCACGCAAAACGAAAAATTCTTAACGCTTCAGAGAAAAGCTTTTGATTGGTTCCTCGGCCAGAACGATCTGCACGTTCCACTTTACGACTTCAGAACAAAAGGCTGTAACGATGGCCTGACTCCGGACGGCGTCAATACGAACCAGGGCGCGGAAAGCACACTCAGCTTTTTCTTAAGCCTGTTGACGATGGTCGAGAGTTACGCCGTCGTTGACAAAACCAAAACATCCAAAGCTGCGCCATCACCCCAAACCAACCACAAAAAGAAGATCGCCAAAACAAACCTCAGAATAGAAAGTATCCCCGCAAAGACTAAAACAAAAAAGAAGCAGGTTGAAGAACTCACTTGACGCCGGGAGCATAA
>SDBS01002665.1_pt1 | contig 17763 bp, 16 predicted proteins | sample 2277091 | NCBI WGS metagenome assembly SDBS01 (sample SAMN10404972, study PRJNA504765) | marine sediment metagenome | isolation source: marine sediment core GS10_PC15, 163 cmbsf | place: Arctic Ocean: Southern Knipovich Ridge | collected 2010 | reverse complement strand
TTTACTGAATATTATATGCCAGCACAAAATTCAGATTATAAAAATTTACAAACCTCAAGTAAATTAATTTGGGAATCTATTAAAGAATCATTAAATCAAAAAAAATATTATTATAATTTTGGTGGGACACCAAAAAATAATGAATCATTATATAGATTCAAAAGGGGTTGGAATGCAAGTGATTATAATTATAGATATTTTGTGTATAGAGATTTAGAACGTATAAAGGAAATTGATTTAAATGAATTAAAAAAAGCATATGATAATTTTTATGTTTTTCCTTATGATGATATTCAAAATTATCATTAACGTTTTTTAATCTATTGAAGAAAGAATAATGATATTGAATCCATTATAAGATGGAATTTTACTAATCACTGTGATATGAAAAAAGTCGTGGTTTTAGGAGCCGGAATTACAGGTTTAGATGTAGGTTGGCAACTTTGTAAAGAAGGTTTCAAAGTTATCATTATTGATAAGCAGAAATTTGTGGGGGGATTAGCAACCACGGTTCATCATGAAAATTATAAAATGGATATAGGTCCCCACTACATTGCTTTACCAGATAATTCATCTAGAATTCATGAACTTAAAGATTTGATAGGTACTGAAGAATTAAAAGAAATACAAGTTTCAATCAAAGTATGGTTTCATGGAAAAATTATTGATCAATATCCTACATTATATGATGTAATGTTTAGATTTGGTCTAAAATTTATGATTCAAAGTTTTCTAAGTTATTTTGCAGCAAAAGTAAATAATTTTGCTAAAGACAAAGTATTTTCATCAGCTCAAGAGTATTGTATCAATACATATGGAAGATTTCTTTATGAAATTTGGTTCAAACCAAGATTAATCAGGAGATTTGGAGAAACAGAAAATATTTCTAAAGATATGGCTTTAGAGTTATTTCCTGAAATATCTAGCAAAAAATTATTTTCGTTTTTAAAAAAACGTTCATCTCACTTATCTGTAAATATTGATTATTCGAAGGGATCCTATGACTTTTACTGTAAAAATGGAATTGGTGTTCTTGCTTTGAAATTAAAAAATAATATTGAAAAAATGGGAGGAGAAATAATTCTTGGTAAGAAAATACTTTCAATAAATCATTCTCAAAATAAAGTAATCATGATAGATAATTTGGAAAGAAAAGAAATATCTACAGATATTATTGTATACGCTACTCCACCATCTGTGGCTTTATCATGGTTTAAAGACATTCCAGAAAAGCTAAAAAAAGAATCTAATTCAAAGCCTCCTGCAAACGCCATTATGGTCTTTTTATTTATTGACACACCGAAACTATTTGATGGATGGATTATTGATGTACACGATCCTTCGTTAGTATTTTTTAGAATTGCTCAACAAAATTATCTTTCCGAGTCTGTTTGCCCTCCAAAAAAAACCCTTCTAAGTGTAGAAATAAGATCTTCAGACACTGACCCAAAATGGGAAATGGATGATGAAACTCTAGCAAAAATGGTAAAAAACGATCTCAAAAAAATGAAAATTTTGGAAAAACAAGATATTGATGGGTTTAAGATATTAAAAATTCCAAGAGTATATCCAATATTAAATTCGTCATCTAATCCAAATTCCATAATTGAATTTATCAATTCTTTTAAAAATGAATATACGCTCGGGACTCTGATAGCCGATCCTGGAACTTTAGTGTCTAGTAAACGCAGAGGAGAAAAGGCTAAAAAAGATCCTATTGGATTAACTGCAGTTTTATTAAAAACTCCTGATTTAGTTAAAAGAATACTTCTAGAAAATAAAAATTAAAGAATTACATAATATCATGTTTATAATACTGGTTTTTTTGTTGTTCTGTAAAATCTAAGCAAAATTGCTCGTTTAAAGAAATATTTTCTGTTTCAAGTTTAGTTTTACCAGGCCTATTCTTTGCAAGTATTTCTCCTACTTTGAGTCCTAGAGAATTGAGTTCTATTGTAGGTTTGGGCCCTAATACATCAACAGTCCAACCCATGTAACCATCACCTCTACTGGTAGAAGGAAAACATTTCAAACCAGAAGAAATAATTTTTTGGTAATCAACATTCCCAAAATAAACAAAAATAGACACATTTGGAGATAATTGTTTTAATTTTTCTACAGACATGCCATTTCCGCCTATAATTTTTTCTTTAATTGGAATAGAATTTATTATGATTAGATCAGAATTTTCTAAATAAGGATTAACTTTCTCTTCGTTTAAATTATTACCAATTATAGGTATTTTTTTGATATTACATGTTTCTTCTAATAATTTTGAAACAAAAAATACATTTGCACCAGCTTTTTGTAATGAATCGTACATGTATAATGCAGAAAGATTTTCTCCTACCAGAATAATTTTTTTATTTAAAAGAGAAACATTGGCATTATTTAGGATTTTAATTATTGCTTCTCCATCATATTTCATTATGTTCATGATTGAATTATGTTCATTAACACCTAAAATTGGAATTTGTTTTTTCCAACATTCATAAAGATCTATATCCTCAGGACGAAATTCCCATGGTTCCCACATAAGTGAAATTACAGCAGTCTCTTTCATAGAGTCTATGAATTTTTTATCAATTGGTCGTACTAAACCACTATTGGTTATTATGTCTGCTTCAGAGATTAATTTTGATTCTGGTTCTGAATACACCTGAATTTTTTCATTAATTTTTAAAAACTGAGTTATTTTTTTAAAATTTAATTTAATATCGTTTGATTTACCATATTGAGAATCTTTTGTTATACAGATAACTTTTTTTGCATTAGCAAAAGCGGCTATTATAGGAGTAAAAATCCAATTTCCCGTAGCTGCTTCTGTAAGTACAATAAGATTGGACAAATCAAGATTAATTTTTTTAATTGAATTTAAGATAATATTTTTAGATGTATTAAGATAGTTAAGATCATCATTGTCATTAGATTCAAAATAATTTATGTTACCATAAGTCATGGTTAATCATTTAGTATTTTTTTTCGATAAATGGAATTTACTTCATACATTGTTTTTGTTTCTATATTATTTTTTTCTATATAGTCTAAAAGAGAAATGAACATATCTCTAATCCCATTTTTCTGAGTATTCTTATTTTTTTCAAGATAGTCTAAATCATGATAGAAATTTTTGTGTTTGTTATAATCATTGACATTGTACGTATTCATAAAAATATGAAATGGATGAAATAAGAATACTTTAATTCCATTATCTTTGATATCAATATCACTTAAAACAAAATTATTTTTTGTTTCATAATATGCATCATCAGCAAAAAAGAAAGGAATTTCTAAAATATCAGCCCAATCAATTAAAAAAGGCTCTGAATATTTTGAAGAAGGAATATAGTAATTTGAATCATATTCTATGCCAAATTTTTTATATAATTGAAAAATAGTGCTAGAATTAAACAATTTATGTGAACGACAACCTTTTGTTTTATTTTGAGGAAGTAAATTAATAATATTTTTTAGGGTATTTTCTTCATCTCCTATAATTTCAAAATTTGGATGTATAGCTAGTTCATGATTATTTAAACTTGAAAAATTAATTTGGTTTGTAATGAAAAAAGTACTTTGTAATTTTCTTTCATTTAAAAGATTAACAACATCGTGAATTAATTCGTTAGAAGCCCAATCAACATCAATAGTTATAACAAACATTAATTTTCATATTTTCTCTACATAGATTGTTTTTAAATATTCAAGAGGAGACTGTATCTTTAATTTTATTAATATTTTGACCTTCAATAACCATTTCGTAAACAATTCTCATTTTCTGAGATACTTTTTCACCAGAATGATAAGTCGTTATCCATTTTCTTCCTTCTTTTCCTTTTTTTAATCGAAAATTGTTATCAGTTAATAATTCTAGACCCTTCACCACGTCTTCAATTTTATTTGCATTAATTACTGGAGGAGGTTCAGCATAAAGATCCCCATAAGTTTCTGATGTACAATATGTTAGTAGAGGTTTTTCACAACTAAATGTTTCAGCACCTATTCCTCCTACTCCATCCAAAACAAATTGATCTGCTACAATATCACATAAGTTGTAATAATGCAATAATTCTGAAGAATTTAACGGGCCAGCTATAAATTTAATATATTTTTCAATTTTTAAAGAGGAAACTAATTGATGAGTTTTTTTAGAATCTACACCTCGATCAACAATAATTAATTTGATGTTAGGGTATTTTTTTACATGTTTTGAAAAGCCTTTTAGAAATATATCATTACCTTTTAAACGCCAATCTAAATTTGTGGGATGAAATAATGTTAGATTTTCAGAAAATTCGTTTTTATTAATTTCTTTTTTATGAAAAAAATCAGTATCCCACATTAGAGGCAAATGTATTCCTGTATTAATTTTCAATTTTTGTAATAAGGATGGATCTAATGATTCAGAAAAGAAAACTACCTTTGCTTTTCTAAGAGCACGACGTAACAAAAATCCTCTAATGGAATTAGAAAATGCTAATTCCCTCAAATCACTTCCAAGGGTTTGACTAATGTATGGTTTTCTAGAAAAATATGCAAAAATTGGAAATTCAACATGACCGTGAATTAAATCATATTTCTTATCTCTCATTTTTTTAATTACATCAAATTTCCAACTTGCCTGATTTTTATCGAAAAACTTTATCCAATCAGGATATTTTTCATTTAGTGATGGATCAGATTTTAAAGGATCAGATGTATATTTAGGATTTTTTTGCATTAGTAAATCTATGTCAAGATTATATTTTCTCAATTGTTTACATATAATATAACCCACATTTGCCATATTACCTGCATAAAGAATATTCATTTAGTGTTACCATGACAAAACTAACTAGGGTTAAAACCATAAGCAATGCCCCTAGGTACAAAGCCTAGAGATTGTATAAATTTCATAGATTCTTCATTATTTTTATCAATCAAAGCCCAATAATATTTTCTTGGTTTTTTTAACATTAACAATTCAATAGCTATTTTTGTAATTCTTTTTCTTTTGTAATCTGGTAGTATGCAATAACCAATTTCATTACGTGATGTGAGTGAGATTAAACCAACTGACTTATAGTAGTATAATATTTGATAAAATTCAGTACCAATATTTCTTTTACAAAACTCATCATAAGGAATTTTTTTATAACATTTAGAAGATATGTCGTAATTAATTTTTATATCTTTAGATTCTTTAATGTCTATAACATCTTCACTTTTTGCCGGTTCAACAAACATTTTACATCTTTGACATATTTTTTTTACTTTTCCATTAACTCTAATTGTATTTCGTTCTAATACATGTTCTTTGATACTGCATATGAGGATACGGATGAAAAAAAGTCTATATTGTTCAAATGTTAGTTTTAATTCATTCTTAATTTTTCATCTAACTCCTCTTAGTTATAATTCCCTCTTTACACTATGAACATTCATAGGTGTTACCGCTTTCGAGGTTCTTGGCGAAAATCTATGAAATCTTCTACGTCTTGAATTGGAGAATGATAACATGTTTTAAAAGTTGAATTCTAATTATTTAACCTTTTTTGGCCGTCTTAAAAAACGTAAAATTTTAAATCGTTATGCACAGTATCTATGTAGAATTTTAAATAATTAATACAATCATTTATGATTGTAACATCTTTCGAAAATTTTTCAATTACTCTACCATAATTATTTCTAAGGTATCGTCCCAGAAGATTAATTCTAAGACGTAATTTGATTGTAGAAAATCATATTGCCTCCCCACTTTCGTTTATAACGAAAAATTCCTTCTTCTTTAGAATCAATTGGATTAGGATTTGCTCCTGTAAGATCATAAAAACGAAACTTTTTTTCTATACCCCATTTAATTATTGACCATTTTAGCTGATCTTGAGCATAAAATTTTTCTTTTGTATCTAATGATGTCCTGGCAACGCCCCATTCATTTACGTATCCATTAAAGCTTGAGGCAATTAATCCACCTATTGGTACATCATCCAAAAATGCAATGAATATTGTCCATCCTAGTTGATGTAATAGATCCCATCTCTTTTCTAATACTTCTAGAGGTACGGGATTTGTTTCTTCTCTAATTAATTGATAAAATTTAATTTCAGATCTAGTAATTTCACGAACTTTTACCCCTCTTTTAATTGATCTTTGTATATTTTTTCTTGCTGAATGTTTATCCATTTTTTCCCAAAGATTTGTTTCATCATTAGTTAGATCTATTTGAAACGTACTCCAGTTTTTTGCAATTAGTGGTTTTTTTACATTTGCTAGAGGTTTATTTGTTAAAGGATGTTCAGAACCTCGTGCTAAGTATTTGTTTGAATTAAGATAATCAGATAATTTTTCACATATTAGGTTGTTGGAATTAGGATCAAATATTACCGGTCCAAAAGTCCAATAAAAAATATTTTTTTGTGAACTAACAATTTTTCCAAGTAATGAATGGACCTTACTTTTTTTTTTAAATCTAGAATATTTTGAACCTAGTAATTGAGCAATTATTTCCCCATTTTGAGAGAAAAAAGTAAGAAAATTCGGTTCTCTACCTATCCAACTTAACATTTTAGAATATTCAACTGTATGATAAATTGTCCCAGATGAAGATTTTAAGAGCCTGTTGTTCCAATTTGAATCTGGTTCAGCATTAACTTCTAAAGTTATCAATGGAATTTCATTCTATATTCAAATATTTTAAATTAAAAATTGAATTTGTAGACTAATTTCCTTAAATTATTAATTATATTTTATAAGGTAGAGAACGGAAAATGTCTAAACATTGGTTTATCACTCATTTAATTAAAAAATTTACTTTAAATAAAAAATTAGGATTAGATGTGGGTATTGGAGAAAATAATTGGAAAGAGTTTAAAAAATGTAAGATGATAGGAATTGATAGAAAAAATACTAATTCAGACATTGTGGTAGATTTAGAAGCAAAACTTCCATTTCAAAATAATGTATTTGATATAATAATTGCTATTAATTCCCTTAATTATATTGTTAATGCTAGACAGTTGTTAAGTGAAATTAATAGAGTTTTGAAAATTGGTGGACAGTTAATTTGTGTGGTTGATAATCCAAATAGTAATAATGAAAAAAATCATGTTTGGGAACAAATGTATTTGGATAGAATTTTACAAGTTTCGGGATTTCAATCAATTTTATATAAAAATTTCAGAGATTTTCTTTATTCTAAATGGTACAACAAAACAAGTGTTTATGCATTTTCAGTTGTAAAAAAAATTAAAGAGATAGATACAGTATACAAAAGTGATAAAAGAGATATTAATAAATCAGTTAAAATAGAATTTTCAAAATCTTATAATTTAAAAACAACTCATCCAGAAACATAATTTTTTAATTCCACTCAAAATCTTTGTTTAAGAGTGAATATAGTTCCTCATTGTAAGGTTCAAAAAATTTTCTCAATTTGATTCTTAAATCTGGATTGATTTTTGGTTTAGTGGATTTTCTTTGTTTGAATAATCTGTATTCATCTGGTTCCCACAATGGAAGTTCTAAAAATCTAAGAGAGTTATGATAAATTGTTGAAGTGTTTTCAAGAAAGTCTTCACTATTGATTATTAAAAATTGTTTTTTTGGAAAAAGTTTGAACCATTTTTTAATTTTATCCACATAAAGCCCATGGCTTTTGTACCCAAAAAGATCCCAATCCCAACTATAATAATTTGGATTTTGCTGCATTTTTTCATAACGACCTTGTATTCTTTCATTTTCCTTTTCTATGGCTTGTTCTAACGACAAGTACTCATATCCATTTTGATAATTCATATTATAATGAGAAATCGCTCGTTCAATTGGATTCCGTAAAAGTATTATAAATTTAGAATTAGGAATAGTTTTTTTTATATTATTTATTGCATGAGGATGTTCTAAATACCTAGGAGTGGCTTCTCCAGAAATATACGGTTTTTTAAATAATTTTTCAGAGAAAAATTTTGAAGTTTTTGATGGGAATTTTGTTTTATACCAATTCAAACCTCTATTATATAATCGATCAAAATAATCAATCTCCTTTCCTTGAGCTGAATGAATGTAAGGATGTTGAATAAGGTATTCGTACAATGATGTGGTTCCACATTTTGGGCATCCTATAATTAGAAAATCTGGTAATACATGTGAAAATCCCGTTACGTTACAATATTTTAAGTAAATCCGTGTCGTGAATTTTTGCAATTTTTTGTGTTTGTCTAATTTATGGCGTACTAGTCGTCTTGTTTGGATAGGAAATCGGTTTATTTGAGTTTGCATAAAATCATTCTCTATTAAGACTGCTTTCTAGCATAGACATAAAAATAAACACTATAGTTGTTCTTACTTTTCTCTTTTAAAAGCGAATTAATAATCTGATCTGGATTTGAAAATTTTGACCATATTTTAGGAACTACATTTGCAAAGTCAAATTTTCGGTTGTTTTTTAATTTTGGCAGGGTATTATAGAAATATATCTTAAAATCTTTAAAAAAGTTTGAGAGTGCATGGTTTAATTCAGGAAATGTTAGTTTATTTCTACTTTTCCTATATGCAAAATTTGGAGTTGTCAGAAATAATTTTCCATTACTCTTTAAAACACGGTGGGTTTCTTTAACCAAGGTTAGCACATTTTCAGATCCTTGTACACTATCATTAGTTTTTTTATTAATATCCATTAACTTAGCCAACTCTATGACATGAGAACATATTACAATATCAAAAATATTCCGTTTAAATGGAAGAAATGTAATTGACGCACAAATAGGATTTATTTTAGAATCTAAATCATGAATGCATTTTTTCAGATCATCTAATGATAAATCAATATTTATTCGATAATTTTTTTTATCTAATTCAGACAAAATGATTCCAATACCACCACCTACATCAAGAATTGTTTTATTTTCCACTTGTTTTAGTTTAGAAATCAGATAATATCGCACATCAAATTTATCGGCCATCCATTTTTTTGGACTTACTTGATTGATTTTATTCTTAATTCTGTCTCGTTCTGATATCATTTCTATCGTTATTCATCCCAATCATATCTAATTCCTAAAAATTTGTATAAATCTTCATTATATGATTTAAAAAACTCAACAAGTTTTTTCTTGAGTGTGGGTTCTATTTCAGGTCGCTTGTAAACACCTGCACCAATTTTTTTGTATTCTTGCAGCTTCCATTTAGGTAGTTTTAAGAAATTTAGAACTTGATTGTAAATCTTATTTGGGTCTTTGAAAAATTCTTCACTTTTAAGAATTAGGAATTGGTTTTTGGGAAAAATACTCATCCATCGTTTTAGCTTGCTAACATAAATTCCTCGTTCAAGATAAGAATGGTGAAAATACTCTTTGCTGTAATAATTTTCATCTTTTAGCATCTTTTCGAATTCATCTTTTGTTCTTTTTTCCTCACAATTAATTGCCTCTTCAAAAGAAAGCAATTCTTTTTTTGAATCATATCTCATGTTATAGTGGGAATACGCTCTATCAATTGGATTTCTTAAAAGTACAATAAATTTTGAGTTAGGTGTAATTTTATTAATTCTTTGAGGTACATGTGGGTGTTCAAAATATCTTTCTGTTGCCTCACCTGTTAAAAATTTTCTATGGAATAATTTTGTTTCAATGTTTTTTTGGAATGTTAATGGAAAACATGATCTATACCAATTTATGCCTCTATTGTAATACTTGTCAAAAAAACGTGGTTCTTTTGTTGTACAAGGATGGATGAAAGGATGTTGTACTAAATAATCATAAAGTGCAGATGTCCCACATTTTTGTGCACCTATGAGGTAAAAATCTGGTAAAACATGTGCAAAACCTGTAAGATTACTATAGGTTCGATCTAAGGATCTAAAAAAATTATGAAGTTTTTGATATTTAGCTAAACGTGGACGTAGAAATTCTCTGGTTTTATAAGTTGATTTATAGTATGATTTGACCATAAATTATTTCCTACATAATTTTTATTTTTTGAAATATAAACTTCTCTTCTAAAAATATGATCAGATTTTTTTTGTCTACCAATTACATAATATATTATTATATCTGAAATAGGATAATTTGCTTCGTAAAAATAAATATTTTTGTTATACAAATTTTATTTTGATATTCTCAATTTTATTTAATCATACTAGACTTTATTTTAATTTTTCTTAACCTGATTTGAACAAAAATGTCAGGCATTAGAGTTACCTATTCAGGAATGATATCTTTTGTTGTTGGATTAGCTAGTGTATTTACAGGTTTAATTTTCACTCTAATAATTACAAGACAGCTTTCTCAGGAGGAATTTGGTACTTGGAGTCTAATTGGTTCATTAATAGCCTATGTTTTGGTGATTCACCCAATTGTATCTTATTGGAGTACTAGAGAAATTGCAAGAGGTATAGAATCAGGCAAGACATCTTTCATATCATGTGGAGGATTTAGTATAGCGGCTCTCCTCATATTTTTTGGAATTGCATATTTTTTTGGTGTCGTGACAGATATAGATTTGAATATATTACTTTTAGCTGGAATTTTAATTCCTGTAGAATTTTTACGAGCCGTTTTAGTGGGAATTACTCATGGATATAAACCTCAAAATGAAGAATATGGAGTTTTAATTTTTGAATTAACAAAAATTCCTTTAGCGCTTTTAATTATTTTTTATTTTGATTTAGGAATCACGGGACTGATAATCACAGTATTTATCTCAAGATTGGCTAGCGTAATAGTTTTATTAATACAAACACGAGAAAAATTAAAAGGCAAATTTAATAAAAAATTAATTAAAAAATGGGTTAAGCTTTTTTGGCTTCCGATATACCCGTATCTTTCAGCGATTTTAACTACAAGTGATATAGCTATTTTTTCAATAATGACTGGTTCAGTTTTTGGTCTAGCATATTGGACTGCTGCAACTACAATCTCTAGGATTGTAAATCATTCAGCCAAAATTGGGAAAGCTGTATATCCAAAGTTATTGGAGGGAGGCAAAAAAGAATTATTTCAAGAAAATTTAGTTAGAGTATTTTATTTTGCGTTCCCTCTTGCAGCAATGTCGTTTGTTTTTGGTAAACCTTCATTATTTGCTTTAAATCCAATATATAGTGAAGCAATCACCGTTATGTTTTTCTTAGTTCCAATGATATTTCTTCGCACCTTTTCAGAACTTTTTTCTTCAGCTTTGCAAGGAATTGAAAAAGTGGATACTAGAGAAAATGCAACTTTTCGAGATTATATAAAAAGTAAATTGTTCTACATGCCTACTGTTAGAATTGTTCAGAGGGGTTTGTATTTAATTTCATTAACAGTAATTCTATTTTTGATGATTCCATCCAATCCAGATCAACTTCAATTGGTAGTATATTGGGCAATGATTGCACTTGCAATACAGATACCATATACAGGATTTCTTTATTTATTAATAAGAAAAGAGTTTTCTCTTAGACTAGATAAAAAAGCATTATTCAAATATTTTTCAGCAAGTGTTGTTGCATTTGGTTTTACATTCATCCTGATGGAAGAATATCTTGTTTATGAGATTAGTATTTTCAAATTTCTTCCAGAATTTCTTCAGTTTGTAATTATTGCAGTTTTAGGTTATTTAGCTATTACGTATATTATTGATTCAAGAACCAGAAAATTAGCTAAAGCGATTATTAAAGAAGTAAGGAACAGATCAAATTAAATTTTAATACATGGTAAAACAAATATGAAAAAATTATGCGTCTTTCCAAATGATCCATTAAAATCCTATTTTAAAAAAGGAGAAATTAAACTACGATATTTTAATCCAAAAAATATTTTTGATGAAGTTCATGTCATTAGTTTGTTTGATGAGGATATAGAAGAAGAGAAGGTAAAAGTAGTAGCTGGTAATGCATTTTTTAAAATTCACGTCGTAGGTAAAGTGAGTTTACTTAACAAAAATTCCAGGAAGAAGGAAATACTTAATTTAATTAAAAAAATAAATCCTGACGTAATTCGGTCCTACAATCCCTTACTACAAGGATGGATGGCAACACAAATCAAAAAAGAATTAAAAATTCCTTTAGTGATTTCTTTACATGGTGACTATGACAAAGATCGACGATATTTTGCTAGAAAAAATAAAGACTACAAAAGTTATCTGAAACTTTTGTATACTAAAAAAACTCTAGAACCCTTTTCTTTAAAAAATGCTGATGAAGTTATAATAATTTACGAATTTTTAAGAAATTATGCAAAAAAAATGGGTGCAAAAAGCATAAACCTGATTCATAATAGGATTGACTTATCACAATTTAGTCAAAAAGTAAAACCAGCGTTTGAAGAATCAAAACCGGTTATAATTTGTGTTGGAAGATTAATCAAAGAAAAAAATCAAGAATGTCTAATTAGAGCCATAACAGATCTTGATGTATTTCTTGTTGTTATAGGCGATGGTGTAGAATATGAAAATCTTGTAAAATTGACAATTGATTTAGGTGTACAAGAAAAGGTACGATTTGAACGTTCAATTCCTCATGATAGAATACAAGAATATTATGCAGCAGCAGATCTTTTTGTATTACCGATTAAGTATGGAGGATTTGCTATTCCTTCAATAGAAGCAGCTGCATCTGGACTTCCAGTAATTTTGCCCAAGCAAGAATTTGATTCTAAACCAGATATAATTAGTGAATATGCATTGTTAGTTGAAAATAATCCAACGTCTTTCAAAAATGCCATATCAGATGTTCTATCAAATAGCAATTTGCGTAGTAGATTGATTGAAAATGGATTAAGAATCTCACAACAGATTAACAGTGATATAATGGAAGAAAAAGAAAAAGATCTTTACTTAAAATTGCTTAAGTAGAATTGAAACTATTTTTTTGGATGCCATTCCATCTCCAAAGGTTTTTGAAAAAGTAATTTTCTTTGACGGTTTTGAATTTAGAATTTTCAAGATCTTTTTTGAATCTGAAGATCTAATATTTTGTAACAATGTATTATGATTACCAATTAAAGTTTCAATCCACTCAGTATTTTCTCGAATTGTTACACATGGAGTATTAGACCAAAATGCCTCTTTTTGTAAACCTCCAGAATCAGTTAACAACAATTTTGCTTTTGATAACATTGTTAACATTTCTGAATATTTAATTGGTTGAATTATATTAATTCCTTTTAATGAGATTTTATAAGATTTTGTTTGATTTTTTGTATGAGGATGCATGGGAAAAATAATTTTATACCCTTGATTAGATATCTTTTTTGCTAGATTAAAAATTTGTTTTAATTTAGGAATATTTAGAATATTTTCTCTTCTATGTATTGTCATTATAATATGATTTCTTTCAACATTGTTTTTTAATTTTAGAATTTTTTTGTATTGTAGAAAAACATCATACATCGTATCTCCAGTAAAAAATTTTTTTCCTTGAACCGCTTCTTTGTTAAGATTTTTTAAACAATTCTTTGTTGGAGCAAAAAGTAAATCTGAACAATGATCAATTAATCTCCGGTTTATTTCCTCTTCCATTTTGTTATCATAGCTTCTAGCTCCTGATTCAAGGTGAGCTAATGGAATACCCATTCTATTGGCACATAGAGCTGCTCCCAAAGCTGATCTTGTATCTCCAGGAACAACTACTACATCAGGATTGAGTTTTTTTAATGGTTTTTCTAATTTAGAAATTATTTCTCCTAGCTGTTTTGAGGATGAACCCTTACTTACTCCTAAATTGGAATCTGGATTTCTTATTTTTAATTCACTAAAGAAAGCCTTAGACATCTCATAATCATAATGTTGGCCAGTATGAATGAGACTAATTTTTGATTTTCGCGAAACTATTTCTTTTATTAAGGGTTGAGATTTTATTATTTGAGGCCTAGTTCCAACAATTAAAGCGACTTTCACAAGTAAAATCCATGAAAAGAAGTCTATAATTAAATTTGTGGACAAGTTTAATTCATTTGCTCAGTTTACAACTCTCAAAATACAAATAAACCTAATTTCACTGTCCTTCTAAGTAAAATAATATGTTAAAAAAAACACTAGAATCTATTTCTTCAAAATCATTTATAGTCGAGATTTTTGGATTGGGATATGTAGGATTTCCTTTAGCAGTAAGATTAGCTAATGGAGGAATTAAAGTAAGAGGAATTGATATTGACGCACAAAGAATTGAAAGATTAAAAAATGATGAACTTTTAGATTCCGAACTTCATCTAAAAAATGAATTCTTACAATGTAGATCTAATAATAGTTTAGAACTTAATACTTCACCAATTAAATCTGAAAGTCCAAAGATTGGAATTATTTGTGTTCATACTCCAATTCCTGATGAAAATACATCATCAAACAAGTTTGTTAAAGAAGCTGTCAATGTTTTTCTGAATTCATCAAAATCAGGAGATGTGATTATTCTTGAAAGCAGTGTTGGAGGAGGAACTACAGAAGAGGTACAAGAGATTATAGAATCATCAGGATACAAAGTAGGAGACGATTATGGATTATGTTTTTGTCCTGAAAGAATTGATCCATTAAACAAAAAATGGAATCTAGAAAATATACCGAGAATTATTTATTGTTCAGATGATATAACTTTTAAAATTTCTCAAAAAATCTACATGCATGTTAACAATGCTCATTTACAACGCGTTGATTCATCAAAAATTGCTGAAGTAGTAAAATCATACGAAAATGCTTTCAGATTAGTAAATATTTCCTTAGTAAATGAATTAGCAATAGTATGTGATAAATTGGGAATTAATGTAAAAGATGTAATTAAAGCTGCAGCAACAAAACCCTTTGGGTTTATGCCTTTTTATCCTGGTGCTGGTGCTGGTGGACATTGTATTCCCAAAGATCCATGCTTCTTACTTGATGCTGCAAAAAAATTTGATGTGAAATTTTCAACTATTGAAAATGCTTTGAAGATTAACTTTGAAATACCAAAATACATTTGTGATTCTATAGAAAGAACACTTGAAAATGAGAAACTTGAAAAAACCGTTCTAATTTGTGGTTTAACATACAAGGCAGATGTAGAAGATATGAGAGACTCTCCTAGTTTTAAAATTATTAATGAGTTTAATAAAAGAAATTTCAAAGTACTAGTTTATGATCCATTTTTTAAAGAAGAATTAATTGAGAAATATTTGAAAGAAAATTTCTTAAATAAACTAGAATTTGAGCACATAAAAGACTTGAACGATAACAATTTGCATGATGTGAGTTGTTTATGTGTAGTTCAACATCATACAAAGACAAAATTCAGATTAATGGAAATTTATGAAAAATCTCTCATACCTTTTATCTATGATTGTCAGAATCATTTAGAGAGAAAAATAGAGTCTAAGACTTTACTAGATTCTCTTGGAAGCTAAAGTGAACTGTAAAAATTAATATAAAGATAAAATTGATTCATTAAAATTAATTTTTTCATAATTATCAAACCAATAAAGTGCTTGCATGGCAAATAAAGAACCCCAAGAATTTAGCTTTTCTCTTTTTTTCCAACCAAACATGGATTTGGAAAATTCCTCAAAAAATCCACCGTTTACTTTTTTATTATTATCATTTGCTTGTAAGCTAACCATAAATGATCGAAGTTTTAGAATATTTTTCATGTATTTGTTCTCGTTATGAAATTTATCAAAAAGTATCATTAAACGAATAATTTGTGCTATTGGATACACTGCTTTAGATTTGTATTTTGAATTAAACCACAAACTTATACTTCCATCGTCAGCAATTTGATTTGTGCACCAATCCAAACCTTTTTCAACACTTTGGAAATATTCTTCATTTTTTGTAATATTGTATACATAGAATAATCCTTCTAATGCATAAGACATTGTGTGTAAGTTAATTGTTTTTGAGTTTTCGTTAAGTGAAAAACTTCCATCTGTATTTTGAAACTTTGTATAAGTATTGCAAATTTTTTGGGCATAATCCAAGTAATTATTTTCATTAGTAATTTTATAGAGTTGTGCAAATGGAATTGAAGTTTTGATATGTAAACTACCCCATTTCTTATACCATACTTCATCACTTTCTTTGAATTCTTTAGATTTTAATTCCATGTAGGGAAGAATAGTTCCATGTTCTGATATTGCGCCCTCCAACCACTTTACAAGATTTTTTGAGAATCTAAGATATCTCTCATCCTGTGTTAGATTGTAATAATCTAGTAGTCCTTTAGCACAAATAGCAGTGTCAAACGAATATGCAAACTGCTTTCTAGAATCATTTTCATCATCTAATCCTTGTATTATTCCACCAAATTTTTCAAAAAGTCCAATTATCCAGTCAGAGGAAGTTTTTGCTAATTTGATATATTTTTCTTCGTTCTCAATTTGATGAAGGAAGCAAAAGGCACTAACACTATAGCCAGTAATTTCTGGGTATAGGAATCCATACTTTTGATTATTATTATCAAAAAAAGAATAAACTCCACCAGAATTTTCATTCTGTTCATTAGTGATTACTAAACCTGAATTCAAAATCCAATTCTTTACATTCTCAAAAGGAGTAGACAAGTTCTTAGCATAACATTTTAGTGCTTCAATAAAAGGTTAAATGTAGTGCATATTCTTTTCATGGTTTTTCGGTTTGCGCCACATAGTGGTGGAGCTGTTATTGTAGCTACAGAGATTGCAAATAACCTAGCCAAACTGGGTCACGAGGTTACTGTACTTACACCAGATTTACCTCAATCAGGTCAGAGATATGAACCTAAAATGAATTCTAAAGTCAAAGTAATCAGAGTGGAAACTCCTTCAAAAACAAATCTAAAAGTTGCTGCAAGACGATGTAAATCTAATTTAGAAAAAATGGGTAAAGAATTAGGAAAAAAAGAAAAGTTTGATTTTGTATTAACAATATTTCATCCCTTTCATCTAGTACCAAATGCAGCAATATCATGCGCTAAGACTTTAGGAATTCCGTCTATAATCAAAGTTGATGATGCTGTTTATGAAAAATCATCTGGTTTAAAATCTTTACAAAGAAAAATTGAAAAAATGATTAGTACTCGTTCACTATCAAAAGCATCAAAAGTTTTGGTTTCTAACTTACCATCCAAAGAAATAATGAAATCATATTACAAAATTGATGAAGAAAAAATAGCAATTGTTCCTAATGGTGTTGATCTTTCATTTTTTAAAACAAAAAATAGAGATCCAAACAAAATAGTTTTTTCAGGAGTAATGTACCATCATAGAGGATTAGATGTTCTACTTGAGGCAGCTCCTAAGATTGTAAAAGAAATTCCAGAAACAAAACTAGTTTTGCTTGGAGATGGACCAGAAATGAAGAAATTAAAAGAAACTGTAAAACAAAAAAATTTAGATTCAAACGTAGAATTCAAAGGATGGATTGATAGAAAGGATATTCCAGAACATCTTTCAAACGCCTCTATAGGAATTGGGCCTTTAAAGAGAACCACTGTAACTGAAAACGCATTACCAATTAAAGTATTAGAGTACATGGCTTCATCTTTACCTATTATAGCTAAAACTGGAACTCTCCCAGAAGATGTCTTGAAAGATAATGAAAATGGTTGGTTTGTAGAAAATTCTTCTGAACTTTATGAAAAAATTATCAAACTAGAACAAAATCCAAAATTAGTAGAAAAAATGGGTAAAAATTCATTAAGTATGGTACAGAAATTTTCTTGGGAAATAATTGTTAAATCAATAGTAGATATCTATGAACAATTCTAGAGATTTTTTTGTAAAATTTTTATAATTTTTTGAGAAGCATCGCCCTTACCATAAGGAGTTTTTCTAGAATGAATACTTGGATTAAGAATTGTTTTTTTTA
>SDBS01002663.1_pt1 | contig 17768 bp, 12 predicted proteins | sample 2277091 | NCBI WGS metagenome assembly SDBS01 (sample SAMN10404972, study PRJNA504765) | marine sediment metagenome | isolation source: marine sediment core GS10_PC15, 163 cmbsf | place: Arctic Ocean: Southern Knipovich Ridge | collected 2010 | reverse complement strand
ATTTTCTCCTTTAATGCCCGGGCAATCTCTGTTAGATGTACCGACTGACGGGCTTGAATCCCATAGAGGGCCTCTGCCAGAAAACGACGAGCCACTTTAGGCCAACCGACTGAAAGTTCCCCCATTTTTTACTATTCCACTTTTGATTTAACGTAATTGATAGCAATAAAACAAGTTATGCTAGTTTACACCGATTTTTTGGGGTATGTCCTGAAGGAGCTTTCAGATGAATATTATTTTCCATCCCTTTTTAGTGCATCAGTGTCTGCCGCCTTTTATCTTTTCCTTCATTTCATTTAGTAAATTTAACGCCTCAAGGGGTGTAAGGTTTGAAATTTCGGTTTGATTGATGACCTCTCGTATTTCATCGAGAATTTTCAAATCCTTGTCTGTCTGGAACAGCAAAAACTGTGACTTGTCCTGTTTCTGAGCTGAGCGATAGGCAATTTTGGGATGTCCGGAATCATCCAATTCCTGTTTTTCCAGGTTGAAAAGAATTTCTTTAGCCCGAGTAACCACCGGTTTAGGGATTCCTGCAAGTTTGGCCACGTGGATACCGTAGCTCTGATCAGATGGGCCCGGGATAATTTTCCTCAAAAAAATTATATCATCTTTCCATTCCTTGACGGAAATATGGAAATTTTTTACCCGGTCGTGTGTGAATTCCAATTCTGTCAATTCATGGTAATGTGTGGCAAATAATGTTTTTGCTCTTAGTTCCTCTTTTTCATGAAGATACTCGGTCACGGCCCAAGCAATACTAAGGCCGTCAAATGTACTCGTTCCCCTGCCAATTTCATCAAGAAGAATCAAGCTATTGGATGTAGCATTATTGAGGATATTCGCCGTTTCCAGCATTTCAACCATAAATGTGGACTGGCCGACACTGAGAAAATCCATGGCCCCAATCCGAGTGAAAATTCGGTCCACCAGACTGATCACGGCTGAGCTCGCCGGAACGAACGACCCCATATGTGCAAGAATACATATGAGAGCCACCTGCCTGAGATAGGTTGATTTCCCCCCCATGTTGGGACCGGTAATAATGAGGATCTGTTCGCCATCTTTGTCAAGGAAGGTGTCATTTGGAATAAACGGCTCCTCAGTGGTCAGCTCGATCACCGGATGGCGCCCATCACAAATATCAATAATATTCCCATCGCTGACCCTCGGGCGGCAGTAATTACGCTGGGATGCTCCTTCGGCAAGAGAAACCAGCACATCCAGAACGGCAATATGGGAAGCTATTTTCTGCAGTCTGGAACTTTCTCTAGATATTTTTTCTCTGACCTCAAGGAAGAGTTTATGCTCCAGCTCTCCTATCCGTTCCTCTGCATTAAGGACTTTTTCTTCGTATTCCTTCAGCTCAGGAGTTATAAAGCGCTCTGAGTTAACGAGTGTCTGTTTGCGGATATAATCATCAGGAACTTGAGAGAGATTCGGGTTTGTGACATCGATATAATATCCAAAAACCTTGTTGTAGCGAATTTTCAGGGAAGAAATTCCTGTTCTTTCGCGTTCCTTTCTCTCAAGCCCGGAGATAAAGGTTTTTCCGGAATGGCTGATTTTTCTCAAGTCATCCAGTTCAGAAGAATATTCTTCTTTTATGATTCCACCATCGGTCAGCAAAAACGCGGGCTCGTCCATTATGGCCGACTCGATGAGCAAAACGATGTCCTCGGCATTATCCCACTCTTTATGAATGCGCTTCACCTTTTCTGCCTGGATGGAGCTCAATTGTGATTGCAGCCTGGGGAGAGGCAGGAGTGATTTTTTTAACGCCACCAAATCCCTGGGATGAGCCACACCCAATGAAATCTTCCCTGTTAATCGCTCCAGATCATGAATCCCTTTTAAATCCTCTCTGATTTTCTGCCGTTCAATAATTTTGATGAGGAATTCCTCAACAGAATCGAGCCTCGCCTCGATTTCCGGCAAACTCTGAATTGGATGTAAAAGCCATGTCTTGAGAAGTCGGCCACCCAAAGATGTGACGGTAAAATCGATAACATCCAGAAGGGATCCCTTCACGCCGGCATCCCTCAGGTTTTTTACAAGTTCAAGGTTTTTGATCGTTGCGGTATCCAGAATCAGGGACAAATCAGAAGGTAGATAAGAAATCGAATGAATAAGAGAAAGAGAATCCTTTCTGAGTTGTTTGATATAGAGGAAAAGAGCTCCGGCAGCAGATACAGCCAGATCTTTATCGTCCAAATCGAATCCTGCAAGAGATTTGACTCCAAAGTGATTCAACAGGAGATTCTTCGACTGAGTAAAATCAAAAGTCCAATCCTCTCGAGGACTTTTCAAAACTGTTGGTAAATCATTTTTGCTCAGGACACTTAATATCCGGTCCTTTTGCCCTTCAGGGAAAATGATTTCTTTGGGAGAAATCTTAAACAGCTCATCGGACAGACGTCTATTTTCTTGAGAAAAACTCTGCACTGTTCTCATCTGTCCGGAGGCCAGATCTACAACAGCCATACCCCATCCATTTTCCTCAAAATAGAGACTCGAAACATATATATTTTCCTTGGCCCCATCCAGTTCGATTTCAACAGCCGTACCCGGTGTTAAAATTCTAACCACATCTCGGTCAACAATCCCTTTTGACAGTTTTGGATCCCCGACCTGTTCGCAGATAGCCACTTTGAGACCATGTTTTAGAAGCTTCACTAAATAGGAATCAATGGAGTGATATGGAACTCCACACATCGGAACCTTATGCCGGGACGTCAGTGTGATACCCAGAATGGGGGAGGCAATTTTGGCATCATTGAAGAACATCTCATAAAAATCTCCCAGACGATACAACAACAGCGCATCCTTATGCATAGCCTTCATACGATGATACTGCACCATCATCGGAGTGGTTGTTTTCTTCTTAGCCATGACAGCCTAACAAATATACTTCCCACTCTCTCTTTTTTCAAGCTAAGAAAAAGAGAGAGTAGCCTGTCCCTCCTATTTATGGTATAGAACTATTTGGATAATATTTAATGAACATTGACTTGATGAGGCAGCTCGACAGAAAATTAGGAATCCCGCTCTGTTTTTTGTTTTCCATCCTCAATGGGATAAAAAAACTCTTCAAAAGAAATTCTCCCCTTAAAGATTCCAGAAAAATTTTATTCATTGAGCTGTCCGAGATGGGAAGCATGGTTCTGGCTTTCTCTCTTTTTAAGAAAACGAAGGAATTATTTCCAGAAGCCGAGCTTTATTTCCTCACATTTCAAAAGAATAGATATGCTATAGATATCCTTGATGTAATCCCAAAAGAGAATGTTTTGGTCATCGACGATTCTTTTCTTTTCGTATTTTTAAAGACGGCCATAAGGTCATTGAGACATCTTCGAAAGAAAAAAATTACAACCGTTTTAGACATGGAGTTTTTTTCCCGTTTTACGTCTATCTATACTTTTTTATGCGGGGCAAAAGAGACGGCCGGATATTTCAGATACCGCAATGAAGGACTCTATCGAGGCAGTCTCTTGACACATAGAGTGCAGTACAACCCTCAAATCCATACGTCTTATAACCTTCTGAATCTGATTTATGCCCTTGACGAATCAAGGGAAGATCTCCCAACACCAAAAAAATCCATCGACAAAAAAGATCTGATTTTACCCAGAAAAGCAAAGATTTCAGAGGATGCTAGAATACATATTTTAGATAAGTTGAAAGAACTAAATAACGACATAATTCAGGCCAATAAAATTATTCTGCTCAATCCAAACGCAAGCGATATCATCCCGCTGCGCAGATGGCCGGTTGATAGTTATATCGGGTTGGCCAACGCGCTTCTCATGCGAACAGGGATCTACATTGTTTTGACAGGAATTGAGGCCGAAAGACAGGCCTGTGAATCCATCTGCAGCACCCTCAATCACAAAAGATGCCTGAATTTCTCGGGAAAGACCAGTTTTTCCGAACTGATCGATCTGTACAACATTTCTGATGCATTGATTACAAATGACAGCGGACCTGCTCATTTTTCTGCAATGACCGATATCCAGACATTTGTTTTTTTCGGCCCGGAAACCCCAAAACTTTACGGACCTTTAGGAAATAACTGCCATGTATTCTACTCAAACCATTCCTGCAGTCCCTGTGTTTCTGTCTTTAATCAACGTCAATCTCCCTGTCGGGACAACAAATGTTTAAAAGCCATTTCCGTACAGGAAGTCTATGATAAAGTGAGCGAAAAACTAGAGCTGTGATTTTGTTTTTTTAGCTTTACCGGGAAGCAAATGTCGAAGAAAATAATTGGGCTCTTCATTTTATTAGTTTTTTCGGTTTGTCTTCTATTTTTTATCTTCAAAGTCAGAGAGGAAATGGTCGATTTCGAAGTCAATTTTCGTGCCGCCCAAAGATTGCAGATGGGAGAGACAATCTACAGGCTGGCCGATGAACACTATCAATTCAAATACATGCCGATTTCAAGTTTCCTCTATCTCCCCCTGACTCTTCTGCCCTTGGACTTGGCAAAAGCGTTCTGGTTTTTTTTCATCGTCTTTTCATTCATCTGCCTTGTTGTTCTTTCCAATAAGCTTACAAATCCAAAAACAAATCCCTATAGGCTCTTAAGCCTTCTTCCTCCTCTAATTTTGGCGAAATTTTTTCTAAGAGAAATCCAGCTTGGCCAGATCAACAGCGTTGTCACTCTGATTCTTATCGTTATGACCTGGATGTTAGCCGAGGATAAAAACAAGAACCGGGTTAGAAACGAAACTCTGTCAGGGCTGAGCTGGGGATTAGCTGTAGCGCTCAAACCCTACGCCCTCATCTTTTTCCCGTATTTTATAGTAAAGAAAAAATGGAGGTCTCTCGCTTACGCTGGCGTCTTCCTTGCTGTGGCTTTTCTTGTCCCATCATCCTTTTACGGAATCAGAGGAAACATGACTGTCCACCAAGAGTGGATATCCACTTTTTTCAAATCCACTCCAACTTTTTTAACGACACAGGATAACGTCTCTATCATCGCATTTTTTTCTAAATGGATCGGAAATCAAAATTTAGCGCTGCTTTTCACCGGCCTGACAATCTTTTTCCTCGCTCTCCTCATCCTCTTTCTCGTATTAAGAGGGAAAACTCTGCATCGAACACCGGTGTTGGAATGCGCTGTTCTTCTTATCTGCATACCGCTCGTCTCCCCTCTTGGCTGGGACTACACTTTTCTTATGTCCCTTCTCGGGCTTACAATCGTTTTAAGGCAGTTCCAGAGTTACACATTTTTCTGGAAGATAATCCTTATCGTTAACCTCTGTATCATCTCACTCTCTCTCTACGATTTACTGGGTAAAGAGACCTACTCACTATTCATGTCTTGGTCCGTTCTCACGGTCAACTTTCTTCTCCTTATCGGCTACCTCTCCTTCCTCCGCATTAGAAAAATTGCTTAAATCTTTATTTCACAGAATTTTTTTTTGAAGACAAGCTGGCATGATTCATCTCCTGAATCGAAAAAACTAGCGTCCCTATTTCCGTGATTTCTTTAGAGTTCTGGGAAGATGATGGAGAAATCCGTTTGGAGGACGAGCGGGCATGGTTCCTCCCTTGGAGGAGAGCGAGGAGGGAGATCGAGCGAGTTTTTCTCGCTGGGAAAAACGAAGCGTGATTTCTAGTCACTTCACGGAGAACTCGTTCTTGAAATCATGGAAATAGGGATGCTTACGTTGAATAATAAAGATTTGACCCTGTTTGTCTTTCTAGGGTATCATCATTGAACAAAACCAGTGGGATAAATAAGTCAGAACCCATGAAGACAAAGCCCGAAACCATAGCATACAAAAAAAATCCTCATGGTTACATCCTGATCCAATCTGTCACTCTAGCAAGAATCCCTCTTGCCATTATCTTCTCTATCGTCCTGCAGGCCAACAATTTTTCTGTCTCCACTCTCATCTGGAGTGCGGGTCTTCTTCTCCTTATTGAAGCGACGGATCTTTTGGATGGGATCTTTGCCAGAAGACACAGCCTCGTCTCCGAGTATGGGGCCATGCTTGATCCCTTTGCCGACAGTCTGTCCAGGCTCATTATCTACTGGAGTTTATCCGCTCAAGGCCTTGTTCTTTTTTTGGTCCCTCTGTGCATGGCCCTCCGCGATATCACTGTCGCCTACGCAAGAATTCTGCTGGCAAAAAAGAATCAATCTGTCTCTGCCCGGAGCAGTGGAAAAATAAAAGCTGCCGTCCAAGCTGTTGGCTCTTTCTTGCTGCTGTTCGGACCCGTCTACTGGAATCTCACTGGGGATTGGCCGATTAATGTCTTATCCGGAATTATCATCACCGTTACGCTGCTTTCAGCGGTAGAATATGTGAGGGACGCTGTTCTCGCAGTAAGGGATTGAATTCCATGACATCTCTGGCCAGTACATTCCAGAATAAAAAAATCGTTTTCCTGGACATGGACGGCACAATCTATCTCGGAGAAAAACTCATCCCAGGCTCCGAAGATTTTTTATCTGTTCTTAGGAAAAAGGGGATTAAATACTATTACCTTTCGAACAACTCATCCCGTTCCAAAGCCGACTATGTGATCAAATTGGAACACTTGGGGATACCTGCCAGCACAGAAGAAATCATTTTGTCTACGGATGGAGTCATCGATTTTCTCCACAGCGGAAAAATAGATAAAACGTATGTCGTCGGAACTTTGTCTATGAAGGATATGTTCATAAAGGCAGGTATTGAGGTCGATTCACAAAATCCAACGTACATAATTATGGGTTTTGACACCGAACTCAATTACAGGAAAATTAAGACAGCGGCACTTTTTCTGCAAAGAGGCATCCCCCTGCTGGCCACACATAAAGACCTGGTCTGCCCCACGCAGGATGGTCCGATTCCCGATGTGGGGGCCATGCTGTCGCTTTTTGAAAAAGCCACCGGAAAGACGCCGGAAAAGATATTCGGCAAGCCCAACACAGAAATGCTGGACCATATCATCAAGAAGCATGAGGCAACTGCAGATGAATTGGTGATTATCGGAGACCGGATTTACACAGACATGGAAATGGCCAACCGAATCGGCTGCGATTTTATCCTGGTGCTGAGCGGCGAAACCCAAAAAGAAGACGTGGCCAACTTGAAATCCCAACCCGCCTTGGTTGTCGATAACATCGGCCAGCTCCTAACCTGAAAAAATCATAAATATTTAAGATGTAAGAATTTCAATAACCGTGATTTCAAAACGAGTTCTGTAAAGTGATACGAAATCACGCTTCGTTTTCCCCAGCGAGAAAAACTTGCTCGATCTCCGTCCTCGTTCTCCTCCAGGGGAGGAACCATGCCCACTCGTCCTCCAAACGGATTTCTCCATCATCTTCCCAGAACTCTAAATAAAATCACGGAAATGGGAATCGGCACTTGCATATCACCTGCAGTGGAGTCGGATGGACATCGAGAAGTGTGTCTCCGCCCGGAGCTTAAGCGAGGAATGGAGACATACCTCCCGTGAGGGTTCCGTCCGACTCTTAAATAGATTAGGATTACAGTTCAGAGAGGGCCGTGTTTGTCTTCTCAAGAGACTCCATGTCTTCGACATTCAATACGGTTGGAGATTCCGGCCAATCTCTTGATATTCTTTTTGCAAGTCCTGAAAGAACCTTTCCTCCCCCCAATTCAATATAGACATCGATATTCTGTTTTCCCAGCACTTCCATTGTACTGTACCATAGAACAGTACGGGTCACCTGTCTCCTCAGCGAATCTCTCGCTTGATCTCCCTTCAGAATAATTTTTGCATCAACATTTGTAATAATCGGAAATTTGAGATCTCTGAATTCAATCTGATTCAAATCATATGATAATTTCTCTTCAGCACTCACCATAAGCTGACAGTGAAAGGGAGCACTGACAGGAAGCATAACAAATCGAGGAGGATCGATGAAAGACAGTGCTTCTTTGACAGCCAAATCATCACCGGCTATAACAATCTGCTCTTTACTGTTCCAGTTGGCCACCTCTACAATCCCACCCTTGACGGCTTGAACAGCCTCCTCAATTTTCTCGTGTGAAGCTCCCAAAACCGCAGCCATCGCTCCAGCGCCTACTGGAACAGCGTCCTGCATGTACCTTCCTCTTTTGTGAACAAGGAGCACAGCATCCTCAAAAGATATGGCCCCTGCCGCAACCAGCGCGGAGTATTCTCCCAGGCTGTGACCCGCGGCTATTTGTGGTTCTTGCCCAAAAAGTTCATAAGCAATTGTACTGACCGTAAGAAGCGCCGGTTGAGTGTTTTGAGTAAGCCTGAGATCAGCCTCCGGTCCTTCTAAACATAATTCTGTTATGGAATAGCCTAAAGACTCATCAGCACGAGCGAATATTTCTCTTGCTAAAGATGACGATTCATAAAAGTCTTTACCCATTCCCACGGCTTGAGATCCCTGCCCGGGAAACAAAAAGGCCATATGATTCATGCCTTCTCCTTCTTTATTAGAATTTGGATGTCAGCTTCGCGCCGCAGGTTTTTCAACCATTCCTCGACAAGTGTCTTGATCTTTTCCTTTTTGATGGCCGATTCAATCTCTTCAAGAACTTCCATTAAGGGCGGCGGTTTACTATTTTTTTGGCTCATGTGTGTGAGAACAAATTTTTCTCTGTAATAATCTTCAATTTCTTTTAAACTGACTCTAACAGCCAACCCGAATCTGTCTTCGATAATCCTTTGAAAAAGGATTTTTTCAAACAAATAGACCTGGAGATCTTTTTTCTGTAAGCCGAACAAATCGAGTTTGGTTTTGACCGCTTCATTTCCCAGTTTATAAAGGAGGGATTGATAGGCGGCTTCAACGGCTTCGGGTTCGATAGGACCGCTCTCTTGAGTTAATCCTATAACCAACTTTTGATTGATGAGCCAATCGAGAATCACAAGAGAATCCTTTTCCTGTGACAAAATCTCCTCATCGAACAGATCAAAAGACTCTGCAATCTTCACATCGGACAGCGTGATCACGTAATCATTCACTACAGCGGCAATCCGATCAATGACCTCCTGTGACCTGGAAAAAGAGACACGGGTAGAGGACACCATAAGAAACATGGACAGAAACAAAAACAATTCCCGTCGTAAACGAAATCGAGAAAAATTTATAAGTTTAAAAAACATTGCCGATAGTGATGAAGACGAGAGGTTTGCGTCCACCAGGCGGTGCATTGAGATTCCATCCCAGTTCAAAACGGATTGGCCCCAAGGGAGTCCGGTAGCGCAGGCCAAATCCAACAGCATTTTGAAAATTGATGAAGCTCACTTGCTTACGCCTTTCAAAAACATTGCCCGTATCAAAAAATGCGGTCCCAAACAAATTTTCCATTTTTGAGAGGATCGGAAAAGTCATTTCAAAATTAAAGAGGACTATCGCCTTTCCTCCAATAGGATTGTTCGAAATTGGGTCCTTCGGTCCCAGCTCATCGAATTCCACACCACGGAAAGAATTGCTCCCGCCCGCAAAAAATCTTTCATGAATAGGCATTCTTCCTCTGCCCAAACCCAGTCGAGTTGTGGTGATGAAGGTCACACCTGATATAATGGGGATATAGTGCTGGTATTTTGAAAATGTTCTCTGAAAATTAGATTCTGCATTAAAGAGCGGATAGGCCCATTCCAAAACTGAACTCAAGAAAAATCCCCTCTCCGGATTAAAAGGATCATCCCTCTTATCCCAAATAAAACTTCCCGAGATTGAGGTCGTGGAAAAAGGAAAATGCTGCCGGTCCACTTCGGATTCAGAAACCCAGAGTTCAAACAGAGTCGTCCGCGCATATTTTATCGTGGTCAATAAAACCATTTCTTCCTTTTCAGAAAGGGAATGGAACATTGAAAGACTTAAGCCGCTCCTTTCAAAACTGTAGCTCTCTCTCTCTTCTCTTTCCAACCAGGCATTCACAAACAATTGGGTGGGGATTCCAAGAAAATAGGGCTGCTCCCAGGAAGCAACGGCCCTCTGTTCTCGAAGACTGACCTGTCCAACCAGACTGAGCTGCGCAGCCGATCCGAATAAATTGCTGCGAATCAGTTCTGCCGTCCCCCTGGGCCTGACTACATAATCCCATACGGCAAAGGAGTTTGGAACATTTTTTGTCTCTATGCCCAATCCCAGACTGGCATAATTTCTTTGACCTTCGATCAGACTGATGAAAAGATTGATGTGGCCTGATGAAACAGGGATTTCTTCAATCTTAACCTGCGTAAAAATCCCAAGCCCCTCAAGCCGTCGTTTTGTGACCATAATCAAATCATAAAAAGCAAAATTTCCTTCTCTAATCAGGAGTTCTCTAAAAATAATATTTTTCCGCGTGACCTCATTCCCGGAAATGATGATGTTATCAATGCAAACCTTCTGCCCCTCATCAATTTGGATGCGAATAGAGTAGTTCCCTCCTTCTCCCTGTTGAACAACGGCTCTTATAGACGAATCCCGAAATCCTTGATTCATGTAATAATTTTCGAGCCTGTCCACATCCCTTTGAATATTAGGTTGGAAAAAGGCTCCTCCTTCGGAACTGCCGATCTCCATGAGCAACTGCTCATCGGGATAGGAACGGGATCCCTCCAGAGAAATCTGATCGATGATGTCCTGCCGGCCTTCTTCAATGAAGATGATGGGTTTGACAGCATTCTGCTGTTTCATGAAGTTCAAGGTAACTCTTGCCTCGGAAAATCCTCTTGTCCGGTAGAGAGACTCGATCTCTCTCAGAATCTCATACAGTCTGGCGCCATCGATTTTCCTAAAAAAAGAAATCTTTTCTGAAATTCCCAGCTCTTCCCGGATTTGTGAAGGAGTAAAAAATAGCGCCCCCTGAATCTCTATATCCTGAATTTTCGCTTTCTCGCCGAGAACGACTTTATAAGTCACATAAAGATTTTCTTTTTCTTTCTTTATCGAAGGAGTCACAGTGGAAAACAGATAATTCTTTTCCCTTAAATAATTGATAATCTTGGTCCTTCCCTCAGATAAACTCCACTCCTCGAAAACTCCAGCTCTCCATATGGTTTTTAGAAGCTCCAGGGGTATATCCGCGCCTTCGACAACAATCTCGATCCTCTCGTAAGGTGTCACGTTCAGGAGAAAGGACACTCGGCCGCTCTCCTCATCAAACACTTTCTCAGTAATCTTCACTTCAACTCTCTGATAGTCCAATTTAAGGTAGATTTCTCTGATCCTGCCAAGGTCCTCTTCCAGAACGACCGGGATAAATCCCTTTCCTGTTTGTGTGCGCATTTTCTTTTTCAGAGTTGCTTCCGGGACAAGGAGTTCACCTTTGAAAGAAATCTCTCCAACCGTATATTTTCTGGCTGAGCGAATATCAAAACGGATATCCACTTGTGAGTTCACCCTATCAATATTGGTTGAGGCTTCAATATCCGGACTAAAATAACCTTCATTTTCCAGCACACTCTTGAGTTCATCTTTTGCTTTTGATAACTTCTCGCTGGAGAAAGAACGTCCCTCTTGAAGCACAAACAGATTTTCCCTCAATTTCTTTCGAGATACATCCTCATAACCGTAAAACTGGATATTGCGAACGAACAGGTTTTTCGTGAGAGAAAATGTCAGCTCCACTTCAGGGCCGTCGCCGATATAGACCTTGACATCCGCAAACAAACCCGATTTATAGATATTCTTAACGGCATCTCTTATACCTTTCAAGGAAAAAATATCTCCGGGAGTGATCGGGATGAGCTCTCCCAATTCTCCTTCTTTGGATTCACCATCTATCAGTACCAAAACGCTGTTTATAGGTCTATTTTCAACTCTGTCCTGGCAAATAATAGGAAAAGGTTTAATAGAGAAGAACAGGACAAAAAGACATAAGTTTATGTAGAATCGTCTTTTTCTTTCCATATCAGAATCTTTTATGAATTTTGATATCAAAACTGATCCTGCCCTTTTCATCCCGTGTGGCAACGATGGAGAGGTCATTTGTCAACTCCCACTCTATCCTAGCAATATCCTCCCTCTGCGTTGTCAGATTAGTTGAGTAGAGGACAAAAAAGCTCCGGGAAATTCTTTTTCCCAGGGTCAGCCTGGCCGTCATTTCCGTCGAAGAACCTAAAACAAAAGGATCGATCCTGAAACGGTCAAGATGGAAAAGTTTGTCCGCACTCTTTTTGGCCTGCTCAGAGAGTTGGAAGCTCACCAAAGACGCTGTACTCTGCCGGGTGCTCCGGTCATAGTGGTAGGTGCGCCGAAATGATTCCCCCAAAGCCAGCAGGGCCAGTACATCTTCCGGAGGAAGTGGTGGAGAAGAACTGAACTCTGGATTAAGCTTATCCAGTAGTCCATCTAATGAAAATGTGACCCGAAAGTCTTTCACATAGGTCTCACCGGTAAAACTCAGGTAGGGTTCGATAGTCACAGGGTTCGAAAAGCTTACTCTCCCTCTAACAATATCAAATTCTCTGTCTTGAAAAAAAACATGACCTTCCAAAGCATCGATATCCCCGAGTACAATCGGCAGTCTCACATTTCCGGAAACAGTTAAATCAAACCTGCCCCTAACCCGTCCCAAAGAGTTTTCCATCCAGGCATTGTCATCCGCATGCAGGCGAATATTTAAATTGAGATCATCAAGAAAGCCTTCCTCTCGATCTAATTGGTAATCGGAAGCGGAATAAAAAACAAATCTTTCATCCAACTCCCGCTGCCAGGACAATCTCTGGATATCAAAATCTCCGTTCAGAACAAAACGGTCTGAATCCTTGATTAAATTTAAGCTCCCATCGGCAACCGCCCGCGTCCTTTCCAAAGGATAAAGGAGAAGATTTTTTCCTTCCATTTTTAAATCGATCGTTTCCACTCCATCTTTGCCCAGCCGGAGGACACCCTGACCCTGGACATTGCCTCCCGCCATCTTTCCCTGTAGGGCACGGAGAGTCAGCGTTTCATTTTCAACAAAAATCAGTCCCGAATAATCACGCAGAGCATGGGCGAACCTGGGAAAAGGAAATAGAGAGCCTTGAAAATCAATCGCTCCTTTGACTTCAACAGAACGACGAAAACTTTTCAGTTCTCCAAGATAATTGATGCGGCCTTGAGCTCCTTTCCAAGGAATGAGAAGGTCATAATTGCTGAAAGAACCTCGAATATCACCTGTGATCATTTCTGATGTCAGAGGAATATCCAAGGAGACGTGAAATGGATTGTCACCTGGGTAAAAGTTCCCATCGAGGGACACCTTGATCTTTTCCTCGGTGAATCCCAGCGTGACCTCACCTTCCACTTCGGTCTCCTGGAAGGGCTTCAGAAACAAGGGTGTGATGACAAATTTTCCTGAGGAATCCTCACCAAAAACTCCTTCTCCTTTGAGATCCAGCGAGAGGAATCCCTCAATGGAAGGAAAAATTGAAGTCAGATTGATGTTTTCGGCCTCGATATCCACCTCAAACTCTCTTCGTGATAATGCCAGCAAAGTCGATCCGCGTATATGCCCCCCATGAAACTGGCACTCAAGATCTGAGAAAGATAGAGTGTTGTCCTTCCAATTTAATCGCCCCTGCATCTGAGCTAAATGCTGGCCGATAAAATCAACAGACGGACTTGAAAAACTTCCCCGGATATTGATATTTTGGTCTTCTCCGAAAAGTTTGAATTCACCCGCTGCCTGCCCTTGAATGGGAAGAGAAACGTTTAGTATTGGTAGAATGTGTTCTAAAGCCCCATTCTCTAAATATAAATTCCCCTCGAACTTTTTGTTTTTTGCAGATATTTGGACACGTCCTCGGGCAAAGAGATGGTCAAATGCAAAATTGCCATAGAATTCATTCCGGATAAATTCCGCTTCTCCAGTAACCGTCCCTGCATCAAATTGTGCAAAACCAGCCGAAGACCACGAAAAATCACCCCGCACATCAGGAGATGTTATATCTCCAAAAATATAAATATTTGTTTCACCTGATCCTCTGATCTCAGGGAATTCGAATTCATTATTTAATATTTGTGATGTGAACTCGCGTGCCTGATTGACATCAAACACATTTCCTCTAAGCACAACATCCAAACTTTGTCCGATTTGAACATCTCCCTGGACTTCAAATTCGGCAAATTGAGTGACAATATTTTCGGAAGAAATAGACACATCATTCCGGCCATCCCAATCCACATGCACACTCCCTTGAAGAGGATATTCAGCAGGCTCCACATCTTGGAAATCATCCCTGAACTCTGCATCCACAGTCAATTTCTTGTTTTCAACAGTAAAATTCCCCCATGCCCCAGAGGGCACAGGCCAGGGAAGTAAAAGAAACTTCATTACGGGATCAATGTGAATCCCAAAGGCCGTCCCTTGGACTTTTTTATCCTTAAAACGGATCTCTATATGTTCGGCTGCAAGTCCGCGCCTCCGGATATTCACATTCACCCGTCCACCAGCCGTGCTATCGAAGTTGACTGTCCCATCGATCCTTCCCATATTCACACTGTTTAAGTGCAGCGTTCGACTGGAAAAATCAGCATTAAAGTGAAAGGTCCCATCTTTTCGGACAATATTCCCCTTCCCGTCAGCCTCTCCCTCCCATTCAAAGGGGAGTTTTAGAAGACGGGCAATCAAATCCGATTTGACATTAAAAGAACTTATCAAATTGAACTCTGGGTCCAAAGGATTTGTCAGGCTCCCATGAGCACGGAAAATAACAGAGGGACTGTTGATTCGCAATTTTTTGATATCGACGTCCTCACCCCGTCCTTCAAGAGAGAGGCTCAGTGTCCCTTCAATAGGATTCGGATCCAAACTTGAGTAATAAACGGCCTCACTACTTTCAACAAGCAGAGAATACAAATCTCTTCTTTGACCGAGCCTCGCATTTATTTTTTTGGCCTGAAATCGGTCTTCTTTTCCCCAGTAATACAGCTCTCCTTCTTTAATCCATCCCATTTCTAAAGCAAAGGGAAGGCTGAGCTGGAAGGGCAGCTGCTCCTGACTCTCTCTCGTTTCCGATGACTCATAGAACCTAAAGATGGGTTTTTCGATCAATACTTGAAACGGTTTTTCTCGTGAGAACAGAGCTTGAAGGGACATGCTGACAGAAATTTTTTCGGCCGAAAAAAACGGCGACGCGGTGGTGGATCTGGCATCCTCGATGATCAGTTTGGGGGGGAAAATATTGAGATGAAGCTGCGAATAACCAAGGCTAGATTGAATTTGTTTTCTTATCTGTCGAAGAAAAATGTTTTTTAAGACAAGTCCTGCTCCAAAAATAATAAGGAAAATGACCCCTGTGATAATCAAGGACATGAATTTTCTTTTCCGTTTCATCAGATTATTCTTTTTAATGTCTTTTGCCCCTTTTTTACTCTACAGAAAAAAGGAGGGCCCCTGTTTCCACGGATTCTCCCTCTTGAAGATCGATTCGGATGATTCGTCCACTCTGAGGAGATTTGATTTCATTCTGCATTTTCATGGCCTCAAGAATCAAGACAGCCTGGCCTTCTTGAACTTTATCACCTTCCTGGACCAACACCTTAATGATTTTTCCAGGCATGGATGTTTTGACATCTCTTTTCTTTTGCTCATCGTGCCGGTCTCCCGGGATTTGATGAGTTGACTTCTTTTCAACCGTGAAACTTTTTCCATTAATATATACAGAATGAGATGTTTTATTCGAATGAAAGACGACCGAGTGAATCTTTCCATCAATGCTCAGAAGAACTTCATTGTTTTCCAAAAACTCGCAGGATACATGATGGAGAGTCTTCCCAAGAAACACTTGGAATTCATTCTTCTCCTGTTTGACAATATTCAACGAATATTTTTTATCTTCAAGCCAAAATGAAACATTCATCTCAACGCCTATTAGCAAAGTTGTGCAGCCGTCCTTGAAATTTCCATTGGCTCCCTCGACCTAATTTCCTGGATGTCAGGCTGTCCTGATTTTCCAGGTAGCTTTTTATTCCTGCCGCAATCAGAGCGACCGTTTTTTCTTCCTGATCCTGATTTTCTGTCACTTTTTCAAGACTGGCAATAAAATGTGTATTGTAATCTCCGGAAATAAATTTTGGATGCCGGAGAATACGTTTGAAAAAGGGAATGGTGGTTTTGATCCCGTAGATTTGGTATTCGGCAAGTGCTCTTTTCATTCTCTCAACAGCCTCATCTCTAGAACGGCCCCAGGAAATCAGCTTAGAAAGCAGCGGATCATATTCCAGAGGAACACAGTATCCTTCATAGATTCCTGAATCCAAACGGATACCCAAACCTCCTGAAGGAACCCTCAAATACTTAATTTTCCCTGGTGAAGGCATGAATCCTTGGTCCGGATCTTCTGCATAGATTCGGCATTCAATAGAATGGCCTCTAGGTTGAATCTCTTCCTGAGAAAAATCCAAAGGCCAGCCGGCAGCAATTTTAATCTGGCTTTTCACCAAATCGATGCCCGTCACCATTTCTGTGATGGGGTGCTCCACCTGCAGGCGCGTGTTCATTTCCAAAAAGTATATTTTTTTGTCTTTATCCACGACAAACTCGACCGTTCCCGCATTCCTGTATCCGACTGCAGCCGCAGCTTGTACGGCAATCTGTCCCATTTCATTCCGTTTGTCCTCATCGAGAAATGGGGACGGCGTTTCTTCTATCACCTTCTGATAACGTCTTTGAATCGAACACTCTCTTTCTCCAAGATGGACAATGTTTCCCGAATGGTCGGCCAAAATCTGAATCTCTATATGATGGGGTTCCTCAATGTATTTTTCGATATAGACAGAGGAATCATTAAAACTCGATAACGCTTCAGATTGGGCAAGCTTGAATGCCGGCAAAAGCTCTGTTCTCCCCTGCACACGCCGTAAACCTTTCCCGCCTCCGCCTGCCACTGCTTTTAACAGTACAGGAAAACCAATTGTTTCGGCAGCAGTTTCAAGCTCTTTACTATTCTTCACAGGTTTTAAGGCCCCAGGAATAATCGGGACTCCGGCTTCGGCCATTTTCTTGCGTGCGGCCACCTTGTTCCCCATCAGGCTCATGGGATTTTGAGGAGGCCCGATAAAGACAATGCCCTCTTTTTCACAACGCCTGACGATCTCGGGATTTTCAGCTAGGAAGCCATAACCGGGATGGAGGGCCTGTGCACTGCACCCAAGTGCCGCTTTTATAATTTTGTCTATATTGAGATAACTTTCTGACGGCTTGGCTTCTCCAATGAAATATGCTTCATCGGCCAGTTTGACATGAAGGGCTTTCCTGTCAACCTGGGAATAGACCACGGCTGGGATTATTCCCAGCTCCCGGCAAGCACGGATAATTCTGACCGCAATCTCTCCTCTATTGACAATCAGAACTTTTTTAAATAATTTCGGCATAAAAAACTCAAAGTGGGATGTTCCCATGTTTCTTCGGAGGATTTGTGTCTCGTTTATTCTCGAGCATCTTCAAAGCGGCGATGAGCTTGGACCGTGTGAATTTCGACTCAATTACTTCATCCAGATATCCTTTTTCACAGGCGATATAGGGATTGGCAAATTTTTTCCTAAATTCTTCGATTTTTTGCTTCTTGAATTCTTCCGGATTTTTCGCCTTTTCCAGTTCATTCCTATACACAATCTTTACGGCCCCTTCGGCACCCATCACTGCAATTTCCGCTGTGGGGTAGGCATAATTGATATCGGCCCTTATGTGTTTGGACGCCATGACACAATAGGCTCCACCGTAGGCCTTCCGAGTGATTAAGGTGATTTTTGGCACAGTTGCCTCTGAAAAAGCATAGAGGAGTTTTGCTCCATGACGGATGATCCCCCCATGTTCCTGTGAAACACCGGGGAGAAATCCCGGCACATC
>SDBS01002660.1_pt1 | contig 17779 bp, 18 predicted proteins | sample 2277091 | NCBI WGS metagenome assembly SDBS01 (sample SAMN10404972, study PRJNA504765) | marine sediment metagenome | isolation source: marine sediment core GS10_PC15, 163 cmbsf | place: Arctic Ocean: Southern Knipovich Ridge | collected 2010 | reverse complement strand
ATTGTCAAACAGGCCACGGAGATGGTGATTGCGGGCGGCTTCGATCGCGAGGGCCGCAGAGCGATCGTGTTGGCCGCGCCGGAATGGCACGCCGGCGTGATCGGCATCGTCGCGTCGCGGATGGTCGATCGTTTTCACCGTCCGACGATCCTGATCGCGCTGGACGAACAGATCGGACGCGGGTCCGGCCGTAGCATCCGCCACTTTCCGCTGCACGAGGTATTGACCGAGTGCGAAGAACACCTGATCAGCCACGGCGGACATGCGATGGCGGCGGGTGTGAAAATCAAACCCGATCAGGTCGCCGCTTTCACCGATGCGTTCCTTGCACAGGCGGCGCAGCGCCTCACGTCAGCGGATCTGGTTCCTAAGCTGCACCTGGACGACGAAGTTGCTCTGGGCGATTTGACGCCCGAACTGGTCGACGCGATCCAGCGCATGGGGCCGTTCGGCGTCGGTAATCGCAAAGTGAAGCTGGCGACACGTCGGGTCGAGCTCGTCGAACAGCCGCGCGCGGTGGGGCAGGGCGCTCAGCACCTGCAATTCACCGTTCGCGAGGATCGTATCTATCGCAAGGCGATCGCGTTCGGCCGAGGCTCGCGGATCGACGAATTACGCGACCATCCCACGCTACGGCTCGCGTTCGAGCCGATCATCAACGAATGGAACGGCCGGCGCAACGTCGACCTGAAGGTCGCCGACTGGAAGTGGGACGAATAGCAATTCGCCGCGGAAGTCGCGATTGACGAGAGACGAAAGTAGCGGCCGGCGCCTCGCCGGCCGTGGCAGATCGGAAGCGTCCTACCACCCCTCGGCGTCTTCTCCGAGAAGTTGGCTCAGACGGCGTTCCATAATTGCCCCGCGCGATTCCTCACGGCGTTCGAGATCGTGTCGAATCCGCTCGAGCATTTCGCGCAGGTGGTCCAACTCCATCTCGATCCGTCGCAGTTCGAAACGTCGCAGCTCCGTACGCACGTTGAAGTGCTTCTCCACGGTTTCCTCGATCTGGCGATGCACCTCACCACGCTCACCCTCCTGCTCGGGATCGTGCCGTTCGCGCAGCTCATGGAACCGACGCGCCAACTCACCCGAGCGACGCTCGAGTTCCTCGTTGTGCCGGTGAAGCCCTTCCATTTCGCGTTCGATTGCCATTCGGGGTTCGCGACGCTCACCCTCTCGCCGCCCCCGCTGTGCGCCCTCCCGAGAGCGCCCTCGCATCGCACGGCGTTCTTCGCTTACGCCACGTTGTCCCCGTTCCGGCGGAGACTCGTCCCAGCCGCGCCCGCGTCCGCGCGGTGGACGCGCGCCGCGTTCCTGGCGTTCCAAGGCCTCCTCAAAACGCAACGCCAACGCGTCGGCGAGCAGTCGGCGGAACTCCTCTGGCGAGCGCTCGCGAACCTGCTCCAGCCGCTCGGCCAATTCCGGATGCCGCTCCGCGATCAGCCGCGGCAAGCGATCCAGCATTGCTTCAGGTCCCCGGCCCATCTGTCCGCGCGGCGGCAGGGGCCCGGGCGGACCTCCGGGGCCGCGCCTGTCGGGACCCCTGCGATCGCGAACGCGGCGGGGACGGTCAGCTTTCGGCGGCGGATCCTGGGGCTCGGCTTCCTGTACCTCCTGCGGCTCGAAGGATTCGGGCGCGGCCTTCACACCATCCGGAAGAGGAACGGCGGCCGTCGCCGTCGTGGCGAGTAACAGCACCGTCGGGAGAAGCAGCAGATTCATGGTCCACGTTACCAGGATTCTCATGATTACACCTTTCAAGTTCACGCCGACCGCATCGCCGGCGTGTCACGTGTTGAAGAGCCGTAGCGCTGGATCTTCGAGTCCGACGCTGTCTCGCCGCATCAGGAGAGACGCATGTCGACCACATTCTCCAGACTGCTCAGGCACGCCGAAATCGCTGGACCGGGCGGGCTGAAGCCCGGGGCTCTTCCCGTATATCCGACGCGTCTATCCCGAGGCAATGCACAGGCGATACTGACGTTCATCGTCGAGTTCGGCCGGTCGAGAGATGATCCCTCGTCCGTTGTCGGCGGCACGTCCCAATCATCCTGAGGCCCCCAGGGTAGCCCGCTGGTGCTGCCGTCCTCTCGCCGCAGACTACGTTCGAGGTTATCGAGTGTGTCATCCAGAACGTCGAGCGTATATTCGGCGGGGCTGTCCCAACTTAGCACGCCATAGGCCGCGACGATCACGGCGGCTTCGTCGCTGGTCAGCGAGAGTGTCGCGGATCGGGGCAATGTTCTCTCGGCACGGTTCATCGGCAGCATGAGCACCAGCATCACGGACGCCGCCAACGCGACCGCCACCAGCCGATTCGTTTTCACCCGGAGAGGTCGGGACGCGGCGCAGCGACGGTCGAAGTCGGCACGGATCCGATCACGCAACGCGGCAGGCAGCGGCTCGGGCCGCAGCACGTCGCTGAGAGAGCACGAAAACTCGTCGTCCCGGTCGTCCAAGTTATCAGCAGGCCTTTCCACACGCATGGCCGTAACCCAGTTCCTTTCGCAAGCGGACGGTTGCCGCGTTCATTCGCGACAACGCTGTGCCGAGCGGGATACTCAACAACTCGGCGATTTCCTCGAATTTCAACTCGGCGGACAGACGCAGCACGACTACTTCGCGTTGGATCGAGGGCAGTTCGGCGACCGCGTCCCGGAGCCGTCGGCGCTCTTCTCGCGCCGCGGTTTGTTCGTGCGGCGAAATCTCCGGCGTCGGGATGCGGCACGCCTGCCCGTCGGAAATTCGGTCGGGCTGCCGCCGCCGAAGCGTGTCGAGGCACAGATTGCGGGCGATCGCGATCAGATAGAGGTCCGGTCTGGCGTGTGCTCGTAGCGGCCGAATGTTATCGGCCGCGCGTGCGAACGTCTCCGCCAGGACGTCCTCGGCCTCGACCCGGTTGCCGAAGGCCTTCCGCACGTATGCGAAGACGCGCGGACCGACCTCGTGCAGGAGCAGCTCGAGCAGCGCCCGTTCGTCGGCATTCAGCGTTCGGCAACGTTCCATGCCGCCTACCGTAGCCCCCGCCACTAAGGAAGACGAAGTGCCCGCCCGTTTATTCGCGCGGAATGACAAATCCCGCACAGGTAATTTCGACGCCGTTTCGAGATCGTGTACGAGTCTCAGGCCGAACGCTCGGCTCAGGCGAGCCCCAGCTCGTCGGCGATGCCCTGCAACGCCTCGACGCAGTTACGGATGTGATCGTCGAGCGGCATTTCCAGCAACTCGGTTCCCTTGTGGATGTCCTCTCGCGAGACCGCCGCCGCGAACGCCGCCGTCTTCAACTTCTTCTTGACGCTCTTGGGGGCGAGGCCTTCGAGCTTGTTCGGCCGCACCAGCGCACAGGCGACCAGGAACCCGCTCAGCTCGTCCACGGCGAAGAGCGTTTTTCGGATCGGACGGTCGCGCGGGTACTCGTCCGTGTTCCACTCGCCGTGAGAAAGCATCGCCCCGACGATTTCCTCATCGACGCCCATCTCGCGGAAAATCCTGGCACCTTCACGAGTATGCGCGGGTGGTTCGGGCCAGCGCTCGTAGTCGAAATCGTGAATCAGGCCCGTAACTCCCCAGGCCTCCTCGTCTTCGCCCAGCTTGCGAGCGTAGTATCGCATCGCGGCCTCGACCGCCAAGCCGTGCCTGCGCAGCGACTCGTTAGCCGTGTATTCGCAGAGGAGTTGCCAGGCCTCGTCACGGTTCATGGTGCGCTCCAATTTGTGTACCGGCCATGCGGGCTCTTACCCGACCGCGCCGGCGGCGATGCTACGAAACGCCGATCAGATTGACGCCGGTAATCGTGTCGTGCCCGCTGCTGATTTTCTCGAGCAGGGCTTCGTCGGGTTGCCGATCGAGCCGAATGTGGGCACAGGCCGATCGACCGTTGTCGTGAATGACCTGATCCATCTCGACGGCGGCGATGCCGGCTTCGCCCAGCACGCCGAAAATGTGCGCCAGGCCGCCGGGCTTGTTGGTCATCTGCACGATCAGCATCGGGTTTGCGATCGGCTGAGCCAGATTGACGCAGTGCAGCGCTTCGCCGGTCTCCTTGAAGTGGGCGACGATGCGGACGACTTCCTCGGCGACCGCCAACTGGGCCTGCTCGGTCGACGCGCCGATGTGGTGCGTTCCGTAGCAGTTGGGTAGGTCGACGATGACCGAGTCGATGGTCTTCGATTCGGCCGACGGCTCGTTCGCGAAGACGTCCAGCCCCGCCCCGCGCAGCTTGCCTTCCTTGAGCGCCTGGACCAAGGCTTCCTCGTCGATCACGCCGGCTCGGCTGGTGTTGATGATCAATGCGCTGGGCTTCATCAACGCGAGGCGTTCGGCGTCGATCAGGTGCTTGGTTCCGCCGCCGCCGGGCACGTGGATCGACACAACGTCGGACCGTCGCAGAAGTTCGTCGACCTCGGTGCGCTCGGCGTTGGGGTGGTCGACCAGCGTCACCTGGCGTCCGATGTGGTAATAGAGCACGTTCATGTCGAACGCGAGCGCACGTTTGGCGACCTCGGCACCGATCTGCCCCGCGCCGATGATGCCGATCGTGCCGCCCTTGAGTCCTTTGCCCGCCTTGGCGTAGTGTTTTTTCTTCCAGGTGTGAGCCCGCAGGTCGGCTACGTTGTCGGGGATCCGTCGATCGAGCGACAGAATCAGTCCCATGGTCAGTTCGGCCACGGCCACTGCGTTCATGCCCGGGCAGTTGCATACGCGGATGCCGCGCTCGGCGGCGGCGGCGGTGTCGATCGTGTCGAAGCCCGATCCGGCGCGGATGATCACCTTGAGGTTCTTGGACGCCGCCTGGACTTCCTTGGGGACCTTCGTCGAACGAACCGTCATGACGTCGGGATCGAATTCGGCCAGGCGCTTTGCGAGCGCGTCGCCTTTGAGATCGGGTTCGTAAGCGACTTCGTCCGCCAAGCCCTTGAGCTGATCGAGTCCGAATTGTTCCATTTTGTCAGCGACGAGGATCTTCATGGTATGCTCCCGAGGTAGTGGTGCCTTCTGCTTGCAATCGTGCCCCCACGATGTTGGTGTGATTATACGCGCACGGCGACACTTGCGAAACCGACCCGGAGGCGGGATCGCGAGTGGCGCAGCCGGCTAAACGTAGCGTCCGGGCTCCGTCCCGGACGTAGACGCGGGGGAAACCTTGTTTGTCGACTACGTCCGGGACGGAGCCCGGACGCTACAAGGACGTCCGCCACGGGGGGCGGACGCTACGGGGTTTCCTTGGCGAACCGTTTACGGGCAGCTCGTATCGTACATGGCCAGGAGCGCGGCCAGGTCGGCGAGATCCACGTCCCCGTCGCCGTCCAGGTCGCCGTCGTGGTATTCCGCGCCGCTGGTGGTTCCGTAGTTCGCCAGCATCTGTGCGAGGTCGGCCAGATCGACGTCCAGGTCGCCGTCGAGGTCGCCGGGCAGCCGGCCGGTGAACGCGAAGTACGTGTTGCTGATCCCGCCTGGTGTTCCCGGCGTGAAGGCGCTGAGCGATCCCTGACGCATGGAGTTCATCGAGGGCCAGGCGCACATTCCGGCGAACTCGCCGCCCTCCGGGGTCGGCTCGCCTTCCTGCGCAACGACGATGTGCCCGACGTCGGGGTGGTTGAGCAGCGTCGTGCTCAACCGGGTGCCGTCCGGATAGCGCAGCCTGCACCAGAGCAACAGACTTCCGCAATCGTCCAACGCGGTCATCGGGTTGCGCGAATAGGCCTGGTGGTACACTTCGCCGCCGGCGATTTCGTCGTTGAACGCCAGTGCTTTGCGCCACTCTCCCGGGCGGCCGACGAACCAGCCCGAGGTGATGTCGCCTCCGATCCTCACGTCCGCGAAGAACGCGATCTGCCCCACCTCGTTGATCAGCGGGGCCTGGAAGTCCAGGTAGTTGCCGCCCATCGGCGTCTCTTCGTTACGCCTGACGTACACCTCGTGCGTGCCGTCGGTCGTTACGAACATGCCGCGCTCGAACGTGGCGCCCGTGGTGGTGGCGAAAAAGCTGACCTGGCCGGCGTCGTTTATCCCCGGGACATCCCCGATCGGAATCCAGCTTCCGTCCGAATACCCCATCGCTTCGCCCGCCATGAGGCGAAACGAGCCGCCGCCCGGTACCGCGTCGCCGACGGCCACGTGGCTGGTTACAACGCCGTCATCCCATTTGAGGATGTTGACGTTACCCGCGCCGCTTTGCTGGGCGAGAAAGACGATCACGCTGTGGTTGTTCATCGACCCGGGACCGACGGCGACTATCGTGCCGCCCACGGGTGACGAATCACCGATCGCGGCGATGCTGATGATCTGTCCGGTATCAGCCTGATAGAGAAACAACCCGCGCGGGGCGCTGCCGCCATCCACGTCGGCCATGAATAGCACATCGCCGGCGTTGTTGATCACCGGTGCGTATACCGTGCCGCCGAAGAGCCCGCTGAATGTCCCGCCGATCGGGGATGGGTCGCCGACGCCGCTGCCCGGGTCACCGCTGCCACCGCCCCCGCCGCAGCCGATCGCAATCGGAGTAAGTCCGCTGTCATCGGCGACGAAGATGCCCTGATTTCGCTCGGGGCCGTCGATGGTTGCCATGAAGACGATTTGCCCCAGGTCGTTGATCAGCGCGGGGTTCGCGTATGCCGTCGTCGAGAGCGTCCCGCCGCCTGGTACCGACTGCGAGTACCAGGCCAGAGCCGCGAAGTCGAACCCGGGCGGAGGCGCGCAGCAGGGATCGTAGCCGCGCGGACCCGGCACGCCGGTATCTCCCGGCACGTAGCTGCCGAGTGCGGGCACCGTCAGGTCGTCTCTGACACGAACATACGTCTGGCCGAACGCGTCGTTCGCCAGCAGCGCCAGGTGCGCTGCGATCAAGGTTGCGGTTGCGAGTTGCCTCATTCCGTTCCTCCATTCGATTGATGCGGTTTCTCCAACGGGTCCGCTGGCGCTCGTCACGCCGAGTGGGCGGATTCCGCGTCCGTCTTGCCGGCCAGATGAATGTGATTCTTTCCCGTACGTTTTGCCGCGAGCAGAGCGCTGTCCGCGGCCACCATCAGTTCTTCGCGCGTGTTGCCGTTCCAGGGGAAGCTCGCCAGCCCGCCGCTGATCGTCACCGGCCCGGGCGCGTCGCGTCCCAGACACTCGAAACTGTGTTCGGCGATCGCCCGGCAAAACCGCTGGGCGAGTTCGATCGGCTCACTCGGATGCACCGAGCCCGGCACGCGCTGCTTCTCGGCGTCCCAAAAGACGACGGTGAACTCGTCGCCGCCGTACCGCGCGACGATGTCCTGCCGACGCGTGCAGCGTTTGAGCAGCATGGCCACCTCGCGAATCAGCTTGTCGCCGGTGTCGTGCCCGAAGCGGTCGTTATAGCTCTTGAAACCGTCAATATCGAACATCATCACGGTCAGGCGCAGTCGCTTTTCCGTTGCTCGCGTGACAAGCTCGTCGAGCGCATGCTCGAAGTAGCGACGATTGTGCAGACGGCTGAGATCGTCGGTCCAGGCCAGATTCTGCCAGCGACGGTGTTCGGCGGCTTGCGAGACGATCGCCTCGATCAGCCGGGAGTACTCCGTCAATCGGTTGGTCACGCCGGTGCCGTAAACCCCTTCGACACGCCGCGCCAACGCGATGCGTCCGACCGGGCGGTCCAGTCGGCGGATCGGTTCCTCCAGCACGGGGTCTTCGACGTCTCCGAACGTGCCGGCCAGGTCGTCCAACTCGATCAGCACGCCGGCAGCACCGAAAGCGCCCTGCACGAGTTTCGCCAAACGGTCGAGTGTGTTCTGGGGTCCGTCGTCGAGTTGGCGCAGGACTTCACCCAGCTTCGCGATTTCCACCGAGGACGGCCCCGTGGCATCGCGTGGAGCTGCAAAACGTCGCGGATCCGCCGAGGGGTTTGCGGCTCGCACGCCATACGCGGCTTTGATGTCGGCGACGCGGATCGGCTCGAGCACGTATTCATCGGCCCCTTCGGTAAGCGTTCGGCGTGCAAGCGGCTCGTCAGCGGGCATGCATCCCACGACTATCCGCATGTTCGGGCACAAGCGGCGAAGACTCGATACCGCTCGCGTCACCCTGTTTCCCGAACCGAGCGAAACGAACGCACGGCCGAAGTCCTCCCGTCCGCCGCGCCAGACGCCGTCCAGCGGGTTCTCCGCGACGAGGACGTCGCAATTGGGCAGCGCACTTATGAGCGCATCGCGGTGCGTGCTCGATCCGATCAGGAGTAAGCGTGTCTTCCGGTCCATACTGCTGCTTCGATCCACTCAAGCGGGCGATCAGACGTTTATTACTCGTCGTCCGCCAGCAGGGCCTCCAACTCCTCCCGTGTCAGAATGTCATGAGTTGCCGGAGTGCCGAGCGCCGGCGGCGCGTCGGTGTCCAGCCCGGTAATACGTGGTACGCACTCGGCGGCCGGCGGTTCCGCGTCTTGCGTCCGAATCGTTGGACGCGGAATCTCCAAATCCTCCAGGTCAGCCAATCGCGGGGCTATCGTCGGTACGACTTGTCGCGGGTCCGGCTGTTCGCTGAGCGGCGACACCGGCGCGTGGACTCGATGCTCGGCCGTCAGCGCGTCCGGCGAGTCCGCCAACATGTGGCGAAGAACCTCGGGCGAGCGGCAAACCCGCGTTTGTTTCGAGGAATGGAAGCCGGACGTGGCCCGCGCGCTGCCGTGGACGACGATCGGAAGTTCCGGCCAGGATTCGTGGAAGTACGCGATGATTGCCGTTTCATCCGGAGCCAGCCAATCCGCGCCGATGAAGGCGACGTCGGGTGGCGGTCCGTCTTGCGATAACGCGACGACGCAGGCCTCGTAGGAATCGGCGCAGTGGGTCACTTCGACGCCATGATCCTGGAGCCAGCGTGCGATCGCACCGTCGGTCGCCCGGTCTCCGGTGCGCAAGTGAATTGCTCTCCGGCAGCGTCCCAAGGTGCTCCAATCGCAGAGAGTGGACAAAGACAAACCCTTGCCGCCATTGTATCGATCGCGACGGGGGACTGTCAAAACGGCGACGGAATGCGACGGGATATGCTTATTATTGGGCCGTGCGCGTGGTGGAAGTAGTTCGCCGCCTGAGTTGGACGGCAGGAAGAGGTGGCGTCCGGGCTCTGTCCCGGACGTCGCGTTGGGGGAAAGCGTGTTTGATGACTACGTCCGGGACGGAGCCCGGACGCTACAAGGACGGAGTCCGGACGCTACGAGAAATCGGCGCGGCTATGGGAAGTCGGTTCCGCCGGCCGACTGAGTCTCGTACTCGTTCTGATAGCGCTCGCCGTATTGCGGGTTGTCGAAGCGCGTCCAGCGTCGGTTGAAGTGCAACTTGACCGTACCGACCGGGCCGTTGCGCTGTTTGGCGATGATCAGTTCGGCGCTGGTGTCTTCCTCCGCGTCCGTGTCCTCGCCGATCTTGTAATACGACTCGCGATGGAGCAGCGCGACCAGATCGGCGTCCTGCTCGATCGCGCCCGATTCGCGCAGGTCGCTCATCCGCGGGCGGTTACTGCTGCGGTCTTCGGTCTTGCGATTGAGCTGCGCCATCGCGATCACGGGGATATGTAGTTCCTTGGCCAAGGCCTTGAGCCCGCGCGAAATCTCGGCGACCTCCTGCTGCCGACTCTCGGCGCCGGGGGCACGCATCAGTTGCAGGTAATCCACGAATACCGCGCGAATCTCGTGTCGGCGATAGGCCAGGCGGGTTCGCGCCCGCAACTCGAGGATCGATAACCCCGAAGTGTCGTCCACCAGCAGAGGCCGGCCGTGAATCTGCTCGGCTGCCTCCTGCAATTGCCGCATTTCCTCGGCGTTGTGCTGCCCGCGCCGCAGCCGCTGGGCATCGACTCGCGCTCGACTGCACAGTATTCGCTGAGCGACCTGTTGCGAACCCATTTCCAGCGAGAAGAACAGCACCGGTCGTGGAGGATCCACATCCAGCGCGATGTACTCGGCGATGTTCAGGCCCAGGGCGGTCTTTCCCATCGACGGGCGACCGGCAATGATGATTAGCTCGGTGGGCTGGAAGCCGCAGGTCAGGTCGTCGAGTTCGAGAAAACCGCTGGGCTCGCCGGTCAGGGCGTTGCCGTCCAAATCCTGGATAGTCTGAAAGACCTCTTCGACCAGTTCGGGCAGCGGTCGCGCGCCGCCGGTAACGCGTTTTTCGGTAACGTCGAAGATCTCGCGTTCGGCGAGGTCGAGGATTTCGGATGAGGGCAGGCTGTCTTCGAATGCCGCGTCCATGGCGCGATGCGCGGCGCCGATGAGCTGGCGCAAGATCGCCTTGTCGCGAACGACGCGGGCGTACTCCCCCACGCGCAGCGCCGACGGGACGCTGCCAACCAGGTCGGCCAGGAACTCGAACCCGCCCAGCTTCTCGAACTGTCCACTGCGGACCAGTTGGTCCTTGATGACCACGCCATCCATCGGCCGGTTGGCGTCCCAGAGGCCGATCAACAGGTCGTAGAGGATCTGGTGCTTTTCCAGCCAGAACAGGGCCGTGGCGCTGTCCTTGAGGCTGGTCACCGCCTCGCCGATGGCAGTACTATCCTGAAGCATCGAACCGAGCAGGGCGCGCTCGGCGTCGAGCGCGTGCGGCATCTCGCGCTCGTAGGCGCCGGTTCGGTTAATCTTCGTCTGCGTCGTCGAATTCGAAGTTGCCTTCGTCTTCTCCGTCGGCTGCGCTGGATTCGTCATCGTCGGCTGCCCCTGCCCTGACGACCCACAACTTAATCTGGGTCGAGATCTCCTCCGTGAACTGTAACGTAACGGCGCGATTATCCACCGTCCGAATCGGGGCATCAAGTGAAACCTGGTCTGGACGGACGGCGTGCCCGAGCGCGTGCAGCGCGGTGGCGATGTCGACGGCACCGACCGAACCGTAAAGCGTCCCCTCGGGGTTCGCGGGCGCCTCGATCGTGATAGTCACCTCCGCCATCTGTTTCGCCAAGACCTCGAACTCCTTGAGGCGTTGGGCGCGTTTGGAGGCGGCGTGCTGCTTCTCGGCTTCGATCGCCTGGATGTTCTCATCGGTCGGATCGGTGGCCAAGCGCTGCGGCACCAGACAGTTGCGCGCGTAGCCGACGTTGACCTCGACGATGTCGCCCACGTGTCCGAGCTTGCGGACGTCTTTCAGCAATAATAGTCGCATGGATTCTCTCCGTATCGCTCTTTGAATGACAGCAGCCCGGTCGCTAGCTGGCGTAGGGCAGTAACGCCAGGAACCGGGCGCGCTTCACGGCCAGGGCCGCGCGCCGCTGCGAGGGGGCGTTCAGTCCGGAGCGTTTGCGGGAAAAGAGCTTGCCCTGCGCGCTGGTCAATCGTTGCAGCAGCGCGATGTTCTTGTATTCGATTTCTTCCGCCTTCGGCGCACTGCCGCGAAAGCGGGACGCATCACCGAAACGCCGCGTTTTGCGTTTGCGTTTGCGTGCGTCGTGTGGGCCGGGTCTACTTGGTTTTCTCGCCATTACTCACCTCGTATGGTCTGTCTGTCTGGTCTCTCGACTAAAACGGTATTTCGTTGCCCGAAGGGGGCGGGCCATCGGCCATCGGTGGTTCCGCCGGACCGGCTTCTGGCGCCGGACCGGTCTGCTGCGGGGGTCCGGTCTGTTGCGGGGGTGGGCCGGACTGATCGTATCCGCCACCCTGGGAGTAGCCGCCGCCGCCGCCACCGCCACCGGCCTGGGAATAGCCGCCGCCGCCACCGCCACCGCCGGCGGAGCGGTCGTATCCGCCTCCACCCTGTCCACCCTGTCCGCCACTGTCGCGCGAACCGATGAACTGGAAGTTATCGACTCTCACGCTCAGTTTGGATCGCTTCTGGCCGTCCTGGCCGGTCCAGCTCTCGTACCTGAGTCGGCCCTCGACCAGCACCGGTTTGCCTTTCGACATGTACTGGTTAAACGTCTCGGCCTGGCGGCCAAACGCCGATAGGTCCACGAAGCACACGTCTTCGTGCTGGTTTCCGTCGCGGTCTTTCCACTTGTGGTTAATCGCCATCGCGAATTCGCAAACCGCCGTGTTATTCGGCAGGTACTTCAGTTCCGGATCGCGGGTGAGGTTTCCCATCAGGATGACTTTGTTAAAGTTGGCCATTGCTCTCCTCGCTTTCAACCCGCCGCCTCTGGTCGAAGCCCTTGTGGAGTTCGATTCAGAGTCAGCGGCGCGATCAGCTAGTCGCTCGCCGGCGTTTCGGGAGCCGCTGGTTTCTCCGGCGCGGTTTCGGTCTTCGCGCCGCCGTCGCCGCCCGCCGCTGCCGGCTTACTGTCCTTGTCTGTGGTTTGCGTGGCGGCACCCGCGGTCGCCGGCTTACTGTCCTTGTCCGTGGTTTGCGTGGCGGCACCCGCGGCTGGAGGCGCGTCTCTTCTCGGGGAAGACTCGCCGCCCTCGCGATCGGGACGCGACGGGCCGCGACCCCGGTACGGGCCGCCTTCGCCACGCCTGCCCTCGGCGGAGGCCGGCTGGAGCGATTGATCCGGCGGCAGGGCCTTCAACTCGGCCAGGCGTTCTTCCTTCAGCGAATCGGCCCGCAGAACCAGCACGCGCAAGACCACCTCATTGAGTTGGACGTCGCGCTCCAGATCGACGATGCGGTTCGGGTCGGCGTCGAAGTACGTCAGGACGTAAGTTCCGCGTTTGCGCTTGTCGACCTCGTACGCGAGCTTGCGTTCGTCAAACTTCAGGCACACCAGCAGTTCGGCCCCGATTCGGTCGCACAGGCGGCGCACTTCGGCGTCGATCTCCGACCACTGATGCATGGTCGCATTGTCGAACAGAAACATTCCTTCGTAGCGTTTCAAGACGATTCTCCTTGCGATGCTTCATCCGTCGCCCGTTTACGATCCCGGCGCGGCTTATCGCCGCTCCGCGGATTGAAGCGGTTCATCGCGGCATCGATTCCGGCACTCAACCAGCACTCGACCGCCGTCGCCGCGGTGGTGACGGCTTCTTCCATCAACTCTCGTTCCTGCGGACTAAACCGGCTCAGCACGTACTCCGTGGTGACCGATCGGTCGACCTGCCCGATCCCGATCCGCAGCCGCGGTATCTCGATATCGGCGAGTCGCAACAGTATGTTCTCCAGACCCTTCTGCCCTCCGCCGGACCCGCGGGCCCGCAGCCGAATCGTTCCTACCGGCAGATTCAAATCGTCGCAGACGATCAGCAGGTCGGAGAGAGACAGTTTGTAGAACTGCCGCACCGCCAGCACGCTGCGCCCGCTGAGGTTCATGTAGGTCTGGGGCTTGAGCAACAGCACCCGTTCGTCGCCGCGCTGCACCTCGCCGACCTGGGCTTCCCAGCGGCGCTCGTACTTCTCGGTGCTCACTCCAGACCGCCGCGCCAACTCGTCGACCACTAAAAAGCCGACATTGTGCCGCGTACCGGCGTAGCGCGGACCCGGGTTTCCCAGCCCGGCGACAATCTTCACGGCTAACCCTCACCCTCACTCCCCTCCTCCTTGGCCGCGCGCCCGATCATTTCCGGCTGGGTGCCAGTCTCGTCGGTCGCGGCTTCGGTTTCCTCTTCCGTCGCGTCAAGTCCGCCGCGCTTGGCTCGCACGGTGGCCACGACGTCGTCCGGCTTGTGGCGGGTGGTGACACCCTCGGGCAATTCCACGTCGCTGACGTGCAACGCCTGACCGACGCCCAGATGATCGATCTTGACGCGCAGGACCTCGGGGATGCTCAGCAAGGGGCATTCGATGTCGAGATTGGTCATGATCTGGAGGAACTCGCCGCCCTCGTGAGTGCCGTGCGCCTCGCCGCGGAACTCGATGCCGACGTTGACATTCACGCGCTCGTCGGGATTGACGCGCATCAGGTCGGCGTGGATCGGCGTGGACTGAAGGTGATCGAGCTGCACGTCCTTGAGCAGGTACTGCGTCTCCTGGTCGTCGATCGACACCTTGATCACGTGCTGTGCGTGCCCGATCGCCAACTCCAGATCGTGCAGCGACAACGCCACGGTTTCCGCCGGCTGATTGTGTCCGTAGATCACGGCCGGCACCATCCCGCGCTTGCGCAGGCGGTCGTTGGCGTGGTGTCCACGGGGATTGCGTGCTTCACCTTTTATGACTGCGACTTCCATCGCCTAACTCCTTCACGCGCCTATTTCATGAATAGGCTGCTGACCGATTCGTTTCGATAAATTCGCCGTATGGCTTCACCCAGAAGCTCGCTGACCGTCAAGACGCTCAGGTTCGGCAGTTGCCGACGGGCCTCTTCGGTGAGTGGGATCGTGTCGCTGATCGCCAGGTGGTCGACCCCCGCCTCGCTCAGTCGCTTGATCGCCGGCCCGCAGAGCACGCCATGAGTTGCCGCGATTACCACGCGCCCCGCTCCGCGTTCACGGACGAGCTTGACGGCCTGCACGATAGTGCCGGCGGTCGCGATCATGTCGTCCACCATCAGGACGGTCTTGTCTTTTACGTCTCCGATGATTGTATAGGCCACCGCCTCCGAGCCGCTGACCCGGCGCTTGTCGATGATCGCCAGATCGCCGCCCAGCCGCTCGGCGTAAACGCGGGCCTTCTTCGCGTTGCCGATGTCCGGGCTGACCACCACCAGCGGCCCGGCATTGAGCGACTCGAAATACGCCGTGATGACCGGCTCCGCAGAGAGGTTGTCGACCGGGATGTCGAAGAACCCCTGAATCTGGGCGGCGTGGAGATCGAGTGTGAGCACTCGGTCGGCTCCGGCCACCGTCAACAGGTTTGCCACCAGCTTCGCCGTGATCGGTACGCGGCCTTCGTCCTTGCGGTCCTGGCGGGCGTACCCGTAATACGGGCAGACGACCGTGACGCGGCTGGCCGAGGCGCGTTTCAGGCAGTCGATGTAGATCAGCAACTCCATCAAATGCTCGTTGCCGGGCTCGCTGGTGGACTGGATTACGAACGTCTCGCGCCCACGCACGTCCTCGAAGAGTTTGAGCGAAATCTCCCCATCCGGAAAACGCTCCAGTTGAACGCGCCCGAGTGTGATGCCGAGATAGTTGACCACGCGCTCTGCCAGGCGCGGATTGCTCCGGCCCGAAAACACTCGCAGGTCTTTCATCGGCAGACTCCAGAAAAACAGCCATCAGCTGTCAGCTATCAGCTATCAGCCTTCAACTCTCTTGCTTTGGCCGCAAGCTCCTTGCTAAGGGCCCATGGCTTACGGTGGTCTTCAAGCTACCCGGCCTGGATTCGAACCAGGACTGTCAGGACCAAAACCTGAAGTGCTACCATTACACCACCGGGTATCCGGGCGCAACACGAGCACACCGTGCCCCAACGCCGGTTTCGCCACGTTATCAAAACAGAGGCCGCGGTAGCGGGTCCACTCGGAGGCCTGCGCCCCCAGCCGCGGGGTTCAGGAGGCCCAGTATGAACGCCGACAGCTGAGTCGACGCCCACGCGCCCCTTGCGAGCGGACATATCCCGGCCGTGACGAACGCCGAGTCCGGTACTCTAGCGGTTTCGCTCCTCGTTTGTCAACCGCTCTCCGGAGCTCTGCACCCGGCCGTGGTTGGGAAGCACGGTTTCCCCCGGGGCTACGTCCGGGACGGAGCCCGGACGCTACGTCTTCTCGCCGATCGCGGCTTATGCGGCTAGCTGACAGGGGTTTATGAGAATCGCGGCGTTTTACAATAGGCGCCGAACGCGGTAAACGTACGCTTTATCCCATAGAACCGTCCTGTTGGAGATGCTGGTTTGACGCACACCCGGGATTTGGAGGTGCATAATGTTCGAGGCGTTGCTACTCGGCGCACTAACGACGCCGGCCCTGCTGGCCACCGCGTACTGGGCTTGCCTGGTCGTGGGCGGCGGGTTGGTGTTGCTCTCGGTGCTCGGCGGCGAGGGTGCGGACGCCGACGTCGACGTGGGCGGCGAGATCGATTTCGACGTTGATTTCGATGCCGACGGCGGATTGGATGTCGATCTGGACGCCGATCTGGACGCCGCCGACGCCGCACACATGGATATCGCCGCACTGTCGACCTGGTTCTCGATGCGTTTCGTGGTGTTCTTCGTGGCGGCTTTCGGAGCCATCGGCGTCATATTGCACCACCTGACGGCCGCCGGAGCCGGAATGACCTTCGGCGCCGCCCTGATCGCGGGTCTCGTCATCGGACAATCCGTGCATCAGGTGTTTCGCACCATTCGGCGCACGTCCGGCGACAGCACGCCCCAGCCGCGGGACTATGTAAACAAGCTGGCGCGCGTCACGATCCCGATCGCGCACCCGAACAAGGGCGAAGTCGCGATCCAGGTGCGCAGCGCCCGACGATTCGTACCGGCCGTTGTCGCCGACGCGACCAGCAGTTTCGGAGCCGGCGACGAGGTGGTGGTGGTCGGGTATCGGGCCGGCGTGGCCCGGGTGATCTCTCGTGAGGAATTCGAGCAGAAGGCTCGTTCAACATAAAGAAGGAGGACTCAAATGAATTTGTTCCTTTTGGCACAATCAGGCGGAATAGCCGCCGGCGTTACGATCGGGTTCGTGGTGCTGTTCGCGTTCATTGCCGTGATCGTGATCGTCGCAAAGCTGGTCGTGGTCGGTAATCCGAACGAGATGGTGATTATCAGCGGCGGGCGGCACGGGGGGCTGGGATATACCACGCTGATCGGCGGGCGAAAGCTCGTCATTCCGGTCATCAACAAGGTCAGCCGCCTCAGCCTGCGAAACATGCAGACGGCGCTCGAGGTCAAGGCCCAGTCCGGCGGCGGAAAGATGATGCCGATCACCGTCACCGGGGTGGCGAACGTGAAGGTCTCGTCGGATCCGGCCGAGCGCGGCAACGCGATCGAGCGTTTCCTCGGTCAGCCCTTGCAGGAAATGCAGCGCGTCGCGCGTGAGACACTCGAAGGTGGTCTGCGTGCCGTGATCGGCAAGATGACACCCGAGGAGATCGTCGAGGACCGCGACAAGTTCGTGGCGACCGTCATGCAGGAGGTCTCCGACGACTTCCGCAAGCTGGGCCTGCTGATCGACAGCGTCAATATTCAGAACGTCCACGACGACGAGCAGTACCTGGAGTCGATCGCGCGCAAGGCGCGGGCCGACGTGATCTCGGAAGCCCGCCAAGCCGAGGCCGCCCGAGCGGCCGAAGCGGTCGTCAAGGAGGCCGAGGCCAACGCCGAGGCGCGAAAGGCCAAGGCGAATCGCTACGCTGAAGCGAAGATCGTCGAGGCCGAATCGAACCAGCGCGCGGAACAAGCTCGCCTGGGAGCGGAAACAGCGATCGCGGAAGCGGACAACTCCCTGCGGATTCGCAAAGCAGAACTCGCCCGCGAGGCCGCCCGTAAGGAAGCCAGTCAGCAGGAAGCCGAAGCCGAGGCCGAGCAGGCCCGACTGGCCGCGACCGACGTCGCCCAGGCGCTGGCCGACCGCGACGTCGCCATGGCCAAGGCCGTAGGTGATGCCGCGAGCACGTTGGAAGAGGGCAAGGCCCGAGCGACGGCAATCGACCAGATCGGCCAGGCGATCCAGAAGCACCCCGAAGCACTCAAGGTCATGATGGTCGAGATGATGCCCAACGTCGTCCGCTACCTGGCGGCGACGCTCAAGGAGGTCAAACTCGGAAACGTCACCGTGATCGACAGCGGCGACGGTCGGGCCATGGCCGGTGCGGCACTCGGCCGCGCGAAGATGCTCTCCGAATCGCTGACAACGCTGGAGACCATCCTCGGCATCGATCTGAAGGGGCTTTCGCAAAGCATCGCCGGTAACGTGACCAAGCCGGCAACCGCTTCGAAGAGCGGCGAGCTGACCTCGTAGCAGTCCGCCGCGATCAGCGGAAGCGAAGTAGCGGCCGGCGCCTCGCCGGCCGTGGCAG
>SDBS01002659.1_pt1 | contig 17790 bp, 15 predicted proteins | sample 2277091 | NCBI WGS metagenome assembly SDBS01 (sample SAMN10404972, study PRJNA504765) | marine sediment metagenome | isolation source: marine sediment core GS10_PC15, 163 cmbsf | place: Arctic Ocean: Southern Knipovich Ridge | collected 2010 | reverse complement strand
TCAAAAGATATACGGAAACGGTGAAAAAATAATGAAGATAGCTGTGTTTGTTTACGAGTATCCACCCAAAATTGTTGGTGGCTTAGGAACCTATGCTGCGGAGATAACGCGTAAGTTCGTTTTGCTTGGTCACGACGTCACGGTCTTCACAATGAATGACGATAAAGGAAGCCTCCCTACCAGAGAGCTTCTGCGTGGCATAGAAATTCATCGTCCCATCCACATCGACGTTTCTGATTCCCTGCCGGATGTAATCGCGGAAGACGTTAAGAAGTGGGGCAGGGGAATTCAGTTCTTCTCAAAAATTTTGATCTACAATTATCTAAGTGCCTCAAAAATGGTTAACGAACTTGTTAGAGTCGAAGACTTCAAATTTGATCTGGTGGTAGCCCATGACTGGCTCTCAGTTATTGCTGGCATAACTATCCACAAAGAGCTGGGAATACCTTTGGCTTTTCATGTACACTCCAACGAGAGAGGACGAACATTAGGCAACGGCTCAGGTGTAGTCAGAAGCATAGAAAACAGGGGAGGACAGATGGCGGACATGGTCATAACGGTTTCTTACGCGATGCAGGATGAACTGATACAGGCTGGTTTTCCTGCAGAGAAGATTCGAGTTTGCTACAATGGTGTGGATCCAAAGAAGTATGATCCTGAGCAAGTGAGTGAAGAACGGATTATGGATGTTAGAAAAAAATATGGACTCACCAAAGATGACATGATGGTACTCTTTGTGGGGAGACTCGTATGGGTCAAGGGGGTAGATAAACTCATCAGGGCAATGCCCCAAGTCTTGCAAAAGATTCCTAACGCAAAACTGGTGGTTGTTGGTCTCGGCGACATGCGAGATTATCTGGAAGGTCTTGTTCGTAATCTACACCTTGAAGATATTGTTAAATTCCGTTTCGAGTTTATACCCGAGGAAGAGCGAATCGCCCACTATGCGGCGTGTGATGTTGCAGCGTTTCCTAGTCTCTATGAGCCCTTCGGAATTGTCACCTTAGAGGCTATGAGCATGGAGAAACCCGTAGTTGTTGGAGCCGCAGGCATCAGCGGAATGAGAGAGATTGTCAGCATTAGTGGTTCTGATCAATGCGGATTCCATATTAACCCGAACGACCCGACGGATATTGCTTGGGGAATTACAAGTGCCATCGAAGACCCTGAGAAAAGGATTCAATTTGGACGCAACGGCAGGAAACGTGTTCTTGAACTCTTTAGTTGGGACGCAGCTGCAAAGTCAACGATTGAACGTTATTCTGAACTCTTAAAACCAAAAAAACCTAAGGATTCTTCTGCCTAAACATAGTGTCTTTAGCTGGAAGAAAAAAATGGCAAGTAACCAAGTTCGGAAAGATTATTTGCTGAATCGGTGGGTTGTCATCGCTAAAGAACGTAAGAAGAGACCCACAGATTTTGTTAAGAATGATCTTTTGAAGAAGGAGGTTGTTTGTCCTCTCTGTCCGGGTAACGAACGTATGACGCCTCCAGCGGTAATGGTGTATCTTTCTTCTAATGGGACGATCAGGAAGGAAAGAGATCAGAACGGTCTCCGCCATAAAGAGTGGCTAGTGAGAGTTGTACCAAACGCGTACCCTGCTTTCACTCCTCCAACTGAAGAAAATGTGACTTTCAATGAAAGCTTTGCTCTTGCAAGTGCTGTGGGTCATCACGAAGTGATTATAGAATCGTCATGTCACGATGAACATCCTGGGGCAGCGCGAGTTTCCCAGCTGGTTCATGTGATAAACGCTTATCTTGATCGCCTAACCGCCCTTTCCGGAAAGCCTTACATAAAGCATGTGACAATTTTCAGGAACCACGGCCGCGAAGCAGGAGCATCTCTCTCCCATGCTCACACTCAGCTGATTGCAACTCCATTTATTCCAACTCTGATTGCAGAGGAATTTGAGACAAGCAAAACGTTCTGGAACAAAAACCATGAGTGCCTGCTTTGTGATGTTTTTAAGAGAGAGAAAGAGGGTCCGCGTTTCATTTGGGAGAACAAGAGTTTCGTGGTTTTTGCTCCTTGGGCAAGTGTTAACCCCTTAGAGTTTTGGGTTATGCCTAAGCGTCATCAGTCAAACATGCTGAGTATGTCTGGGGGCGAGGTTAAGGATTTGGCTGAGATTATGCGGGTTTGTTTGGGTGGTTTGCGGTCTTTGCTAAATGATCCTCCATACAATTTTGGTTTCCACACTTTGTTAAGTGAAGATGCTGAGGAGTGTTATCATTGGCATCTGGAAGTTTATCCCAGGTTGGCTATATGGGCTGGTTTCGAAAAAAGCACAGGGATATTCATTAATGTTATTTCGCCTGAAGACGCTGCCACCGAACTTAGGGCTGCGGTTCAGACAGAGAAGAAGGCTTTGCAGTAGCCGTTAAGGATGTTAGCTGTATAGGCTCAACACTTTTCTGATGCCATCAATTGTAAGATGATACTTGTCGGTTTCTTCTGAACGAAACGACTGCGCGTAACCTGATGTAATCAGTTTTTGAAGGTAAGCCTGAAGCTCCGGGGCTTCCATTCGGGTCCATTCCGAAATCTGGTGAATTGTTAACGCTTTGGATGATTCCGTTGCTCCTATGTTGTGGAGCATAATCAAAAGGCGTAGTTGATTGGGCTGCTCATCGTGGTATGAACGAAAAGAATGATTCTCGCCCAAAATTATTCAACCACCTTTCTGTAAACCTCAACAGTCTTCATAGCAACTGTTTCCCAACTATAAGCATTGTGGAGTTTTTCTTTTGCGTTTTCGGTTAGCCATTTGGCGTGATCTGGGTCAGACAAGATTTGGTCGATTCCCCATGCGATAGATTCGGGGCTCTTTGGATACACGAAAATTCCTGTGCGGTCATGGTCTACTACTTCAGCTAAGCCGCCCACTTGGCTGGCTACCACGGGAACGCCAGTAGCCATCCCCTCAAGGGCAACTATGCCAAACGGTTCATAGATGGAGGGCACAACCAGAACATCTGCGCTGGTCATGAGGTCAATAACTTCTTGGTCAGATGCAAAACCTGTAAACCTGATCTTTTTGCCGTGTCCGCTGGCGCGGGCTTCGGCTTCTAGGATGTCGCGTGACCATCCTTCTCCGACGATAACATATTTTGCTTCTGGATAACGTCGGGCTATTGTTGGTATTGCTCTGATGAAGTATTCTATTCCCTTTTGTGGAACTAGGCGTCCTACGCAGAGGATCAGTTTTTCGCCGTAGCCTACTCCGTAACGTTGTCTAACCGTTTCCCTGTCAGCGGAAGTTTGATACTGTGTTGTGTCTATCGCGTTCGGGATCACGTTAACCTTGTCCCATGGCAGATTAAAATGATCACAGATTTCGGTTTTCATTGATTGGCTGCACACGATAACTCTGTTGGCTTCGTATGTTGCCCACCATTCTATTCCATTTATAGAGAATGAGTCGGGGCTGTGGAGACCCTGTGCTCTTCCAATCTCGGTACTGTGCACTGTAAGGACCATCGGCTTTTTCAGGTAATGCTTAAAGGAGATTCCTGAGAAGGCGGCTAACCAGTCATGAACGTGCAGAAGATCAAAGTCAAACGATTGGCTCACGTCTGCCATTCTTTTTGACAGAAAGTGATTAAACAACAGAACCCATGTGAGAAAGTTGGGGTGCCCCAATTCTGTTGAGGCACGGTATACTTTGACTCCGTCCATTTCTTCGTAGTCAGGTGATCCGGGAAAGTCCAGCGTGAAAAGGTGAACGTCGTGGTTTTGCTGAACAAGGGCTTTGGCTAAGCCTTCACAGTGGCGGGCTATTCCACCCACAACTCTTGGCGGGAACTCCCATGTTAGTTTGGCCACTTTCATCCTTTGGTGCACCATGCTTTAGATATTGCAATTAGGTTGTTTAGTTGTTTTGGTGAATTGAATCTTGTTATTTAATCTATTGAATCTGTAATATGGTCAACGAATATAAGTTTCTTTTTTCCGTTAAGAAAAGTTGGTGTTTATTAGGTGCGAAATAATTAGAGGTTCTAAACTTGTGATTGGTGTATACAGTGAAAGTGTTGTTTGTCTGCACAGGAAATGCTTGCCGAAGCCCATTGGCGGATGCACTGCTGAAGAAGCTTAGACCAGATATTGATGTTGATTCTGCCGGAACCTACGCTTACTACAAGGTTGTGGACTTGACGAGGAGATATGCTGAGCAGGAAGGAGCCAACGAATTCTTGAAGAGAGTTCCTGACGGTTTGGAATCGAAGAATATCTGCGTTTACGATCTGATAGTAGCCATGGAAACTGAACACGAGTCAGCTATTCTTAGGCAGTCGCCAGAGTGCGCTGACAAGGTTGTGGTGTGGCACATCAACGACCCCTACCAGCTACCCTACAAGCAAGCCTCACACGAGTTTGACAAGATAAAAAGCAAAGTTGCACACCTAGCAAAATCACTATAACCACATATAGAACTTGAAGAAAAAGCGCACGTTTTTTGGGAGCTAAAATTTAACCCCATGCGCACGCAGACTTTTGAGCTAGTTTAAGTATTAAAATTAAATTCTCAAACTATGGGCAATGGCGTAAACTAAAACACTCAATTCTATTCTAATGAATAACTACCAAATCAAATCTGCATGAATCTACAATTATCTATGAGCAAAAATCGATATTTCTCTAGTCAACTTAAGTATTGTACACTCGTCTTCCAACAACCACGTACAGTTTCGTTCTAGGCAATTTATCGAGATGCGTGCATATTCCTCTCGAAGTGGGCATCTTTTACGCTGGTCTCTATTGATACCAAAATGGCCGTTGATGATTTTCCGTATTCGCCTTGGTGCCTTTTCTAAAGAAAGCTTCTCGAGCCACCTAGTTATTTCTGGAGAGTTAATGACATCTGTCAAGCTTACTATGCCCACGAGGTGCCCTCTTTTAACTACGGGAAGTTTTTTAATTTTATGTTCAAACATGAGTTTCACAGCATCCCTCACGGGAACCTCGGCTCCTATCGTAATAACGTTCTCAACCATAATATCCTTAACTTTCAGTGACAAGACCACCCACCAAACTGAGTTTTATTCGATTCTGTACAAGACTTATTCTAAAATAGATTATGAATTGAAAATCTGGATTTTATAGGCTGATAAGGATACTGCCCTTAAACCATCTGTGTGTCTAAGATAGCACCGAAAAACAAATCAAATACTATGCGCGCGCTCAAAAAAATAGGCATCAAGATAACTCAAGCAGGCTCTGAAGATAGCCTATACAAGATAACCGCTAGAGCCTACCTAGCCATAATCCTCAACTCAGTCAACTTAAATAAGCTAATCATGCACGCACCTGCATTTTTAAGGGGTAACTTTTTCAGATGCACTGTTGTTTTTGTGAGGGCTTTTACCTTTGTTTTTTAAAGATTCAAATTCTCATTATGATGTTATATTAGAAGAGGAGCGAAAAGTGTATGGTTACTGTTTTGGACAATCCTGAAAGGGTTAAGGAAGTTGACCGGAGCAATATGCTCGGCGATTTGGTTAAGACTCCTGATTATTGTCGAGATGCGATAAAGAGGGCTAAGCAGGTAGACGTGCCCGAAAAGGTGAATCCCAAGAATATCGTAATCGTTGGTATGGGTGGCTCAGCTATAGGCGGAGAAATCCTACATGACTGGCTCCGAGACACGCTCCCCATTCCAATCGAAGTCTGCAGAGACTACACTCTCCCAGCATACGTAAACAAGGACACCCTAGTATTTGCGAACAGCTACTCAGGAAACACAGAAGAAACCCTAACCGCATTCCTAACAGCAATCCACAGAAAATGCGCGGTATTGGCAGTAACTTCGGGTGGACAACTCTGGGCATTCTGCAAGAAACTGCAGGTACCCCACGTGATAATTCCCTCGGGTCTGCAGCCCCGCGTCGCCATTCCCTACATGTTCTTTCCTCTTCCGGTTCTCATGGAAAAACTGGGAATACTCTCCAACATGGACGATGAACTGGAAGAAGCAATAGCTGTTCTGGAAAAGGTATCCAAAGCAAACGCTCCAGACGTACCAACAGACAACAACAGGGCGAAACAGCTTGCCACAGAAGTAATGGGAACCATTCCCGTGATCTACGGTTTCAGGCAATACAATTCCATAGCCCACAGACTGAAAGCCCAATTCAACGAAAACAGCAAAGTCCCAAGCAAATCCGACGCCTTCCCAGAACTGAACCACAACGAAACCGTGGGATACGAAGCCCCAGAAACCCTCAACAAGAAACATTCTGTCATCCTTATTCGCGACCCCCAAGAGCCCCCAGAAATCAGAAACAGAATAGAAACCACCACAAACCTCGTATTCAACAGAGCCAACAAAGTAACGGAAATCACGGCAGAGGGAAAAGGAAAGCTGGCAAAAATGTTCTCGGTCTTGTGCACGGGCGACTACGCAAGCGTCTACCTAGCAGTTCTGCAGAACAAGGACCCAACCCCAGTGAACATTATTGTCAGAGTGAAAAGCGAGTTAGCCAAGAAAAGTGGCATGAAAGAACAGTTTGAGGCTGAACTGGCAAAACTGAAATGAACATTGTGTTTTTATTGACGTAATACTGTAGGCGTATAGAATCCCACTAATAGCTGCGGAGCGGAAAACCGTGAAACAAAAAGACAAATACGAAATCATAAGCGAAATGGCGAAGCGGCGAGGCTACTTCTGGCCATCCTACGAAATATACGGAGGAGTCAGCGGCTTCCTAACTTTCGGTCCCCTCGGCTCATTACTAAAAAAAAGGCTAGAAGACAAGTTCAGAAGATTCTACCTCCAACCATTAGCCATACTCGAAATAGAAACCTCCGTGATTATGCCCGGAAACGTTCTGGAAGCTTCCGGTCACGTAGAAAACTTCAAGGAACCAACAGTTGAATGCACTAAATGCCAACGCAAGTTCCGAGCCGATCATCTGCTCCAAGAGTTCGGAAAAATGACCGACACAGAAACCGAGAAACTCACTCTCCAAGCTATCATGAACGAACTAAAAAACCGGAACATCCGCTGCCCAGAATGTGGCGGAACCTTCAACAAAGCTGAACAGTTCATGACCATGTTCACAACCACGATTGGACCATACTCCGACTCTGTCGGTTATGGACGTCCCGAAGCAGCTCAAGGAATATTTGTGGAGTTCAAGCGTATCTTTGAAAGTGCTCGGGGACGTCTTCCTTTGGGAGTTGCACAGATAGGTCGCGTTCTCAGAAACGAGGTTTCTCCACGGCAAGGTCCCATACGCCTTAGAGAATTCACGATCATCGACATCGAATTTTTCTTGGACCCAGAGGACAAAAAATGTCTCGTGCTGAAAGAAGTGGAAAATGAAACGTTACGGTTGGTACTCGCAGAAAACAAAATGAAAGATAATACAGAACCAGTAACAGTCACCGTAAAAGAAGCTGTAAGCAAGGGCATCATCAAAGAAGAGTGGCAAGCATACTTCATGGCTTTAGCCAAAAGATTTCTGGTGGAACTAGGTGTTCCAGAGGAACAGCAGCGTTTCATCGAAAAACTTGAGTGGGAAAGAGCCCACTACTCGGTGCAGGGCTTTGATCAAGAGGTACATCTGGAACGGTGGGGCTGGACAGAAGTTTCCGGTCACAACTACAGAACAGACTATGACCTGAGCCGCCACATGAAAGCCAGCGGCGTAGACTTGACAGCCTTCAAGGAATCCGAGAGTGGTGGAAGAAGATTTGTTCCACACGTTATAGAACCCAGTTTCGGATTAGATCGTCTGGTATATGTTGCCTTAGAGTATGCGTACACAAAAAGAAATAAACGAACCCTTTTGAGTTTATCCCGCGACCTTGCTCCCATACAGATGAGTGTTTTTCCTTTGGTGAACAAAGACGGCTTAGTTGAGAAGGCGGATGAGGTCTATCATAGGTTGACCAATGAGGGTTTCACTGTGGACTGGGACTCGTCAGGTTCCATTGGAAGACGATATGCGCGAGCAGATGAAGTGGGAACGCCTTTAGGAATCACCATCGACTATACAACTCTTGAAGATGGCACCGTGACATTACGTGACCGTGACAGTTGGAAGCAGGTAAGAAGCAATATCGACAATCTTCCGGATCTGCTCCACGCCTACTTCCGCAACAAAATAGACTTTGAGGATCTGGGGCAACTGATCGAACGCCGAAACAGTGTAGAACAGAAAAGCTAAGTGTTTTTAAGAGACTCAAGTCTATTTAATTTTGGTTATAACTAGGATATTCATGGGGCAACGATATGGTATTTCCTGTAGAGACCGAAGAACGGGTGAAAAGACAAGCGCTAAGCGTTTCAAGAGACCATCTTAGAGAAGTAGTGGATATTTCCCGCAAAATTTCCCAGCTGGTGACGGTTTTCGTGAATGGCGACAAGGATTCAGCTCGAGAATTATTCGCTGACATCAAGAAGCATCAAAATAGCGTAGATGTTGCACAACGCAATGTTTCACGGGAGCTCGCAGAAATAGGAGCCATATTGATGAGCCGCGAAGACTTCCTCCGTTTCACTAACCTGACAAGCGAGATAGCTGACTACTGTGAAGGAATAGGATTTAGACTGCTTCATATTATGGAAAGGGGCTGGAAAGTTCCGAAGCAAATAAAGGAAGACATGATTAAGCTTTCGGACGCTGTTTTTTATACAATCTCCAAGCTTAGAGAGACCGTTATGACACTAAATTACGGCGTTTCCAAAGCATTGGAGAAAGCTAGAGATGTTGAAGCTGCAGAACGCATAGTGGACGGTCTATACCGACAACTGGAAATAGACATCATAGACAGCAAAATGGAACTTCCGCCCATGTTTCTCTTGTTGAATGTAGTTCAAAAGTTGGAGGACGCCGCCGACAAAGCTAAAGACGCTTCGGACGCCGCTCGCATACTGGCGCTCACCATCTAAAGTGAAGTTGTATGCCCGAGAAGATTGAAACCGAACTCCTAGACAATTTTCTTGTAGTTTGGAACCCTGAGGAAGGGTCTGGGCTCTATAAACTTGGATATTACGGTAAGCCCATAGGTATTCCCAAGCCAAAAATTCCTGAATTTGATGTTCCCCTAATTCTTGACCTTATGGAGGGCGTTTATCTGGTGGAGAACAGAAAAATCAGCGTTTATGGAGGACCTGAACGGAAAGCGGTCAGCTTTTCGAAGTTGCGGAGAAGGGCGAGGAAGCTGTATGAAGATTTTGACGCAAAGTATGCGGTTTATCGTGACCTGCGGGGTCAGAAGCTTATCGTTACGCCGGGCATAAAGTTTGGCTGCGATTTTGCGATTTACAAGCATGGACCTGGTGTGGATCATGCGCCGTACATGGTTTCGGTGAGGAAGGCTAGCGAGGAGGTTACGGCGACGGATGTTGTGAAGGCGGGGAGGTTGGCTACAACTGTACGTAAACGGTTCATTATTGCCATACCTGATCTAGAAGCCGAAGAGATACGTTACCTGATTTTCAAGTGGTTCAAAGCATAGCTTTTATCTTTGGAGTTTTTCTCGAATTTCGGGCAGAGTCTCTTCTTGGGACCGTTTGATTCCCAGCGTCGTTATACGATAATTGCCTTCTTCGGTTTTTGTTGCTGATCCTTCTCGGCAAAGTTCACACAGCCTGGTGCTTGTTATCTTCGCGTTTTTTCCGAGCCCAGCCTGCAGCTCTTCTTTAGTGAGATAATCTTTTGATTGCCCCAGCTTGTTGCCGATGTACGTTGCTAGAAGCTGTAAGGTCAATGTTTCGTTGTCCGTGAGCTTCTGCCGAGAAACTAGGAGAACCGGACCCTCAGGGGCAACGGCGATTACGTTTTTGCAGTCTTCAATTAGGCTTTCTTTACTGTCTGGAGGGCGGGAATCATTTCGCTGAAGAATCTGTTGATGCTTATCCAGACTTGGTTTGCGTCGCCCGTGAATGTCTGCTCAGTTTCCTGATACTTTATGTGGACGGTGACTGATTCTTTGATCAACCTGTTGCGCCTCGAAGCTTCACCAGCACTTCTTCAACCCATCTTTCGCCCTGAGTAGTCAACTTGAACTCGGGTCTCGCTGGGTCAGGTTTAAAGACCAGCCCCCGTTTCGTCATTTCATTGAGGCGAGCAGGAACCATGGACCTGATTCCGCTTGAAGCCAGAAGCCGCTTAATCTTGGTGGCTGTGCTGGAGTTTTGGTCTGAGGCAAACAGGATTAGGGCGATTGCTTCGTAGTGGGTGAGTTTCTCTCTGGTGGTGATTATTGGTCCTTCTGTTGTGAGTTCAATTATTCCGTTTAGCTGCGTCTTTATTGAGGGAGACAGATTCAAGGAGATTAATCCGCCTACCTCGTTCACGAATTGGGGCGGCATTGTCTTCAGTATTGTTAGAATCTCTTGAGCGCTGTCTCCCTCGACAACAATTTCTCCGAAGGGAGCCTTAACTCTCACCCGTATCTTTCCCATTCTCTTTTCGTCCTCCAGCTAAAACATACACATAGCCCTTATCAGTCTTCCACCTCTTTATCTTATTTTTCCTAACCAACCACGACAGCACCCCCGAAAGGGTTGTGGACGGGTAATAGACAGCATTAGCCTTCAAAGCCGCCCCCAGTTCAGTTAAGCCTCTGGGTTGCCTGCCCCAATCTGACGTTAGAATCTGCAAAACGGCTTCGCTACAACTTGAAGACGAGACGAAGGGAAAAACAGAACTAACAGACTTCGTTTCTTCTCTGTTTTTGGTTGACCCGAAAGCCTTCGAAACCGTTTCCATTAACTTCGGAAGTTCCTCGATGGTTTTCATGACCTCTTCTCGTGTTCCAGAAATTTCAATCTCCATTTGCCCCATCTTCACGCGAAACGAAAAAGGCATCTTCATCAGATACTCCACAACAAAATATGATGCAACCACTTTTAGAATTTGCTTACATACCAGGAGACAAATCCAAGGTAAAAACCAATATTTGTGAAATAGAATAACTTAATTTTGAGACATCACTAGGATATTAAAAATTAGGATTGAATAAGAGACAGCTGGAATGATCTCCCGTAAACCAAACTTTTTTTGGTTTTTCTATATCTTTGATATACCACTTGATGGAGCTAAACTAACATATGAGCATTAAGGTAGATTAAGGCTAAGTTTCATAGACGATACTGAAACTCTGAAGAGTCTCAAAGTTGAATAAATCCTTTGCAGCTCTAACCACAAAGCGACAACCATTTTTTTCTTTTTATAACATAAGAAAGCTAACGTTTTATTTAACCAACCAAGCAGGATAGCGATAGTGAATTGGTCAACGTTTCTTGACTAGATAACAGTTCGATAAGAAATATTTTGCTTATTCTATCCATTAGATGTAGATTTAAGTTACAATTTAAGTAACCAATTATTTTTTTAAAGAAATAATGTTCAAACTCCATTGATTGAAGTAACATTTGATGTAACCATACCACCAATTATTCTAAAGATTTGATGTCAAGGTTTACTTCGGATGATTAGCATATAAAATGTTAAATTGAAGTGTGAAACATGAATCTATTGGAATGTCCATTTGGTTCTAGTCGCCATGTTTTTCCGGATCATTTTAATTTTTGTCAATATTGTGAATCAAAATTAGTAAATGAGAAAGAAATTCAAAAAAACATTGTGAAAGTCAATCTTTCTGTAAATAAATACAAGAAAAGATATTAAACCGTCACTCCAGAACTATAGATGCTTTTTGAGGGGAAAGAAGAAATGCAACAATTGAATCAATCTTCAATTTCAGAGAAAAAATTTATCGCAGCTGATCTGGGAAAATGCACGGGTTGTGGAATCTGTGAAATTATATGTGCAATTAAACGCGAAAATCAATATAATTCGCGTTGTTCCAGAATAAAGATTCTTCGGATGTATAGACTTGTTAACTTAGCTATGACATGTAGATTATGCGACAATGCACCGTGTGTTATTGCTTGTCCTCAGAAATGTCTTGTTCAATCTGAGAAAACAGGGGTGATAATTGTAGATGAAAATAAATGCGATTGCTGTGGATTATGTATGGAAGTTTGTCCTCACGGTGCAATTTCTTTGCATCCAGAAAAAGAGACAGTATTGATTTGTGATCTTTGCGAGAACGATCCCCAGTGTATTGAATGGTGCCCAGAAGAAGCATTAAGTTTGGTAACACGAAAAGAGCTGGATAAAAACATTCTGAAAGCCACAGAAAAAATACTTATCAAAGAGACTTGGGGGTTATCAGAAGCCACTGTTTGCAAAACCAAAAAACTACAGAGTGATAATCAACAACTAGTAAAAACGGAAAACCAAACAGAGAAAGAGGTTAATAGTTTCATTCAGCAAACTAAACAAAAAAAAGCCATAAGAAAAACATTGAATCTTCTCTTTGATGCATTCTCTGAAACAAATCCAATAGAAATTCTCGTCTATGGTATGTTTGTAAAGAAGCACCTTTCTACAATAGTTCCAGCAGGAAGTAAAGAAAAGATTGAAAAAACGTTAGAGTGGTTAGAGGACGCTATTAGACTTGTTGAAGAATACATGCTCACTCACCCAGACATTTTGGTTTCTATGCATGATGAACGTTTAGAAAGCTTAAAAAAAATTGGGAGTTGATTGAGCATATTGCAAAAGACTAAAGAAATAAATCTGGAGAAAGCTCTGGAGAATATCTTAGATTTCAAAAAACTGAAATTGTGTTTTGAGTGTGGTATTTGTACTGCGATTTGTCCAGTTGCAGAATTAATTCCAGAATCTTATAATCCGAGAATATTACTTCATAGTCTTTCTTCACGCGATAAAAGTATACTGAAATCACCAGAATTATGGCTTTGTGCATGGTGTTATCGATGCTATAGACGATGCCCTCAAAAACTCAACCTTCCAGAAATTTTTCAAACCGTAAGAAGGTTAGCTGTTGAAGCCGGTTATCTTGAAGGATTCTACAAAGCTTTGAGGATACTTGAAGAAAAAATTCCTCTTTTGGCTTCAACATGTCATGTTTGTTTTCATCCAGAAAGGGTTATTAAAAATAAACAAATTGTAAAAAATGCTATTCAATATGCTTCGCTCACAGATGAATTTGTAAAAAAGAAGAAACGATACTTTGCTACCGCAAACCAAAATAAAGTCGCCATAATCGGATCAGGCCCAGCCGGTCTTTCCGCAGCCAAAGATCTAGCTATAAAAGGGTACTCGGTTACAGTTTTTGAGGCTTCGGCATCGCCAGGTGGAATGTTGAGAAGGTGTATTCCAGAATATCGTCTTCCTAGGAAATCAATTAATTTTGATATTGATATGATAAGAGATTATGGAATTGAAGTTAAAACAAATATGGTTATTGGCAAAAATCTTGATTTCAAAAAGCTTGTCAAAGAATTTGATGCAGTATTTATAGCCACAGGTAGTCATCATGAGCGTATTCTCAAAATTCAGGGCGATGAACTGGATGGAATTGTTTATGCTCTTGCTTTTCTAGAAAAAGCGAATTCCAAAAAAGCAAAAGTTACTGATAAAGTTGCAGTAATTGGTGGAGGTAATGTTGCGATTGACTCTGCTATAACAGCTTTGAGACTTGGAGCAAAAGATGTCATTATTTTATATCGAAGATCTGAGGAGGATATGCCTGCAGGTCTATGGGAAATCAAAGAGGCAAAAGAAGATGGCATTAAAATTGAATTTCTAGTTGCTCCAAATCGGATTATAGGTAAAAAAGGTAAGGTAACGGGTATTGAATGTGTGAGAATTGATTTGGGTGAAATCGATGATACGGGTAGGAAGCGGCCAATTCCAATTAAAGATTCTGAATTTGTAATAGAAACTGAAACAATAATAATTGCAATAGGTCAATCTCCCAGTACAGTCTTTCTTCCGAAAACAGTTGAAATTAGTGAAAAAAGCACAATATCAGTGGATCCATTGTCATTAAAGACAAGTTCATGGGGTATTTTCGCTGGTGGAGACGCAATATCTGGGTCAGCATCAATTATGGAGGCCATCGCAGCTGGAAAACAAGCTGCAAAATCTATTGACAGTTATTTAAGAAATAAACCTGAAAAATCAGACAAAAATTCTGAGGAAGTGAGAGTATGGAAAACTTAGAATTCAGATCTAAACCAGATGAAGAAATTCGTATAGGAGTATATGTTTGTCATTGTGGAAAAAATATTGCAGGGTCTGTAGATTGTGAGGAAGTGGCAAAATATGCTGCTACTCTTCCTTTTGTCAAATTGGCGAAACATAATTTGTACACATGTTCTGATCCGGGGCAAGAAACAATTAGAAAAGACATTATCGAACATAATCTAAATAGAGTTGTTGTTGCGTCCTGTACTCCTCGACTTCATGAACCTACATTTAGAAGAACCGTTGAAGAAGCTGGATTAAACAAGTACTTGTTTGAAATGGCAAACATAAGGGAACACTGCAGTTGGGTGCATCTTTACGAGCCAAAGAAGGCGACAGAAAAAGCTAAGGATTTAGTTCGGATGGCAGTGGCAAGAGTAACGTTATTGGAGCCTCAAGAAGAAGCTGTAGTTCCGGTTGCAAAAAAAGCGTTGGTTATTGGTGGAGGTGTTGCTGGTATTCAGGCAGCCCTCGATCTGGCTGATACTGGATATCAAGTTTACCTTGTAGAGAAGAGCCCTAGTATCGGAGGGAAAATGGCTCAGATTGATAAAACATTTCCTACTATGGATTGTTCTATTTGTATTCTCGCACCAAAGATGTCTGATGTAGGTAAACATCCAAACATTGAATTGTTGACAAATAGTGAGGTTATTGAAGTTGCAGGTTACATAGGAAACTTCAAAGTCAAGGTTAAGAAAAAACCAAGATATGTTACTAAAGACTGTACTACTTGTGGTGATTGCACAGATGCATGTCCAATCGAGGTTTCAAATGAATTTGAAACTGGATTAACGTGGCGAAAATCTATTTACATTCCTTTTGCTCAAAGCGTTCCAGCTCAATATATTATTGACGAGAAATCGTGTATGGGTCTTGAAGATAATACTTGTGCGAAATGTAAAGAAGTGTGTGGTCCTGCTGCAATAGATTTCACGGATAAAGGTGAAGAAATTGAGTTTGATGTAGGAACAATTATTGTAGCGACTGGTTTAGATGTATTTGATCCTGTTTCTTTAACGAAATATGGTTATTTGCGGTTTCCAAACATAGTAACTTCGATGGAGTTTGAGCGTCTGATAAATGCTGGAGGACCTACAGGCGGTCGTTTGGTACGACCTAGTGATTTGAATATTCCGAAGTCAGTTGCATTCATTCAATGTATTGGTTCTCGATCTGAACAAAATGGTAACCCATACTGTAGCAATGTATGTTGCATGAACACGATAAAAGATGCCTTGCTTATTAAAGAGCATTGGCCAGATGTTAGAATCTATGTTTTTTACATAGATATACGTTCAGTTGGAAAGGGGTTTGAAGACCTTTATAGAAGAGCAAAAGAAAAAGGTTCCATCTTCATTCGTGGATTGCCCGCTGAGATAATTGAAGATAGAAAATCTAATAACTTGTTATTAATAGGAGAAAACACTCTTGAAAATAAAAAATACAAAGTAGACGTTGAGATGGTTGTTCTTTCTGTCGGCCTTAGACCTAGAGATGATAGCAGTGAAGTTCAACGGCTTTTAAGGTTGTCTAAGACTTCAGATGGATTTTTCATGGAAGCTCATCCAAAACTTAAACCTGTAGACACTCCAACGGGTGGGGTCTTTTTAGCTGGTTGTGCAGAAGCACCTAAAGACATCAAAGATAGCGTAACTCAAGCAAGTGCTGCTGCAGCAAGGGCAGGTATTCTAATGGCCAAAGGAAGCGTTACAGTTGAAGCTATTACGCCTATAATCTCTCCAGAGAAATGTACTGCATGTGGCTTGTGTGCAAACGTGTGCCCATATAATGCCATTACGGTAGATAAGGTTAAAAAAGAATCTAGCGTTGCCGAAGCTGCTTGTGCTGGATGTGGAACCTGTGGTGCTGAGTGCCCATTCGGGGCTATTGAGATGAGGCACTTTACGGATCAGCAGCTGTATGCACAAATAGACGCTGCTACTGAGGAGAATGCAGAAAAGAAGATAATAGCATTTTGTTGCAACTGGTGTTCTTATGCTGGAGCTGACTTCGCAGGAGTTAGCAGGATGCAGTATCCTCCTAATGTTCGAATTATCCGAACTATGTGCTCAGGAAGGGTATCTACAAAGTTTGTTGAACGAGCTTTTGTTAGAGGAGCTGCAGCTGTGTTGGTTGCAGGTTGTCATTTGAATGATTGCCATTACATAAATGCTAATTATCAAACTAAGAGGCGTGTCGAAAGATTATGGAAAAAAATGGAAAGATTAGGTTTGGATAAAAATCGGCTTCATTTGGCCTGGATAAGTGCAGCTGAAGGACAGAAGTTTGCTTCAAAAATTAAGGAAATGAAAGAAATTGTTGATTCGGTTACAAAAGAGGAAATAGAAAAAACGCTAGAAAAGTTGACTCCAAAAAATCGCCAAAAGGTAGCCAATATTAAAAATACGGAATTAAGGTCCAATAGTGCTTTGCTTTAATTTTGGTGAATTTTATTGCGGGGAAAAATACGTAGTTTTCGAAATAGGGACGAGATTACTCTTGAGAGAAAGTTTCTTACTAGGAATTATCGGCTTTCGTTGAATAAGGATTTGTGTAATGGTTGTGGTCTGTGTGCCTTAATTTGTCCAAAAGAAGCTATTGAGGAAATTCCTGAAGTGATTGCTAAAGGACATTTGGTTAAAAGACCGTCAATTGATTTTGATCAAAAGTCTTGTAATTTATGTGGAGAATGTGCAGTTATTTGTCCTCTGAATGCATTAAGTATGGAAATTGATGGGGATTCGGTCTCTACAATTGTGAAAAACCAAGCTTTTCCAAGGTTAATTAAAGAAATTACTATAGTTAAAGAGAAATGTGATTCAGTGTGTGAACTGATCTGTCAAAAAGAATGCCCAACAGAAGCCATTAAGGTCATAACCAAAATCTCAGAAAATGGAGAAAAACCTGAAATTTGTGAAGTGAAAATTGATGAAAATAAATGTATTTACTGCAAACGATGTGAGTTGATTTGTCCTTTTGGCGCATTAAATGTAAAAAAACCTTTTCAAGGGAAGGTTGATTTAAATACAGCTTTGTGTCCCGAAGATTGTGTAGTTTGTATTGATATATGCCCAACTCATGCTATTCTATTGGAAAACGGAAAACCTGTTGTTTATCCTGATTTTTGTATCTTTTGTTCAGCATGTCAAAAAGTATGTCCAAAAGAAGCTATAGGTGTGAGTAGGGATTGGGTATTTCACGATGATATAGAAGCAGCAGCTTGGCTTACTGCTTTAAAGAAATTGACTTCGTTTAAGACTTTGAGAAAGGAATTGTTGATTAAAGCAACTAAAAGAAGAACATTAGCTGTACAAAAAAGAAAAAAGCAAAAGATTAGGTTAGATGTGCAAAAACCATCCACTAAAGCAGAAGAGTTCTTAAAAATTCTAAGTGAATACAGAAAATGACGTGTTTGATATGATAGTGAGTTACTATAAACGCGGTAGCGCGCGGCATCAAAAAATAGAGGAGATTATGGTTCATGATGTTGTCACGATAACTCCTGAAAACACACTATATGAGGCTGCCAGAATAATGGGAGAAAAACACATTGGAAGCCTGATAGTGATAAAGTATGATACGCCTGTGGGCATAATCACAGAGAGGGACCTGCTGCGCGAAGTTGCGGATAGAGGAATTGCTCTGGAAAAAGATTGGCTAGCTGGCGGAGTTACCATAAAGGAGGAAAAAGTTGAAAAAATCATGTCC
>SDBS01002658.1_pt1 | contig 17795 bp, 18 predicted proteins | sample 2277091 | NCBI WGS metagenome assembly SDBS01 (sample SAMN10404972, study PRJNA504765) | marine sediment metagenome | isolation source: marine sediment core GS10_PC15, 163 cmbsf | place: Arctic Ocean: Southern Knipovich Ridge | collected 2010 | reverse complement strand
TTTCAACTTCCCCGTCTTCGTCGGGATCAGCCTCCAGCTCATACTCGAATTCCACATCGCAACCGCGCATCGAAATATTCCTTAAAAAAGAATCCCGCCTGGCCGGGTCCGGCCAGGATGCCTGTAATCTCAGGCAGCATGAGGCGCATTTCTATAAAGGGCACCTCCAAAACCATGACTAATTCTAAACGCTCCAGCGTCCAAAGTCAACTGTTAAATCCATTCCCTGAGCACGTCGCCCGTCAGCCGCGTTGCAATGTCGAACTTCCCCCGGAGGTTCTTCAGGATGTGAGTGTCGACCGTATCTTGGGCAAGGATGTCGGCATACAAAACACCGAATCCATGTTCGCCGTGATCCACCCCATCTTGCCCAATACGATGGTTGCGATCCTCGGACTGCATTCGGTCGCGGTACTTGAACGAGTTCGAATAGTACATCGTCGTTTTCGCCGCGTTGATCGTGATACCCCGCGCGCCCTTGCTCGGGTTGCCCACAAACCAGTTGGCGTCGCCCGCGTTGAACACCAGCTTTGACCGCTCGCACTCGTCATCGTCCAAGGTGCCGTCGTAGCGCACGGCCTTTGGCCCAAGGGCGTCCATGATCAGGTCGATGTCGCGGGTGAAGCGGGACCAGATGATGGCTGGGTGATTCAGCTTCTCCAGAAACGCCATCGAACAGTCCAGCCGCGGATTCTTGACATCACACAACTCGATGGGCTCCTCGACGTCCGTCACCATGTAGCCGCAGGAGATTTGCTGCAGGCGTAGTAAACGGGTCAGGGCCAAGTTGCCATCGACGAGGCGGCCGTCCTCCAATTCGATTTCATACTCGTCCCGCATCTGGTTGTAGTAGGACTGTTGCTTCGGGGTCATGTCAAACCATCGCTTGGTGTACAGCTTCTCGGGCAGGTCCAGGACATCGGTTTTTAATAGCCGGTCACTGGCTCCCGCCAATATGCCTGCCAACTCATCGATGTTTTTGAATCGCAGCAGCTTATCATACCCAGGATCATAACCCTTCATCTCCTGGCACTCTGCCCGCGTGAACCATTCAGCATAATGCTGCTTGAACGCTGCGAACGTTGCCATGCCGCGGCGGCGCCAAATCCCTTCGTCCAGGAACCGCAACTGCGAATAGATGTCGAACGGCTTGTCGGCCGGCGTTCCAGTCATGATGCGTTTATATGCAGGATATTTTCCAGAGGCCACGATGGATCGCACCCGCTTGGCACTGGGTGTTTTGATGTCATCCGACTCGTCCAAGACCATGAACACCTTGCGGCGCTTCAGGAAACGCCAGACGGACTTCTTGCCCTTGGCCGTCATGAAGGCGTCGTAACTGATGCATAAGAATGCAAGTCCCGTGGTCTTGTTGGGATTCTTGGGGTCGATCCCATATTTTACCAATGTGTCGAACGCCTTCGCGTGCCACTTGGTATTGGCCCGCTTGCTCTGCCACGCAAATACATTGGTCTGGGACATCACCTTGTCCGGCATGTGCTTCGGCAATTCGTCGGTCACCCAGTTCCGCTCGACTCCTCCAGGTGCCACGATCAGGGCGGCGTCGATCTTGCCCTCCTGGTACAGATACGCGATGGTGTCGATGACGGGCTTGGTCTTGCCGCAGCCCTGTTCCCAGAGAATACCGTACGAGGCCATATCCCGGGTCTCCTTGAAGATCCGGTCCTGGTGATCGAACGGGGTCGTTTTGTACTCGTAGCCCATGCTCACTCCTTGCCCACAAGGGCGCCGTCGACAAGATCGAAGCGCCATTGTGTCATTTGCGAATTGATTGCGGCCCTAAGGTACTGTCTTTCCTTTCTCTTTTAGTAGAAAGAGAGAGTATATAGACATTCATACTGCTTTAGGGTTCGACGAGCACCACTTTCCACCATGCCAACTGCCTTATGGGGTACATAAGTCGAAATAGCCTCTCTTTGCTTGTAAGCCCTTAGAGCGTAACGGTAAATCGAGGACAACATGCGAAATTTCCTTGAAAGAATGTATACCCGAAACAGCCCGATTGTCGGTCCTCAGACCATTTCGTAATGAGGGCCGTCGATAAACGCGGGCTTGCCCCGGGCTCGTTTGCGCGCCGCATAGGCCTCCACCAGCTTTTCCGGGCTCTGGAGCGGCGAGGTCGCTGACGATTGGTATAGGGGCACCCAGGCGCCTCCCCAGCGTATGCGGCGCCCACGCGCCCACGAGGCGATCCGCACGGCCTCCGCGATTTTGTAGCAGGCCGGCAACTCCCAGCGGGCCTTACCGTTGACCCACGGAACCAAGTCCACGGCATGTGCCCAGCCGTCGGGCTGGATCAGGTGCCTCGAATTCATGGTCTGGGAAACGCCCGCGCGGACGTTTTCTCGTTGTTCCCACACCGTGCGAACCCCATCGGTTACGGTGAAATCTTGGTCCGTGATTCCGATGGCGTAATTGACGATCCACACGAGGTCGGGATGGACGCCTTCCAGGTTTCTGAGACTGCCCTTGCCCAGCCGGTAGTTGCCTATAACCGTGCCGGGCGGAAACGGAATTGCCTCCCTCGGCGCCATCACGGTCGTCGTGGGCGTCCGGATAACGTGCCTGGGGGGTGCCCCGTGGTCCTCCATGCAATGAACCGCAATGCCCGCGATCTTTCGCACCACTTCGAGGGCCTTCGTATCCCCTGCATTCAAGGTCCAGGCTTTGATCAACTCGGCCTGATAGTGAGCCAACATTGTGGCATAGGCCCCCACGGAGTGGGGGAGTTCCTTGAACTCCATGCGGTCGCCGCCAAGGTTGTTCTGGTACTTGCGCTCGCCGTCGATTAATTCATAGACGGCTTGTCGATCCAATGACTCCATCGGGTGCTCCTAGTTCATCTGGGTTGAGAGGCCGCCCGAATAGGCGCACCTCGTAATGAAGATGGGGGCCGGTTGCCTTGCCGCTTTCGCCGACGTAACCTATGATCTGCCCAGCGCGGACAGTGACCCCGACATGGAGGCCGGGACTCCACTTTTGCAAGTGAGCATATCGCGTTTCAAAGCCGCTCCCGTGCGTGAGCCGGATTAGACGGCCGTATCCCCCGGCGACACCCTGGAAGGCCACCACGCCCCCGCGCGTGGCCAGGACAGGGGTCCCAACGGGCGCAGGGTAATCTACCCCGGCATGGGGGCGTCGGTCTTTGGTGATTGGATGGATTCGCAAGCCGAAGCCGGAACTGATAGTCAGATCGAAAAGCGGCGAGGTGAAATCTTCACCCCAACCTGCCACCAAATATTCTCCTGGGCTGGGCCGATCAGGGAACGGGGCCGCGAGGTAGACTCCCAAATCCGGAGAGAGCGAAATCGGCGCGGATAGGTAAACCGTGCCGATCATCATTGCTCCAATAGCCCAACATGTTAGTCTGGGCATCGCCCCTCCTTGGTTAAGCCCTCCAGCCCCCATTCCACATTGTGTAAATTGCACGCTTGCCGGTGCAGTAGGTCACGATATGGGAAGGCGACCACGACGACGGACCCTTATTGTACCATTGATCGTTGGTCCCACTCAAGCCCGAAGTGCAGATGCCCTCGAAAATACCTGTCGAGTGCTCGTGGCCCCGGTTGGCCTTGCGCCCCATGCGCGCCATGTTCTGGGCAGTTCCTCGGCTCCCGTTGGACCCGGCGTGCCCGTGCATCCCGTGCTCGATATCGAGCAGGACGAAACTCTCGTCCTCGTCCAGGAATTGGATCTTGGGGAAATAACCACGCTTGTGCCGCGGCCAGTTCATGAACTCCCGCTCAACTGCCCACTTGAGCAGGTTGTGAGACCCCTCGGGGTTGTCCCGGATGTTCCGGTAGACCTCCAATTGGGCTTCGAGGAAATAGATGGAGTTTACAGGGTCGTTCTTGTAGTCGCCGATGCGGAGCCATTGCTTGAAGAATACATCGTGATTCGAATGCACAACCACGGTCTTGCACCACGGCCGGCTGGTCGTTTTCAGGAACCGGGCCACGCTGCGGACTTCCTCCTGGACGCTGTCGTGCCCAAGAACCCAAGCCTTGAAACGGTCATGGATCATATTCTTCATGGCCGTGTGGCCATTACGTGCGCGGAAATCCATGATGTCGTGCATCATTTGGAACTCGGGCTTGAGCACGTCCATCATACCACCCGCCCCCCAGGCCAGCCGGGACACTTCCTTGTCGAGCGTTGCCTCGTGGATATCCCCCCACGTAATAGACTTGACGCGGTTGCCCTTGGTGATTTTATTGCCGTTGATCTTCAGGTCCATGTCGCAGATGACGCCCTTGTTCGTGGCAATCAACTGGCGAGTGAACCAATCGCCCCGGCAATTCACTTCGACGATCAAGGCTCCATAGACGTGATGGAAGTCGGCCTTGAGGCCTTCCTTCTTGGCGATGTAATTCCGCTTGGTCACGGTGCCCGTGGTATAGGTGAACTTCGTCGGCTCGTGCTTGCCCGAGGCGATGGAGGCCATGTGCATCTTGACGTGGGGGAAGATCGAACTGTGACGGCCGGTGTAAACCTCCAGGCCTTGCAGCGGCCGTACCGCGGTCGGCAGGATGTTCATTTCCCCACAGAATACCAGACCCGGAGCCAACTGGACCTGGTCGTCGCAGATGTAGGGTTCTACGATTGGGTCATACCAGACGGGCGCCAGGTCCGCTGCCGTTGGGCCGCGTCCTTTCTTGACCGACTTATTGCCGAAACGCGCCTTGTTATAGGTGAACGTTGCCACCATCAGTTTCGATATATGGACGCGGGAATCCTTGCGTTTGGAATAGGCCAATAGCGAATTCCAGGCCTTGCCGAAGACCTTGGTGTTATTCTGGGCAGAGGTGACGATGTAGCGGTTGATTTTCCCCTTGGGTGGAAGCGGGAATGAGGTCTGTTCGAACGGTGCAACGCGCCCAGCGAACAAAGGCTTGTCGTTGTAGATACCTGCGGCCTTGATACAGTCCCGGACGGTCTTTCGTACGTGGCCGGTTTCCATCGCCGTCCCGTAGATCGTTCCGATGCGCTGATAGACTTCGACGATACGCGCAAATTGCGCGTGGGACAATGATGCCATTCCGCGACTCCCTTAAATTCCGAATTTGGATTTAATGCCAAGACCTATAGCGGCCGCTATGACCCCAATGATGATCACGACGACGGTCGACAGGCTTTTGTCCTGCAGGCGTTCGACTCGCAAACGCCACTCCCTCAAGTGTACCATGTCTTTTTGAAATTCAAAAGGCTTTTCTGGATCGATGCCGTGAGCGATTAGCGTCTGCTCTACCGCCTGACGAGCAGCGTCGTGGGCGATCTCCCGCATCAAGGATTGAATCTCTGGGCTAATGTCGGTCACGGAACGGTCCTCATGTACTTGGCAACGCCGTGCCGGGATACGGGACCGGGCCAGCCGCTGCTGTTGATCTTGACCCGATTCTTCGGGTGAGTTGTGTCGATGAACGGTTGCCAATGTGGTGCAAAATCGAATCGGTTCTGAAAGCAGTAGACTGGGCAAGCGATAGCATCGAGCGCAACCCTGTCCAAACACTTGGGCGCGCCGTAGGTGATCAGCCCAGCCAGCTTGTGGTCGAGGGGGCCGCCGGAGGCAACCCAAGAGGCGTAAAGCGTCGCAAGGCAACCTCCCATGGAATGGCCGGTGACAATGAGAGGAATCGGGGTCGGGATGCGTTCGGAAAAATTGCGAGCAGGCGCGCGGATATAGGCGAAGTGTTCAGCGTAGCCGCTGTGGGCCTTACCTTTTCCAATCCATTCTTCCGAGACGCCAAAGTTGGAAACGACGTCTGTGAGGCTTCCTGCGCTGACCTCGGTGCCGCGGAACACGAGATAGGCGTGCGTCGGCCCAAGGACGAGCATGCCTTGCGAGCCCATGATGTCGAAGGGCTCGCAAACCATATCCAGTCCCATGGCGCTCAAGCCCATTTTGACTTGAGGCCATTCGTTGTAAATGAGGCCGGATAGGGTGGCCCCAGTTTGGAAGGTCGTTGTCATGCTAGAGATCTTTCTATGCGGGAGCAGGCCCGTCGCCGCCGGCAAGCCGCGGGATGGGGTAGGCAAGGAAGGAGCCTCCATCCACGAGCGCATCCCCTTTGTAAATGAAACCCAACTCCGCCAGGAAGATGCCGTCGCCGGGGTCCTTGCGTCTGGGCAGGCGATCCATCACGGTTTCCTTGGCGCGGATCACGTCGCCGTCAACGGGCTTGCTCGCAACGAACTCGGGGTAGATTACATCGCCGGAACCCCCGCGGACGGTCTCCCAGCCGTCGAAGGTCACATCGCCGTCCTTGGGGTCGATCCATTCTTCACCCATGGCGTAAGGCCCTGTACCGCCGCCGCCGCCGTCAACCCAGCCATCGGGGAAGGCACCTGCGTAGTCGGTGCCGCCGATCTCGGACTGCGTACCATAGGACGCTGCAACCCATTCATAGGGGTATTCCGCCACGCCGTCATGTTCGCCGCCACTCTTTATCGGGACTCGTTTCTCGTCCCGCCAACCTTCCGAGAGGGGCAGTGACGAGGCAACCATGCTGACCGGCTTGCCGTCTGTGTGCGGATCAAGGACCATTTGTTTCTCGTCCAGCCAACCCTCGGCGAGGTACAAGGACTTGTCAAATGGGGCAACACCGGATAGGGTCGGTCCGCCGGACAAGGCGCGCAGGGCGTTACGATTCATTGCCGTGCGATCCTCGCAAGCTTTCCAGGCGTCGATCTTGTCAATGGTTCCGTCTTCCACGCCCGTAAGGACTCGGTTGATGTCCCGCATGACCGCGTGACCCTTGACAGTCAATATAACGGTACGCTTGGCTACGTTCAAAAAGTTCGATAGGGTCGGCCCACCAAGTAAGATGCGGGCAAGCCGTGTTTTGCTCACATCTTTCAAAACGGTCGCAAACAACAGCGCCACGTCGGCCGTGTCCGTTTCGATCCATAGAGGGTCTATCGCGCGGGCCTTGTCGATGGCACCTTGCAACAGGAACAAGTGACCGAGTGCAAGCTGCACGCTCCCTCCCCGTTGGGCGAGATCGGTCATCACCTCCACGGCGCCAGCGGCGAGCCAGCACACCCGAAGGCCACGGTTTTCGTCCTTGACGTCGATCACGGCGTCGGCCACTTTTTGCCCAAGGGAGCCGAGTGGTACGTTGCCGGTGCCGGCGCCGCCTGTGGCCGTGCACGCCGCAAGAGCCAGCATGCAAAAGCCGATGATTAGGGACTTGATCATGAGGGATCCTTACTCTGTGGCGAACGCTCGCCTGCGTCGATGATGTCGATTGGTACGGATGGCAGCTTCGTCGTGAAGCGCCGGATGACATTGACCAGCGCGGTAAACACCACGCCGAAGGCCGCGGTAAGCGCCGCATACTTGGCCTCGGTCAAGTCGGCTGGAATTGACCCGTAGGTCATCCAAATCGTCGAGATCGAAAGCCCGACACTGCCGGGCGCGATCTGATCTTGCATCTGTGCCTTGTTCATGATAGCTTACTCCACCAAAAGTCCCGGCCGGGACATTCCTCTGAAACCCATTTGTAATCTTTGCGCTTGCTCTTTAGCCAAAGAGCATCGGTGCGGTTATCCAGGATCACGGCATCGCCATTGCTCAGGTACACCAACAAAACGCAATGGTAGGATTCGAAATGCCCAACGCGGCACACGGCCAAGCGCAAGGCGCCACGGGGGTATTTCATGGCGATGAGGCGCTGAAGCTTGTGTACCGCGTAATCGTCGCAATCCCCAGAGCGCAGGCCGTTGACAAGCTTCCACGGCCCCCAGGTGTCCTTGCCCGGCTGATCAACGGCGTACATGGCGGACCGATTGATGGTTTCGGTTACGTTATACAACTCGGTCCAGTTGAGTTGGTTCTTGGTCAGCGAAGCCTTCCGCACGCCCCACATAGAGAGGTGCTGGAACCGCGGAAGCTTGATCATCTCGCGGTAGCCTTTCGGCGCCCAGGCGAAGAGGGTCATCGTGGTATGTACAGTTTGTGCCAAGGTTGCCATCAAGATTCCCCTCTATTTAACCGATTAAGTATACGCGGATTGACCCAGGGACGCAAGCCTTTTTAGCCGTCAGTCGGTTTATTCGTGGTAAAGTGCAACCAGATGCCCACAAGTTGAGCATCAATATTCAAATCGTCCAATCCATCATCAACCACACGAGAGATCTGGAAGAATTGCACCTGTTTATCGGCTAACGTACCCGCAATGGTGACTGCCCCGCTTTCTGAGGTAGTATATACCTTGTCCGCTGTCACCCGATCATCGGTGACAATTATCTCCGTCCCGTAGGCTTGAGCAAAGGCTTCATCATTAGCTATGGATATGGCTTGCAAGCCCCAAGCTACTCCGTCCAGTCCCCCTGTTTGCCCACCTTGATGGGTCCACACGGGTTGAAACGTAACTGTCCCTAAGTTCCACGCCTTGGGCAAACCACGAGAAAATTGAGCATGTTCTTCCGTAGTAGTGTCAAACCCCAACACTTGCTGATCTGGTTGACCTGCGACGGTTTCTACCGTAGCCAAAGCCGCACATCCTGCCGTTACAGAGGGTTGCATCTCACTGGCTGGAATCCAAAGGGTCTGTTTACCAACTCCGCCGACCTGCGTAAAGACAAGGGCCGTGGTGCCCAGGGTGACGGCGCCGGTTGTCGTGTGCATCCAGACGGTGTTCGCATTGACCGTGCCGCCGATGACCATGAAAGTCGCGCCGCGGATCGCCTCCGCATCAACGTCGAAGTCCGTCGCGCGAGTTGGCGCGCCTGTTGCTTCGACGGTGTAAATACCGTTTTCCGCGCCGGCCGTTTGATCCTTGAGCCCAATACGGTCGCCGGTCACCAGCGTGATGCCGTCGAGCGTGTCACCGTTCTCATAGGCTGTTGCAAGCGCCCCGTTGACCGTGGTCATTGCGACCAGGGCCTCGCGTGTCGCCGCGCCCAGGAAGAAGTTGCGTAGGCTCTCCAGCGTGGCTTTGCGCGACCCGCTGGCGTTGAGGTACATCTCAGCCGCATCGGTTAGTACCGCAACGGCCAGGGCTGATAGTTTCTGGTCGGCCATGACTTACTCCAATTTTAACGAGCCGGAATCATCCTCGAACAGGATGTGATCCGTTGAGCCTTCAAGTTCTAGGAATTCGGCTACCCCAAGAGGAGGCTGAATTCCAATTAAATGTGTGCATCGTTCTTCCAAGTGTGGGAAGTTATCTTGAATCGTCCAGACACGATCTCCGGTACCTCCGCCGACCGCAAAATCCTCGTGGGCTACCGCGTGCCACTGCCCCCCGGTACCGTGCTCCTCAATATGATCCACAACCTCGGCCCCTCCGGGCGCCGTGATCGAAGCCAGATTGAAATTGTTATCGGTCGTGAGGTGGTGGATCAAAAGGCAATTGGTCCTTGTGCAATTGATCGCCAGCAAGGTAGCTGCATTGCCACTCGGTATCCCATTCAGTCGTGATGTGGAGAAAGCTACAAACGGATCAGTCAGGTCAGCACCACTCACCCTCCACATTTGATGCGAGGATAGATCGGCCCGACTTATACCCATTTGATAAGTTGCTGGCTCTGCAACAGCGGTGACAATTTTGTACCATACACCTGAATAAGCCTGATTGTTTGGACATGCCCCTATCGTCAACTCAATCCAAGGCGTAGTATCCGCAGGCGGTGTGAATATGGTACCACCTATTCCAGCCCCGTCAAATCCCAGGCTCCAAACCAGAAGATCATTCTCTACGATGCCAGTCGGCGCGGTAATAGTTGGCGTGCCTCCCGCAATGTGGGCAAAGCTTTCACTGACAGGAAGCACATCGCCAAGTTCCAACACTCTGCGTGCAATCGTACCCATAGAAACTCGTGCCGCTGCAAAGGTCATCCGAAGTTCTTTCCACCTAAGAAGGCATGCCAATCCGTGCCCCCATTGATTGTCGCAAAAGAGATAATGTCATACTGGCTCGCGGCGTTGGATAATGTTGGGGGTGTTCCAGCTTCCCATCGGACTGATGCTGGCAAGGTAACGGCCCATCCTCCGGTTCCGTCTTGGCGGAGGTACAGGGTGAAGGAGCAGGCATTGCCCGACGCCGTTGGATTGTCGAATACAAGAGTCGTGTTCTGATCCATCGTGACATCGAACGTGTTCCCTGTCTCAATGTTCAAAGTGATTGATGCAGCGCTTGCCGGCGCGTTAGATGCCTCGCCATAGTCGATCAAGAGAGGGCGTTTCAGTTGCTTATCAATCCAGTCGAAATTGCCCGTAACATTCACGGAGCCGTCTGCAAGAAGTGCTCCGGTCTGTGTTGCATCGTCGGCAACAATGGTGATTTCAATGCCGCGCACGTGGAGCGTCTTGGTTGTGCCGGCCGCAATCAGCACGGGGCTCGCGGCGCCGGTCACAGTGTCGATGGTGGTCGACTGCGTCGAGTCATTGAAGAACGCGATGCGTTTATTGCTGTCCAATACGATGATCGTGGTCGGTGCCCCGGGCGTGCCAGTCAGCCTAATCAGGCCCGACTCCAGATACAAATCGATGTTGGCATCCGGGGTATTAAGGTTAAACGTCCCGCCTGCCGTCACCGAAAAATCGGTTGGCTTGTTGATGGCATTATCGAGCAGCGCGTCGAGCAGGTTCGACTCGACCTCTTTGTCATCCTGGCTCTCGGTCACAAAGCCCGAGTCGGAGTGTAAAGTCATCTGTGGCAATGGCATCGTCTAGCCCTCACTTCGAATCCAACGTCATGACGAATCCTTGCCATGAGGTGCCACCATCAATCGTGGTGAACATATAAATATCTTGGGCGTTCGCTGTCATCGTCTGGGCAGGGGATTCCCCGGTATCTCGTTCCCATTCCACGCTCGCCGGCCATGTTATTACCCAACCGCCAGTGCCGTCTTGCTTGGCCCAAAGGAAAATGGTGCAATTGTTTCCACTGGCCGTGGGATTGTTAAAGTTCAGCGTCGTGACCGCCTCGGTCAGCATAACATTGAAATAATTCCCCAGGTTGATATTGAGGGTGAGCACCCCCGCGGACGAGGACGGCGACGTGGCGATAAATCCGTAATCGATGAACAAGACCCGCTTGAGATCAAAATCCGCAAAGTTGATGGTCCCCGTTGGATCGATTTGCCCAGAATGCAACAGGGCACCGGTCTGCAACCCTACACGTCCGGTTACGACAATCTCGATACCATAGGTCTGTATCGACTTCACCTCCCCCGTGGGCAGGGATATCGGGCTCGCGGCGCCTGTGGCCGTGTCGATAGTGGCGGTTTGCCCAGACACATTTTCAAAGATGAGTGCGGTGCCATCCACGTTGCCATCGAACATTTGAATCGTGAAGGCGCCGGCCGGTGAGCCCGTTAGCCGAATCAGCGATCCCGCGTATTGCTGGTCAATCGTTAAAGCAATCGTTCCGCCGGCAGATACATCAATCGTGTGAGGCCGATTCAAGTTCGAGGCGTTCACCCAGTCGCGTGAGTTGGACAGAATCTCACGCCAGACTTGAGGCAACCCAGACATGTCCTTTGCATTGGGGTGTGGGCCGGACTGCGGAAGTGCCATCTTAACCCCCGATCAAGGTGACTTCGGTCGGATAGCCCCGGCCAACTCCGCCAAGGCTCATGGGGTAGATATTGACCGTGAGCGTTGTCTGGGCCGATCCAAAGTCCACAATCTGGTCCAACTCGTCATAAAAGAATTGATGGCTGATGCCTGTGACCACGGAGCCGTTCGCAGAGGCCGTTGCCGTATAGGTGGCCAGCACAGAGCCCCCAGGGGCGTCCAGGACGTCGACCTCGTAGTCAAAGGGGCCAGGGGCCGCTATGCCCAGGAGATCGCGCCAGCGGCCGTTTATACGGTTCCTCCACGTCCAGGACATATTCCAGTCGTTTGCTGTGATTGACCCCTTTATGTGGACCGGCGCCCAAGTCCACTGGGACTTGCCAAATATCGTTCGGACCTTCCGCAAAGCCTCAATCAAACTGCCCCCGCGGGTGACCCCTTTATAGAAGAAGGCATCCCCCTGGTCCGACAAATCGATCCCTTTACGGATAAGGGTGTCGGCGGAAAGCACAATCACACGCTCCTCAGAAACGTGGTTTGCGATTTCGCCTTCCGTGCCGCGCCGGCCCCGTAGAAGGGTCGAAACGGTAAAGGAATTGTCCCCGTTATCAACTGAGGTAACATAGCACAAAATCTCGTTTCCTACAAGCAAAATACCAGCACCATCAAGCGCTAAATCCTCGGTTGTCGATGGCAAAGTGCCCCGGGACATTGTGATGTCGATGGTCGTTTCCCGGTCCCAAACGTCCGGGTCTGCATCGCCTGGGATCGTCGTGGTGAATCCGTGGTCAACCGCCCTTGACCCTGAGATGAAAGCAAAGGGGCCATAATCCGAGCCATCAGCGGAGCGGACGATTTCTTCCCCGGCCCAGTTGGCGCTGTTGTCGAAGGGCGCCCCTGCGATGTAAATCCCAAACCCATCGTCTTGATCTCGAAGCAACGATATGTCCATGATGAAGAACTGTGACGGCGATGTATTGCTGATCGTTTGGCCTGGGATTGTGCCGCTGAACCCAGTGGCAACACTCACCAAGTCTGTTGGGTCGTCCGCCGACCCCCGCATTTCCAATACGTTGTTTGCCCCCTGGTCAATTTGCCCAAGGATGATTTTGTGGGACAGCCCATCGACCTGGACGGTAATTACATCGGCAGGGCTAAGCCTGAGCCACTTCTGGGATGTGCGAATCGTGACCGGCCTGCGCTTGTTCCAAATCTGGAAAAGTAAGGTTTCGAGCCTCTGGGCTGCATCGAGATCAGTGAGGAAGGTGCCCGGGAAGGATAGGAATCGGCGGCGCTTGGAATTGGTTGTAGTCCTGGGCCATTTGGCCATTTGAATCTGAGGCTGGAAATCTCGGCTTTCGCCGGCCGATTCCATTTCCAGGACTTCGGGCAATTCGATTTCGCTGATCAATTCCTCGGCCAGCTTGTCCACCTCGACGCGCACATCGCCGTCATCACCCGCAGCCAAATCGTCCTCGGGGATAGTGGCAACGGGTGACGTGCCCAGAAGCGGGAACTTGATTTTGAAGTCCTCACTCATGGGATTGAAGAAGAAGAATCGGCGCAAGGGATCCAGTGCCGCGTTGGCGGCTATCCTCTGGGAAATCACATAACCGATGAGTTGCTGCGTCAAGTTGGATGTAACGAACTGGGACAGCTTAAGGCCCACACGCAGGCAGATGAAGTCCACAATCTCCCTGACGGTGATTGCATCTGCAGCTACACGGTCAAAGTACAGCCAATGAATTTCGCCACTGCTATCTTCGCGTTTCATCATGGCGTTGCGGCTCTCGTCCATCATGCCGCGGTGAATCTGGTTCCCGGGCAAACCCCAATCACCAGACGGCGACCATGAGCGAGGCTCCGACGACATCGTGAGCACGTTAAATTCCTGGAAATTCCCGAGTGTTGCCCCTGTCTGAATGTACATTGTGCCGTCGGCGTTTGGGCCGTTCCAGAACACCGATTGATTTTTCTCGGAACTTGAGGTATAACTGAACGTGTCATCCCGGGCATCGATGGCTTGACTGTCCAACCCCCACCTCACCATAGTGCGCCCCGCTGATCCCAGGACAAGACTATTGGTAATGGGATCATAGGTCATCTGATCGAAGTTTTCGCCGACGATAATATGCGTTTCTGATGGGGAACCGGACCCTGGATCAATGCGATTCAGTTCCGTGTCAGCCCCATTGGCAGCGAGCGTCCACAGGAAACGCTCACTGTCTACAGCCAAAGAATGGATGGCATCCCGCGCGACATATACGTTTATTAATCCGCCCCCGCGCGTCGCGACGTTATCCAGAGCAAAGACATAGGTATCCGCCGTGCTTCCAATCGTATCGCGTTGCACCCATAATTTTTCACCGAAAAGCGTACCATCCTGCGCCCTGATACCCCCAAAGACGCGCCCATTGGTATAGTTTAGGCTTCCTCCAACTATTGCATCGGTGAATGGATTTCTAACCGATTCATTATCAGTAAGTCTTCTCAGCGTTTGCCCACTCCACTTGCTAATTCTACTTCCCCCCGACCCAAATCCTTCGTTGAGACGGTAAAAGTTTCCCTCGCTGTCAAGGCAAGGGAACTCCGGGTCGGCATCCGCACCGAAACTTCCTTTAACCAAAATCTGTTGAGTGGCATTGCTGATGAGAGTGCCAGTGCTAGTCATGAAGGTTTGTTTGCCCGGCAACCATTCCCAAGAGTTACCACCCCCGGGGGCACCGTCCAAGGTGGTAAGGGGCAGAATCTCAGAGGCCTTCATGGCGATCAACGCAGTAATTTGCGGGGGTACGCCTCCACTGTCATCCAGCGGATAGTTCTGGAAGAAAGCGCCAACGATCCCACGATAAGCCGGCGTGGCATCGATGCCCTTGTCGGCCTGTTCGGTCGGGTCGGGAAGCTGCGTCTCTGTACCGAGGTACAAACGAATCGCATTGGCTCCCGGCGCGCGTTGCAGGCGCGCCAAATCTATAATGGGGTCGGTTGTGTTCGTGGCGTCATAGATGAGAACACGGTTCGCCCAAATCTTGAGGATTGCATCGGCCGGACCTTCGCAGAAGTTGACTCGGAAGGAGCCGGTGTAGGTGTAGGATATAACGGTCTGTGTCGGCGCGCCCTTGCCTCCCACTTCCTCCTTGATTTCGTGCTCCACGAAACCAGGGTAGTAGGCTATGATGGCCGGGGACACAAATTGACCGAACCCAATCGTGACAGGCGCACCATACTGCGCCACCATCGTCTTATTTGGATCGAGGCGCGCTCCAACGATGTCCGGCAATTCTTGCGGAAACAGAATGTTGCCTACAAGAGATCCACCCAGGAATCCCAACTGTGCGCCGAAGGCTGCAGCACCAAACGGGCCGCCGATAAGGAAGCCAACGCCCGCGCCCAAGATACCCAAGCCAAGCCTGCCAAGACTCGATCCGCCGGATTCGTCCGACCACAAGTTCGTGAAAAAGTTTCCCAGTTTAGTCATTGTCTAGCTCTCTGATTCGAAATGCCATCGTGGGAATCCACCCATTGGGCATGGTCGAACAACGAACAATCTTGGGCAACTCACTGCTATCACTATGCACAATCATCAAAGGTTTTAACTGAACCACGATGGCAATATGCGCAGGATAACCGTTGAAGCGGAATAGAAGCAAATCTCCCGGTAAAATGTCCCGCCTAATAATGGTGTCTAAATCTTCCTTGGCGCGCCCCAACATAAATCCTCGGACATGAGGCCGAACGAAATTGGCCTCTGCTTCCTTTCCTGCGATGTCTGTCAGGAAGCCACACTCCTTGGCAATGCCCACGAGGAGGCCGAGGCAGTTTACCCCGTCGCGCCGACACCCGGTCTTGCGCCAGGGTACTCCTACCCAGGTCAAAGCCACGCGGACAAATTCGTCACGTTGAGTCATCGAATCTTTCCAAACGGAATGTCGCTAACCCAGTCTGTGGACAAGAGTCCCGGATCACATCCTACCCATTTCTGGATCGATAGAAAAACGGTCCCCCTGTTTGAGTGCCCATAGTGGTTGATCCCTGCTGGCACAGCAATTCGATTATTGATATTTGGCTTGGCCTGAGTTTTCTTTGTCCAGTACCGATTCCCCACAATCGCATGTCCATCGCCGTGAAGGCTTATGTTATATGTGCTCACATATTTGTGCGTATGTGGAGGGATGACGTAGCCAGGGAAGAAGGTTAAAAGGGTCACTTGGAAAGGAGCATCTCGGTATAGGACGAATTCCGTTGAATTCTCTCCTACACGCAAAACGCCTGCACCTTCCATGTTGATCTTCAAGTTTTCTCCATCGCCGAGATACCATTCAGCAAATTCTTTGAGCGTCCTCATCTCATCCCCCTTTATGCGGGCCTTGTTGGCACGGTCACGATCTTGTTCGTGCCGGGTACGTGGGGCCAACCCCGATAATTAAATATGTCAAAGAATCCTGCGCTGCATCTGTCGGGGCTCTTATTACAACCAGCGCTTACGTTCAGGGTTTCGCCAACGGTAATGGTGAAAGGCAAGGGCCGCGCAAAGGTGATGGTTCCTGTGGCCAAACCCCAGTCCTTGATTGCGGAGCGTAATGCGAGACTGAAATTTGGCCCATCAATAAACTTTGCAGTGCCCTCACGCAAATGGATGTCCGGAGCGTCTGCCGCGGGACTCATGGTAACGGTGATCTCACTCTGGCTCACCACGGTCGCCACGGTCGCGACAAAACGGTTCGCGTGCATCGTGGTCCATTCAACCCCGCCGGCTTCTGTCGTGGTTCCCCCGACGGTCAAGTTCCAGGACGGCTCGGAGGCATCGCTTGTGCCGCCAACGGTGCAACGGAATATCCGGTTTTGGTCCGCGGCCCCTGTCGGGCTCACATAATCTCCGATACTGGCATCCTGTGGATCGGTTTCAATATATGCTGTCGTGCCAGCCCAATCGGTAGGGACCTCCACCACCTTACATTTTGAATCGAACAGATCGACTGGACATTCCTCGACAACAATTTCCCCGATCTCGGTCAGGAACAATTCCAGGAGGTCGCGGAACTCGGCCACAAACAGGTTGTCGCGGATGCTGATGCGCCCAAGGAAGCCGGTTTGCAGTTTGATTTCTTTCTGCGACAGGTCTTTCCAGTTGACTTGGAAAATCCATACCTGCGCAAAGTCATAACGCTCCGCGCGGATATCCTCCTTCGTGATGGCGCTGCTTTCGATGATGCCCTGGATTTCCATGTTGCCAACTTTGAAGTCGGCAGTGCCCTCCAACGCGCTACGGTTAAAGCCTGTGTCAGACTTGTAGATAATCTCGCCGTCGCCCTCACCGTCGTCGACCAGGTCAAAGGGCACGTCAATATCCAGTGACGTCGCTGCTATAATAACGCCGTCCGTGCGCTTCAGCTTCCAGCACGTTGTCAGCGATGTGGCGGTCTCTTGGATATGGGTATCTAGGTCCGGTTCAACTTGCTTCATTGTTTTTCTTCCACGAGTGGGATATTCTGCCAGGAGCCGCGGCGGAACATCAGCAAGTTGAGTTTCAGTTTATCCGTATCGAAGCGCATCGGAATATCGAACTCAAGCGCCACCTGTATGTCGACGCCGACTTGCGGCCAGAATCCTGCGAGCCACGTGATGATCCCTGTGACCGGGCTGACTGTATAATGGAGGCCTTCGGTCTTGACGACGTTGTCCCAGAGCACCTCGATGCGGCCAACCACAAGGTGTGTGATCGGTCGGTCGTAATTGATGCCGCCGTCCGAGTACCTTTTTAAGATCGCGTCCGTCTCGCGGAGCAAAGTAATCGTTACACTGGCGCCCGCCCCCTCGGTCGTGATCCCGCTGGGCACTGTAATCGTTCCGGCGCTTGTCGTGCTGATCAGGAAGACGCCATCGTTTGAAGCACTGCCAGAAATCTCGATGTAGTCCGCGGCAAGGAACTGAGCCAAGTCGTTCCCACTATCCAAAATGGTATCGGTCGACGTGAAAGAAATCGTTGTTGCCGTAAGGGTGATCGCAGTCCCGCCAGTCGCGATTGACTGATTGTTCGTCGTCGGATTCTGCCAATCCCCGATCTTGAAGTCCGACCAATCCTTGAATCGGAACGTGTGGGCCTTGCCCTCGCGGGTGTAGAAAAAGGCCAGAAGCGCATCGATGGTGGCCTCCAATAGAACGCTGTCCTGGTCCATTAGGCCATACCCAACGTCGAACTCGGCACGAGTGCGCGCCCAGTCAATGTTGCGCTGCTCTTTGCCGGAGCCCA
>SDBS01002657.1_pt1 | contig 17795 bp, 16 predicted proteins | sample 2277091 | NCBI WGS metagenome assembly SDBS01 (sample SAMN10404972, study PRJNA504765) | marine sediment metagenome | isolation source: marine sediment core GS10_PC15, 163 cmbsf | place: Arctic Ocean: Southern Knipovich Ridge | collected 2010 | reverse complement strand
CTGCCAGATTTAGTAGCTGCCAAAATATATAATTCCAAAATCAGGTAAGCCTAACCAATCAGTAACTTTGCCATTGTTCCTATAAAGGAGATGGGGTACCATTATTTATTGAGGGGATACTAATAATCTTATATGTAAGAATACAGATTTCAAAGAAATATTGGGAAATGCTGGGAAACCTGAGGGAAGATTTTTTTTATGCAATAATCTTCCTAATAGAGCAAACTATGAAAATACAAGCTTTCAAATTTATGGTGAAATTGATCCGGAACTCAATCCCGAAGAAAGATTTGAAAAATGGACTTTGCCATATAAAAGTACTTTAGTTGTACCAATTTTGCCATATGGATTATGGGACGAGGAACTTTTTGGATACCTGTGTATTGATTCTGCTGATATAAATTACTTTGACAAGGATATGGATGTTAAAATAAGCCATACTGTAGCAGATTCGATTTATAACATAATTAGCGATGTTTAATAATTAAATTAATTATTTTTATACACCAATAAACCCCTTGGTATGAAAAAAAATAGAGCCAATTTTCGAGTTGTTTTTGAACGAGAGGCCGAAAATACAGTTAAAGTTGTGGTACAAAGAAATGGAAAAGAATACTTTCAATTTGTTAAAGTTTTTGATGATCAAGAATATGAAATTCTTGAACGTATTAATGAGACTATAAGTTCGGACCTTGAAGCATCTTTGGTTTAGTTTGTGTAACACAAGCCTTATTTATAACAATACAACTTTTATATTTCTACATTAATATTCCATTTATTTATTGGTAGTATTTGATATAATAATTTAATGATTATATAAAGTCAATCTTATCAATCTCTTTCATAATCCGATCGGTCTCAGTAAGAGCCACAATGATTTTCTGATAATGCATTATGTCCTCATAACTTAGTTGTCTTCCTTTCCGGTCTTTCAGCCACTTCTGCGCAGGTTGATAATATATGATCATTACGTTTATTGGTTGTCGGGGTGGCAGAAAATGAATAGGTCAGAAAAGATCTAAATAAACAGAATAAACGCACCAATAACCGCACCTATTAAAAACAATCCCCCTGAAACGTTGATGAATCAAGGGGATCTTTAATCTTATTGTACCCGGAGCCGGGATCGAACCGGCATGGGCAAAGCCCACTGGTTTTTGAGACCAGCGCGTCTACCAATTCCGCCATCCGGGCATGAAAGCATCGGTTTGGGTGTGAGTGTGGGTGTGCACTGTTGATGTACACTGAGAGCGTGGGGTGCGAAGATAATTGATTTGGGGGTGAGGTGCAAATAATTTCAAATCTGTGAACTGCTTTTTAACATCCCGAAATTTTCTTCCCCGCCTTAAGGAATTCAATAATTTTAAGGATCTGTAATATCAAAATCACTATACTATGGAATTATCAAAACATGATGTCAAAGGAATGCTTGACAGGCTTGGTATAAATGAGATCAATTCCGGGGCGACGACCGGGACAAGGTGGATAAAAACCAGCGGTACCGTAACCCGTTCCGTTTCACCTATTGATGGCAATACTATCGCCGAGGTAACCAATGCAAGCGCTGATGAATATGAACAGGTCATTCAAACTGCCGCAGAAGCCTTCGAGGTCTGGAAAACATGGCCTGCACCACGCAGGGGGGAGGTAGTAAGGCAAATCGGGCTGGCGCTCAGGGATGCAAAGGAGGATCTGGGTTTCCTGGTGACCCTGGAGATGGGTAAAATCTACCAGGAAGGTCTCGGGGAGGTGCAGGAAATGATTGATATATGTGATTTTGCAGTTGGACAGGCAAGGCAGCTGTATGGATTCACCATGCAATCCGAAAGGCCGCAACACCGGATGTACGACCAGTATCATCCACTGGGTATAGTTGGAGTGGTTTCAGCCTTTAACTTCCCGGTAGCTGTCTGGGCATGGAACACCATGATCGCCGCAGTTGCCGGCGACACAGTGGTTTGGAAACCAAGTTCAAAAACACCTCTTACAGCAATTGCAACACAAAATATTATTAATAAGGTGCTCAAGGAGAATGCTGTTCCGGAAGGCGTTTTTAACCTGGTGGTGGCCAGGTCTTCTGTCATGGGAGACAACTTCGCATCTGACCCAAGGATCCCACTGTTTTCAGTTACCGGTTCGACAATAGTTGGCAAGAGGATCTCTGCCATTTGCGGGAAACGTCTTGGCAGGACCATCATGGAATTGGGTGGTAACAATGCTATTATTATATCTAATCATGCCGACCTTGATATAGCGATCCCGGCGATCGTATTTGGTGCTGTAGGGACAACCGGACAAAGATGTACTTCAACACGCAGGTTAATCATCCATGAAGATGTCTATGAGAATGTACGTGACAGATTGATAAGGGCTTATGAACAGGTAGCTCATAAAATCGGAAATCCACTTGATGAGGGGATTCTTGTTGGACCGATGGTTGATCCAGGGGCCACCATACAGTTCATGGAAGCCATAGAGAAGGTTAAGGATGCAGGTGGCAGGATATTATTTGGGGGTGAGATCCTGAAAGGAAAAGAGTACAATGCTGACACTTATGTTGTCCCGGCCCTTGCAGAGGCAGAAAATCACTGGGATATCGTTCAGGAAGAAACCTTTGCCCCTTTATTGTACCTGATTAAATACAGGAATATTGCTGAAGCAATTGCTTTGAATAACGGAGTACCCCAGGGACTTTCATCCGCGATATTTACCCTAAATCTGAGAGAAGCTGAACTATTCCTTTCCGCAGTTGGATCCGATTGTGGGATTGCCAATGTGAATATCGGTACCTCAGGGGCAGAGATCGGAGGGGCATTCGGTGGTGAAAAGGATACTGGTGGAGGCCGTGAGTCGGGATCTGATGCCTGGAAGGCTTACATGAGACGGCAGACAAATACCATAAATTATTCAATGGAATTACCGCTGGCACAGGGCATCAAATTTGATCTGGATTAGTTGATTGGACACCCGGAACCCAGGTCCATGTTCAACGGACTTGATATAAAAGCTGTGTTTGTGATGTTTATACGACTTTCGAAAGGACCTTTGGCTTCACAAGGGTTTTGACTGTTTCAATGATGCCATCAACATCATATCCGCATTCCTTATAGAGTTCCTGTTGTGTCCCCTGTTCTATGAAACGGTCCGGTACGCCAAGGCGTTTGACCCGGGATGTATATCCATGATCACACATGAATTCCAAAATAGCGCTGCCAAAACCTCCGCTGATGATGCCGTCCTCAACAGTAATTACCTGCTTGAATTGCTTGAATATTTTGTGAAGCAATTCTTCATCCAGGGGTTTAACAAACCTCATGTCATAATGTGCTGCACTGATATGTAACTCTTCCAGGTTATCGATGGCGTCAATAACAAGGTTTCCTATATGTCCGATGGAAAGAATGGCTATGTCCGTACCTTTACGGATAATCTTTCCTTTGCCAACAGTTATTTCCTTAAACGGTTTTTTCCAATCGATCTGAACACCCCTCCCCCGGGGATAGCGAATGGAAAATGGCCCATGGTTCCTATGCTGGGCAGTATACATAAGGTTTCGCAGGTCTTCCTCATTCATGGGAGCTGAAACGATCATGTTGGGGACTGCCCGCATATATGCCAGGTCGAAGACCCCATGATGGGTAGCCCCATCATCACCAACCAGTCCCCCGCGATCAAGACAGAAAACGACCGGCAGCTTCTGGATAGCGACGTCATGGATAACCTGGTCATAGGACCTTTGCATAAAGGTGGAATAGATATTGCAGAAAGGAACCATACCCTCGATAGCAAGCCCGGCTGAGAAGGTTACCGCATGCTGTTCAGCAATGCCAACGTCATAGGTCCGTTCCGGAATCTCTTCCATCATGATCTTGAGGGATGAGCCTGTGGGCATGGCTGGAGTGATCCCGATGATCCGTTCATTTTTCCGGGCAAGCTCAAGCAGTGTATGGCCGAAAACATCCTGGTAACGGGGTGGTCGTTTGGTCTCACGTGAAACCAGGAATTGCCCTGTCTTTTTATCGAACCTGCCAGGTGAATGAAAAGCGGTCTGGTTCTGTTCTGCCTGAGGAAATCCTTTGCCCTTCTGGGTTTTCACATGGAGCAGTTTGGGTCCCTGAATGCGCTTCATATCCTTCAGGATACCTGTCAGGTGGAGGATATCATGTCCGTCAACCGGTCCAAAATACCTGAAATTCAAAGACTCAAATAAATTGCTCTGCTTCAGGAACATGGATTTTACGCCATGCTCGATCCGTTGGGCATAACGCTGTGCATCGGGTCCTAATTTACTGAGAGCCCCGAGTATGTTCCAGATATCCTTCTTGAAGCGGTTATAAGTTTTGGAGGTGGTGATATCGATCAGGTATTCTTTGATGGCCCCCACATTCGGATCTATGGCAATGTTGTTATCGTTCAATATGACCAGGAGGTTGGAATTCTCACTCCCGGCATTGTTCAGTCCCTCAAAAGCCAATCCCCCTGTTAAAGAACCGTCCCCGATCACAGCAACGACCTGCCTATCCTCATGTTTCAGGTGTTGGGAGGCAAGTGCAATACCCAGTGCAGCAGATATTGAAGTGGAGGCATGGCCGACACCAAATGCATCATACCGACTCTCGGTCGGTTTTGGGAAACCACTGATACCCTTGTATTTACGATTAGTGTGAAATATTTCCTTACGGCCTGTAAGGATCTTGTGTCCGTAAGCCTGGTGTCCCACATCCCAGATGATCCTGTCCTCGGGTGTGTTAAAGACATGGTGCAGGGCGACGGTAAGTTCAACCACGCCCAGACTGGCCCCAAAATGACCGGGATTGGAAGAAACAATATCGATGATAAACTCTCTTAGTTCCCTGGATAATTGGATGAGATCATCAGGACCAAGTTCTTTCAGGTCTCTCGGTGAATTGATACTGTCCAGTATGGAAAACTCTTTGTCTGACAAAGCACAATGATTGGAATACAAAGATACATTTAAATCAACAAAAGCTCATATTTAAAACTCTAAAACCTTGCTGAGGAATAAACCCTTAATCACATCCATTCAATCGATAAGAAGCAGCGAGTTTCATTGCCTATAGTTAATAACTTCTGTAAAAGCCCATTTAGTCTGAGGCAATTAATTTTTATATTGGCAGGTTAAGGGTATAATGATAGAAATCAATGCGAGAGAAAAAACGTTTTATTATTACAGGCCTCATTTTTTTGATTTTTGCATCCTCCTGTGTGACTACAAAAAATTATAAACAAATGGAGGATCAAAAAAACCAGTTGAATGGTGAACGAAATGAACTGTTTGCTGAGAATGAGCAACTGACGGTCGATAATGCTGAAATGCAGGCCAAGATCGAATCCATGGAATCAGAAATGGAGGAGATAGAGTCGTGGAAAGCAGAAACCCAGGAGGATTACGATAAGCTGAAAGCCAGCTATGACGAGCTGGACAGGAGGTACAGTGACCTGAAGGAATCCCAGGATGCCCTGTTAAAGGGGCATACACGTGAAACCAAGCGACTGCTGACACAGTTGCAGAAAACACAGGAAGATTTGCTGGTAAAAGAGGACCTGCTTAAAGAGCTGGAGGAAAATGCCACCCGGAAAATGTACGATGCTGAAAGGCTAAGGGCTCAGCTCGAAGAACGAAATCAGCGGCTGGTGGAACTGGAGCAGATACTGAATGCCAAGGAGGCCCAGATGAAATCTCTCAAAGATGCCATATCAGCTGCATTGTATGACTTTGAAAAAGAGGGCTTATCTGTTTATTCCAAGGATGGAATGGTGTATGTCTCGATGGACGAAAAACTGCTGTTCAAAACCGGCAGTATCCAGGTTGATCCCAGGGGCGTGCAGGCCCTGAAAACAATGGCGGGGGTCCTGGAAGACAACCCGGATATTAAGATCACTGTCGAAGGACATACAGACGATGTACCTGTCAGGACGAATGCCTCTTTTGCAGACAACTGGGACCTCAGTGTAAAAAGGGCTACTTCTATTGTAAGGATACTGCTTGATAATTCTTCCATTGATCCTATAAGGCTGGTGGCATCGGGAAGGGGAGAGTTTTTACCGGTTGATACTGGAGGAACATCTGAAGCCAGGCAAAGAAACAGGCGGACGGAAATCATCCTCACTCCCCGCCTGGATGAACTATACCAGCTCCTGGAATAGCAGGGATGAATTGATGATGTTTTATGATTTCCTGAACCGGGTCAGCTCTTTGTCTATCAGAAAGGTACTGAACATTGCACTGGTCCAGTTATCCTATTTCCTGTCTGTGCTCTTGAAAAAGCCCCTGGTATGGGGGAAACCCTTTTTTATCAGTCTGGAACCGGCAGCTATCTGTAACCTGGCATGTCCGCAATGTCCAACCGGAACAGGTGATGTTAAGCGAAGTAAAAAATTCCTGGATCTAAACACCTGCAAGGACATCGTGGATGAAACAGCCAGGACAACGGCTATCCTCAGCCTTTATCATCAGGGAGAACCACTGCTGCATAAGTCATTCGCAGATATGGTAAAATATGCAACAGACCGTAAGATTTATACCGTGACCTCGACAAACGGACAGTTACTTACGGAGGAAGTTTGCGGGAGCCTGGTGGAAGCCGGATTGGATCGTATCATTATTTCCCTGGATGGCACTGACCAGGAATCATACAATAAATACCGTATGGGAGGGGATTTCGAAAAGGTTATTGGAGGAATCAGGTTGCTATCTGAGGCAAGGCAGGCAAACAGGAAACCTTATATTATCATCCAATTCCTGGTTTTCAAACATAACCAGGACCAGGTTGCTGAGATAAGAAAGCTTGGCAAAAGGCTGGGCGCTGACCGGGTCATGATTAAATCAGCCCAGATCGAATATCCTGAATCGATACAAGAATGGATGCCGGTTCACAAAAAGTACAGGAGATACAGGAGAAATAACCTGGGGGATTGGATGCTGGAGGGAAAGCTGAAAAACCGCTGCAGGCGCCTGTGGTACACAACTGTCATTACCACTGACGGACTGGTTGTCCCTTGCTGCTTTGATAAACTGGCGAAATATCCTATGGGTAACATAGGAACAGGAACCATCAGCCAGATCTGGAAAAACCGTGAATACAATGATTTCAGGAGCAAAGTACTGGGCAATCGAAAAGGAATAGGGATATGCACCAATTGTACTGAGGGGATAGGCAGGATCTACCTCTGAAACGGAGGATATCAGACCGTCATGATATCCTTTTCCTTGGCTTCAATGATCTTATCCACCTTCTCTATATATTCATCAGTGAGTTTCTGGACTTCACTCTCACCGTTTTTTTCTTCATCTTCAGGCAATCCGTCTTTTTGCATTTGTTTTAATTCATCATTTGATTCTCTGCGCACGTTCCTGACCCCCACTTTGGTATCTTCTCCTTCATGTTTTACCTGCTTGACCAGGTCCTTTCTTCTTTCTTCTGTCAGGGGCGGGATATTCAAACGGATGATTTCACCGTTATTTTCGGGTGTAACGCCTATATTGGCCTGCATGATCGCCCTTTCAATCGGACCGATCATATTTTTCCCCCAGGGTTGTATAGCTACGGTTTTCACATCAGGTGTACCAATATTTGATACCTGGGAAAGCGGTGTCATAACACCGTAATACTCTACCATGATGCCATCCACTATTCGGGGAGTGGCTTTACCGGCACGGATTTTACCGAGCTCATTTTCCAGGTGCTGGATGGATTTATCCATTTTCGCACTTGTATCATCAAGAACCATTATTACCAATTCATCCATGGCTGTTGATTTTAGCGTTTTTCAGTGCTATAAATATATTCAAATTTTAACTAAAGTACCAAGCCTTTCCCCCTGAATAATCCGTTTCAGATTCCCCATCTCATTCATATTAAATACGATAATGGGCAATTGATTCTCCCGGCACATGGTAAAAGCGGTCTGATCCATAACCTTCAGATCCTTGCGAATAACCTCTTCAAAACTTATCTCATCATACCTGGTAGCCGCAGGGTCTTTCTCCGGATCAGCAGTATATACTCCATCCACCCTGGTTCCCTTCAACAATGCATCAGCTTCCATTTCTACGGCACGCAAGGACGCTGCAGTATCGGTAGTAAAATATGGGTTGCCTGTTCCAAATGTGAAAATTGCAATAGATCCCTTGCCCAGGGCTTCAAGTACCTGCGGTTTACTGAACCTGATGCCAACCGGCTCCATATCAATGGCTGTAAACAGCTTTGCTTTAGCACCTATACTTTCAAGGCCGGATTGAATAGCCAGTCCATTTATTACAGTGGCAAGCATTCCCATGTAATCTCCCTTCACCCTGTCAAAACCTTCCTGCGCACCTGACAGACCCCTGAAAATATTACCACCTCCGATAACAATTCCAACCTCCACACCCATGTTGGTAATTTCCTTGATCTGTTCCACATACTCTTTCAATCGAAGCGGATCGATTCCATGGCCGGTCTCTCCGGCCAGTGATTCACCGCTAAGTTTCAGCAGGATTCGTTTGTACTTCGGCATAGCATGAAATTAGGAAACTTAAAGATAAGTATTTTACGAAATTATTTCAGGATTGTTCAAAATGTGGGATTTACAACAGAAACGTTATGAAGGAGCTGCAGTAATTACAAATTGTGTGGTTGGTTTATAATGTCCAAATAAAAAAGCCGCATCATGTTATCTGATACGGCTCCTTCATATGTTTTTTTCTATGGGTAAACTAATTCTTCAAACCAAACCGGACAAACCCTGTGACTGTCAGTTCTTTGTCTTGTTCCTGCAGGTATTGTTTTACTGTTTTTTTGTTTTCCTTCACGAAGTTCTGGTTTAACAGGGTATACTCCTTGAAAAACTTATTCAGTTTCCCCATGGCAATTTTTTCGAGGATCTCTTCTGGTTTCCCTTCCTTTCTTGCCTGTTCTTTTCCGATCTCAATTTCTTTGTCCTGAACTTCCTGTGAGACATTATCTTTATCAACTGCTACAGGGTTCATGGCAGCCACCTGCATGGCAACATCCTTTCCTACCTGTTCATCAGAAACAATCTGGTTAAGACCGATCATGCTGGCCAGATTGTTGCCGGGATGTATATAGGCAGTTACCTGTGTGGAATCAATCATGCCATAAAAACTCAGTTCCAGTTTTTCTCCGATGATACCGATCTGTTCGGTCACGGCATCGGTCACGATTTTCCCGTCAAGGGTGAGTGATTTTAGTTCGTCCAGGTTCGCTGGTTGGTTCTCCAGGGCCAGGTCGAGGATACTTTCAGCAAATTTTATAAAGTTATCGTTCTTTGCTACAAAGTCGGTTTCACAATTCAGTACGATCATAAAACCTTTTGTGCGGTCAACTGATGCTTTTGCAAGCACGACGCCTTCACTGGCTTCCCTGTCTGCACGCTTACTTGCGACAGCCTGACCTTTTTTGCGGATGATATCGGTGGCTTTGTCAAAATTCCCATCAGCTTCCTGAAGAGCTTTTTTACAGTCCATCATTCCGGCACCGGTCATTTTTCTGAGTTTTGCAACATCAGCAGCTTTAATCTCAGCCATGTTTATATATATTTTTTATATTAATAATAGCCTGCTTTATTTAGGGGCTTCATTCTTATCCTTGATGATATCCTTCAGCTCCTCCTCATTTAATGCATTTACTTGACCTTCTTCACTGGCTTTTTCCAGTTCAGCAGCCATGGCCGCTTCTTTCTCTGCCTGTTCCTTGTTGGCCACTTCTTTTTCTCTTTCCATTTTACGTTCGTTCAGTCCTTCCTCGATTGACTCACAGATTACGTTTATGATCAGAGCAATGGATTTTGAAGCATCATCATTCGCAGGGATCGGAAATTCTACATGGTTTGGATCTGAATTGGTATCAACCATTGCAAATACTGGTATATTCAACCTTGTAGCTTCCCTGACAGCGATATATTCTTTGGCGATATCTACAACGAATAGGGCTGCCGGAAGACGGGTAAGATCAGCTATACTACCAAGGTTTTTTTCAAGTTTGGCACGTTGCCTTGTGATTTGAAGCTTTTCTCTCTTGGACAGGACGGCAAAAGTTCCATCGGTTGCCATGTTGTCAATGGCAGACATTTTTTTAACCGCTTTGCGGATGGTTGGGAAATTGGTAAGCATGCCCCCGGGCCAGCGTTCTGTCACGTATGGCATGTTTATCTTATTTACCCGCTCGGAAACAATATCTTTTGCCTGCTTCTTTGTGGCAACGAACAGGATCTTCCGGCCTGATTTGGCAATTTGCTTGAGCGCTGCTGACGCATCTTCCAGCTTATCTGCTGTTTTCTGCAGGTCAATAATATGTATCCCGTTCCGCTCCATAAAAATATAAGGAGCCATACTGGGATTCCACTTCCTTTTAAGGTGCCCGAAATGCACACCTGCATCTAATAATTCCTGAAAACTAGTCTTTGACATTTTGTATGGATTAATTGTTTACATTCATTTTGTCAACCGGCAGGTAGTCCCACATTCCGGGAATCTCACCAGTTTAGATACTAAACAAAGCAATAGGCTAGCGCTTGGAGAACTGGAATCTCTTGCGGGCCTTCGGCTGACCTGGTTTTTTTCGTTCAACTTCGCGTGAGTCCCGGGTCAGCAATCCGTCGGATTTTAGTATCGGTTTTTTCTCTGGGTCAATCTTGATCAGGGCCCTGGAAATAGCCAGCCTGAGGGCTTCTGCCTGACCTTTAAAACCGCCTCCGCCGAGGTTTACCTTGATATCATATTTGCCTTCTACTTCTGCAATCTTGATAGGTTGTTCAACAACATATTGTAATCTTTCCTGCGGAAAATATTCTTTATAATCCTTATGATTAATAGTAATTTGTCCTTTCCCCTCGCTCACATAAATCCGTGCAACAGCGGCTTTCCGTCTTCCTACTGTATTGATGGCCTCCATATTACTTATTTAATTTCGTTTAAATTAATTTCTTTTGGCTGCTGGGCTTCATGTGTATGAACGGGACCGGCAAAAACATGAAGGTTCCTGAACAGTTCACTTCCGAGCCTGCTTTTTGGCAACATACCCTTAATGGCTTTTTCAACTACTGAGCCGGGTTTCTTTGCGAGAAGTTTTTCAGGAGTATCAATCACCTGGCCACCCGGGTAACCGGTATGCCTGAAATATTTTTTGTCGGTCATTTTCTTGCCGGTAAGCTTAGCCTTCTCAGCATTAATGATGATAACATAGTCCCCGCAATCAACATGTGGCGTGAAACTTGGCTTATGTTTACCCCTCAGGATCTTGGCTACTTTTGAAGCCATTCTTCCGAGCACTTCCCCTTCTGCATTGACGAGTACCCATTCCTTCTTCACCGTTTCCTTATTAGCCGATTTTGTTTTGTAGCTCAGCGTGTCCACTTTATTTGATTTATTAGTCTGTTAATGAATACACAACCCTGAAATTGTGGTTCGCAAAAATACAAATCTTTTCTTTAATACAATAATAATCCAGTCAGTTTATTTTTTCTTTTGATAATTAACTTTATATCAGAAAGTTAAATGACATTTTTGGGGCCTCGAATGAGTTTACCCAAGCGATTGAAATAAATAATTTTAACTTGCATTTACAATCTCCGCATGCATGGCTTATGTTTGGGAAGGAAGTACACTCGAAAATCTATTTTATTGGCCTTGCCTGCCTTGCTGCCAGCCTGCCGCTCTCTGTTTTCACCACAAGTGTTTTTGAGATCATTCTGGCAGCCAATTGGTTACTTGAGGCGGACTTTAGAAGCAAATTGTGGAAACTAAGGGAGCGCAGGAGTTTATGGTTCATCCTTTCGATATACCTGGTATTCCTGGCCGGTCTTGTTTTCACGAAAGATTTCGCTTTTGCTTTTCATGATTTGCGGATAAAGCTCCCAATATTCGTACTGGCTTTGATCATGGGCCTTTCTGAACCAATTACCTCAAAACAGTTTAAGTGGGTACTATTGTTTTTAGTAACTGGTGTTTTTGCCAGTTCTGTGTCAAGCATGGCTGTAGTAACTGGAATCATTGATTATACCTATACAGACCCGAGAGAAATCTCTTTGTTCGTGGACCATATCCGCTTTTCCCTCTTAATTGATATAGCCATCTTTTCCCTTGTATATATGATCCTTGACCGGGAGATGGCAACAAGATGGGAGAGGATCATCTATTCAATGCTTCTTGGCTGGCTGGTCATCTTTCTATTTATCCTGCAGGCCATCACTGGGATTATCATATTCCTGGGCGTAGGATTTATATTGTTCTGGGTATATCTTCATAAGGTTCCCACAGTGGTTTTAAGATGGACACTGGCTGTATTTATGATCATCGGAACCCTGATAGGCTTGTCCATCCTTACCAGGTCCATAGGCCGGTTTTATAAGGTTGAAAAAATTGACCGTGAAAACATTGAACAGACCACCATTAACGGAAATCCATATACCCATGATTTTTCACAGGAATTTATTGAGAACGGGCACTATATATGGTTGTATTTCTGCGAACCAGAATTAAGGAAGGAATGGAACCTGGTCAGCGAAATTGATTATGATAACCAGGACAGTCTTGGGAACGAGATCAAGTATATAATTATCAGGTATCTTACATCCAGGGGATTAAGAAAGGATTCAGCAGGAATGGCGCAACTTGGTAGTGAAGATATCAGGTTAATTGAACAGGGGAAAGCAAATTACCTGCATGGCAAGAAATTCAGTCTGCATAATCAAATGTACCTTATATTCTGGCAGATAGATGTATTCAGAAAGAATGGGAATCCATCCGGACATTCAGTCACCCAGCGGATCCTTTACCTGCAGGCGGCATTGGATATTATCGGGGATCATTTCTGGATTGGTGTGGGAACTGGAGATGTTATGACCGCTTACTCAGCACATTACCAGAAGGTTAACAGTCCACTGTCAGAACGATGGAGGTTACGGGCCCACAACCAGTTGTTGACCTTCATGCTGACTTATGGCATCATTGGTTTCATTTGGATCCTGGTCGGTATCCTTTACCCGGTATGCCTGGAGCGAAAATGGAACGATTATTTTATGATCATGTTCCTGTTGGTCGGATTTTTCTCTATGCTGAATGAAGATACCCTGGAAACCCATACAGGTGTTTCTTTTTTCGCGTTTTTCTATTCGTTGTTCCTGTTTGCAAGGCAGAATTTTAAACCAGATTTAACAGAGCATGGAAAACCGGACAAATGAAGAATTCATGCGCATGGCCATACGCATGTCCGTTGAAAATGTTGAACGGGGAGGAGGACCTTTTGCGGCTCTTATTGTAAGGGACGGTGAGGTAGTGTCAACAGGGATTAACAGTGTTGCAGAAGAAAATGATCCCACAGCACATGCTGAGATAAATGCCATTCGTGCAGCCACACAAAAGTTTCAGTGGTTCAAGCTGAATGATTGTGTTTTATTCACAACCTGTGAACCTTGTCCCATGTGCCTTGGGGCTGTCTACTGGGCGGGCATCTCCCAAATCTATTACGGCAACTCAAGAGAAGATGCCGGTAAATATGGATTCGATGATTCGCATATCTATCAACAAATTGATATGGCTTTAGATAAGAGGCAGGTCCGGTTCACCAGGATCCTGGGTAAGGAAGCCATTGAGGCATTTAACTATTGGGACCAGAAAAGTGATAAGATCCAGTACTGAGATCCATTATTCTTAGAAATTTATGAAGCTGGGGCAGGATTTTTTCAGCAGGGATGTCCTGGAGGTAGCTCCTGAGTTGCTCGGGAAAGTACTCGTGCGTCGTTTTGATAACGGGAAATTATTCACAAGTCAGATTACTGAAGTGGAAGCTTACCGGGGCGAGGAGGATAAGGCCTGCCATGCAAGCAAAGGAAGGACATTCCGTACCGAGATCATGTACCATCCCGGAGGATCAGTCTATGTATACCTGATCTACGGGATGTACTGGATGCTGAATTTCGTCACGGGAGACAGGGATGAACCACAAGCTGTGTTAATCAGGGGATTGAACGATATTACAGGACCCGGGCGGATCACCCGAAGGCTTGAGATCGGTTCAGACTTTTACGGGGAGAACCTGGCCGGTTCTGAAAGGCTATGGATTGAGGATAGTGATCAGAAGATTGCGGTGCAGGCTGGTCCCAGGATCGGTATCGGCTATGCCGGGGAACCCTGGAAGACACTTCCCTGGAGGTATGTCGCAAACCGTTAAATTTTCTTAAAATCCGGACTTATTTGCATAAAAATACCTTTATTTGTCTATGAATATCTTCAGACGGACCAACATCATCACTGGCTGGATCGTTTTCCTTATTTCATCAATTGTTTACCTGTTATCCATTGAACCTACTGCAAGTTTTTGGGATTGCGGTGAATTCATCGCTTCCTCATATAAAATGGAGGTTGGACATCCGCCGGGAGCACCTATTTTCATGCTGGTCTCGAATTTTTTCTCAATGTTTGCAAGTGATGTGACCCAGGTAGCCAAGTGGATCAACATCATGTCTGCCCTGGCCAGCGCCCTGACCATTGCTTTCCTGTACTGGACGATCACACATCTGGCAAGAAAAATCATAGGCAAGGGAAATGATCTGTCAATTCCTGAACTGGTTTCCGTCATGGGTGCTGGTGTGGTAGGTTCCCTGGCCTATACCTTCTCCGATACCTTTTGGTTTTCGGCAGTTGAAGCTGAAGTTTATGCATCCTCAAGCCTATTTACTGCTGTGGTATTCTGGGCTATCCTGAAATGGGAAAATATAGCTGATGAGAAACATGCAAACCGATGGATTATCCTCATAGCCTACCTGATGGGATTATCGATCGGAGTACATTTATTGAACCTGCTTGCCATACCGGCCATTGTATTCGTTTACTATTTCAGAAAATATGAGCCTACACGCAGAGGAGTATTATTTAGCCTGGGACTTTCTATCTTGTTGCTGGTGGTTTTGCTCTACCTGATCATACCCGGTGTTGTTAAAGTGGCTTCTGTATTTGAACTGATCGCTGTCAACGGTCTGGGCCTTTTCTATAATGCAGGGGTGGTCTTATTTGTTATTACAATCCTGGGTGTTATTACCTGGCTCATTTTCTACAGCCACAAAACAAGGAAGGTTCTGCTGAATACCATCCTGGTATCATTTACCGTCATACTGATCGGTTATTTTTCATATGGATTGATACTTATCCGGTCTGCTGCCAATCCCCCGATGGACCAGAATGATCCGGAAACCGCATTTTCACTTTTATATTACCTGAACAGGGAACAATACGGACAGAATCCCTTGTTCCATGGACATTATTACAATGCTCCCATCAAGGAAGCAAAAGAGGGGAAGAAGATCTATTCGAAGATTGATGGCCATTATGAAGTTACCCATAAGCGGCAGAAAGTAATATATGACGAGCGTTTTCTAACGATTTTCCCCCGCATGTGGAGCAATGATCCGGATCATGTTGAGGCATACCAGAAATGGGGGAGAATTGAAGGCATACCTGTCAATGTCACCAACCGTAATGGCGAGGCACAGGTGCTGCGGAAACCCACTTTCGGAGAAAACATCCGCTTTTTTCTCCGCTACCAGGTTGGTCATATGTACCTGCGTTACTTCATGTGGAATTTTTCAGGTCGCCAGAATGATCTCCAGGGACATGGAGAGGTGCATAAAGGGAACTGGTATTCCGGGATAAGGTTCATAGATGAGGCAAGGCTGGGGCCGCAGGATGATCTCCCACCATTCCTAAGGGAAAATCCTGCCAGGAACAGGTATTATATGTTACCACTCTTACTCGGGATAACCGGACTGGTTTTCCATTATCTCAGGCATAGAAAAGATTTTTGGGTGCTTATGCTTTTGTTTGTCATGACGGGACTGGCTATTGTTGTTTACCTGAACCAGTATCCTTTCCAGCCAAGGGAAAGAGATTATGCATATGCAGGCTCTTTTTATGCTTTCAGCATCTGGATTGGATTGGGGGTAATGGCCATTTCAGAATATATAAGGAAGAAACTGCCTGGCATTACCGGGCCCGGACTGGCAACACTTGCCTGCCTGTTCCTGGTACCCGGCATACTGGCCAAGGAGAACTGGGATGATCATGACCGTTCAGGGAGGACCGCGGCCAGGGATTTCGCATGGAACTACCTGAATTCATGTCAGCCAAATGCAATTTTATTCACCAATGGTGACAATGACACCTTTCCCCTCTGGTATGTACAGGAAGTGGAAGGCGTCCGGACAGATGTCAGGGTAGTGAACCTGAGTTACCTGGGGGCGGACTGGTATATTGAACAGGTTGCGAGGAAGGCCTATGACTCTGATGCAGTACCATTTGGCATGTCAAAGGATCTGTACAGGACAGGGAAACGTGATTACATTTACCTGATTGAAAGAATTGAGGATCATGTAGACCTGGGGGAAGCCATGGATTTCATCAGGAGTGAAGATAAACGGACCAAGACCCTTGGGAATTATACGGACCGCATAGATTATATACCGGCAACGAAATTTAAAATTCCTATTGATTCCGCACATATCATAAATACAGGAACCGTAAGAGCGGAGCTGGCACATAGAATTGTGCCTGAGATGCAGTGGCAAATTAACAAGCAGAGTCTTTACAAAAATGAGTTAATGGTTCTTGACCTGATTGACAATAATAACTGGGAACGTCCCGTTTATTACTCGGTAACCGTTGACAGGAACCTTTACCTGAATTTGCACGAATATTTTCAATTACAGGGATTGGCTTACAGGGTCGTACCAATACAGCAACCTGAAGTCAGGGGACAGCTGGGCAGCATTGATACAGACCTGATGTTTGATAATATGGTAAACAAATTCAGATGGGGCGGTGTTGATGATTCAACCGTATACCTTGATGAAAATATTCGGCGAATGATGATGAATTTCAGGAATAACTTTGGCCGGCTGGCGAATGAGCTGATTGCACAGGGTGATACCACCAGGGCCAGAATGACACTGGAAAGATGCATGGAGGTTATGCCGAATGAGCGAATTCCTTTCAACTACTTCATGGTACCCGTTATCGAAGCTTATTACAGGATGGGAGAAACCGAGCTGGCAAATTCTTATTTGCTGACCTTATCGGACCTGGCTGAGGAAGAGCTCAGGTATTTTCTTTCCCTGGGGAAGGAGCATGCCGCGGATCTGGACTATGACAAACAGGTTCGGATGCATATCATGCAGGAACTGACCAGGCTGGTGATAGAAAGCCAGCAGGAAGAATTAATTGAAAGGCAGCAACAAATATTTCAGAATCTCGTAGTACTATATCAATCAAATGCTTAATTTCGTGCCATAATGTTATTTGTAAAGACACCGATTTTGATAATGAAGCTCTTTCCAGAGCTGATCTGGCATTTCTCACGCAGGGAAAACCACCAGGAGAATCAGATCTACCTCACATTTGATGACGGTCCAACACCAGAGGTAACCCCCTGGGTGCTTGATAGTTTACGGGAATATAATGCGAAAGGCACTTTTTTCTGCCTGGGGCGTAATGTCGACCGCTACCCGAAGATATACCAGCAGATCGTCGAGGAAGGACACGCTGTTGGAAACCACACATACAGTCATCTGAAAGGCTCACAAACCAACAATTTCGAATATATAAATGATATAGAACTGGCGGGGACGAATATTGAGAGTAAATTGTTCCGACCCCCCTATGGACGGTTCCGGAAGTCACAGATCAGGGAGATCCGGAAGGACTATCAGATCGTTATGTGGGATGTGTTGAGCCAGGATTATGACCAGAAAATCAATCCTGAGAAATGTTTTTCAAATATCGA
>SDBS01002656.1_pt1 | contig 17803 bp, 27 predicted proteins | sample 2277091 | NCBI WGS metagenome assembly SDBS01 (sample SAMN10404972, study PRJNA504765) | marine sediment metagenome | isolation source: marine sediment core GS10_PC15, 163 cmbsf | place: Arctic Ocean: Southern Knipovich Ridge | collected 2010 | reverse complement strand
CGATTAAAGCTCCGGCAGAAAAAGCAACCAAAATTAAAAGAATTTTATCAAGCAGCTTCTCTTTTAGAAATAAAGCTAATGCTCCAATAAAAGCAATTAAGCTGATTAAAAATGTACTAAGTAGAATATAAAATAAAACGTCCATGGTTATTTAAATTTTTCTAAAATTTTGAAATCTTTTTTTAAGTCCTCTTTCATATTTGGATTATAGGTTGCGACGGCCGGATGATAAAAAGGGATTAAGGTTATTTTTTGAAAAAGGATCTCTGTCTCAAAAACTTTTCCGTGGATTTTACTAATCGGCTCAATCTGATCTTTCAATCCAAACCTTTCCATTAAAAACTCCATTGCAAATCTCCCCAAGGAACAAATAACTTCTGGCTTAATAATTTCAATCTGTTTTTCCAAATAAGGAACGCAAGTTTCAATTTCTTCTTTTTGGGGATCGCGGTTTTGGGGCGGACGGCACTTGAGCAAATTTGCAATATAAACTTCTTTTCTTTTAATTCCCACGCATTCCAAAAGCTCATCTAAAATTTTTCCTGCTGCTCCGCAAAAAGGCCGGCCGGTTTTATCTTCCTGGGCCCCGGGCGCTTCTCCGCAAAAAATTATTTTTGCCTGATGATTCCCTTCTCCAATTACTGGATAGATTCTTGTTTTATATAAAGAACACTTTTTACAGCTTACAACCTCGTCTTTAATTTTTTTAAGTTCTTGGTCTATATTCGTCATATGCCAAAAAAATAATAAAACCCGAGCATAAAAAGAATTATTGATTCCGCTAGTATAATCCAAGTGATAACCTTACTTGAAGCTAACCAAATCTTCATTGTGAAAAAAGCTATCAAAAAAATAATAATTTCATCAAGCATATAAAAAAGAATAAAAAGAGCAATATACAAAAGATAGAAAAATGTAGAAAGCTGAGATTGAGCTAAAATGCCGGCGAAAACTACCGGGACCACAGCTGAACAGGGAAATTCTACAATAGTAATCATGCCAGCGAATATAAGTATGCTTGCTAAAAGCAATAAAACGTTTCCTGATCCTTTAAGAGATTGTTGGAATTTTTCAGAAAATCTTGATATTATCCCTTTTCCTGTACCTACTTCGCAAGTTGGTCCGTATTTTCTAAATCTGATGAACTGCCTTAAAAAATAAATTCCTCCTCCCACTCCTAAAACACCTATCAAAATCTCCATTATTCTTAAATATGGAGCAAGGAAAGAAAAAATCTTATACCAAAGAAGTATTAAAAGTCCATAAACAATGGCAGTAGTAAAAATAAAAAGTCCGCCAAAGATTAAAGTTTTCTTTCTTGAACGTAAAGCTAAAACCAAACCTAAAATTAAGATTAATGCTCCCAGCGAACAAACATTAAAACCATCTAAGGCTCCCAAAAGAACAGCTAAAACAGGCAGAGAATATTTTTCTATATCTATTTCGCCGATAATGGGCAATGTAATCTTTCTCTCGGACTCACACGATTCTTGAAAACCTCCTTCAATTAATTTCACAATGCAATCTTCGATATCTTCACCGATCTTTTCGTTAAATTCAAGAAAATATCTATCTCCAATAAAAGTAACAGGAACATAGCCCTGCTCTATTGAAGGAACTTTATAATCTTGATAAAATTCTTTTATTAAACTAATATTTTCAGAAAAAGCAAATCTATTAACTTTGATTTCCGGATACTTTTTTTCTAATTCAGTTAAAAACTTTTCTTCTTTGGCGCAATAAGGACAAGAGCTGCTATAGAAAAAATTAATCTCTATTTCTTTTTCCTGAGCCAAAGCAAAATCAGCAATTGCCAGCATTAGTCCTAAAATTAAAACAATGAGAGTAAATTTCTTCATATTATTTTACGAATAAGGCGCAGGAGCAATGACCCTCTTTTTCAATCTCTTCTTTATGCCATTGGCAAGGACAAATTTTTCCTCGATCTTCCTCTGAGTTTCCGGTAATTCTTCTACAGGGACAATATCTGGCTCCGTATTTCTTTTCATTTGCTAACAATCCCATTACTAATCTTTCTACTACTTTTCTATCTGGATTTAATCTAAATCCATTTTTCTCTGCATGTTTTTGATAATTTTTAATTATCTCATTAACTTTTTCCATTACTTTATTAATAGTTTCTTGACTTTTTCCCAGCCACTCTTTTATCGCAGATTCCGGTTTTACTCCAACGAAACCACTGATTGGCATTCCGTATTTAAAAAGAATAACGGTTGGAATTTGCTCTACTTTAAATTTTTGAGCAGTAAGTGGAGATGCATCTAAATTCACTTTAGCTAAAATAATCTTATCTTTATATTCCTTTTCTATTTTTTCCAAAATCGGAGAAAGAATAGAACAAGGATTACACCAAAGTGCCCAAAAATCAACCAGGACCGGTTTTTGGCTGTTTTGAACAGTTTTTTCAAAATTTTGATCAGTTAATTCTAACATTGTTAATTAAAACTTAAAATCGAGCAGCTTACTCTTTAAACTTATGGTAGCATTTTTCAATAATCCTGAAAAGAAAAAACCCTTATTAAAAACAAGTGTTTTTTAGTATCTAATATCTATTTTTAGAGCAATCTAAACTTATTAATTACCAAGCCGAATTTATAACCGAGATATTCTGCTGCCTTTCGGCAAAAGACCATTCTTTGAGTAAAAATCTCAAAGTATTCTATTATCGGAACAAAATTAGTATCAATTCTTAGTGTTAAAGTAATTCTTTTTTTCTTTCTATCAATCTCTACGCGGCTCATTTTTGTAGCATAGTTAACCCTGTCGTGAATATCAGCTTTTATCTCTTCTAAAACTTTGACAAGCACTCTTGAACGGTGAACATCGGACTTATCTGCCAGCAGAACAACAGCGGCAACCGGGCTTCCAAAACTCATATCTTCTATTTTTTTATCATGGTTGGTAATGGCCTGCATAATAATCACCAGCTCTTTTGGCTCAAAGTCATTACTGAAAACTTGGTGAAAAAGCAGGGCGCCAAAGTAGCCGTGGTAGGTGCGACTCAAAAAATTTCCCATATCATGGCAATAAGCAGCAATTGCTGACAATTCTTCCTTTCTCTGGCTTAAATTAACTTCTTTAGCAATTTTTCTGGCTCTATTAGCAACTAAATCTGCATGTCTGAAACCGTGGTCAGTAAAAGAAAGAGCGGACAGAACATTTTCTGCCCCCTTAATAAATTCCAAAATCTGAGGATTTTTTTTAACTTGGACCAAAGTAATCATATGCAGTACTTTCTATTTTACCATTTTTATGAAAAAGCCGAAAGGCCGATTAAATAATTCTCTTCTTTTTTAAATACAAAATAAAACCTATCCAAATTCCTCCTATAGCTATCATCAGATAATAAAATGCCGAGGGATTTTCAGCAAAAGGCAATAATAGATTCATCCCATAAATTCCCGAAATCGCTGCCGGAATACTGATAAAAATAGTAAATACAGTAAAAATAGTAATAATCTTGTTTAATCTGTTAGAAAGAAAAATAACATAATAACTTCTTAAATTAGAAATAGTTTTTAGAGAGGACTTGCAAATACTAAGACCCTGAGTAGCTTCAGTAATAAGATCTTCTATAATTTCTTTATCTTGTTCAAAAAACTTCACCCTACGAACCGTCCGATCATACAATAAATTCATATAGTGATAAGAGGAAACGAGGTTGCTGAGAATATTTTCTTGCTCTAATAAAATATTAAGTTCTTTTTCTTCCAGCTCTCTAACCGGCTTTCTTTCTGCCTGAACTTTTTTTACTAATTCAACAGTTAATCTTTCAAATCCTTCATTCATTAAAGAAAAAAGCTTAATAAGGCATTTAAGTTTTTGAGTTGTTATACAATTTATTTTCCCCTCTAAAATTTTTATAATAAAATTAGGTTCTGTTTTGGAAAGAGTAAGAATAAACCTTTCGGTTATTACTATTAAATAAGTCTCTATTTCTCCTTTTTGCTTGATAGGAACGTTTTTAGCAAAAAAATAATTATCATTGCCAACAGAATCAAATCGAGGAATCTCATTCTGATCCAAGCCCGATTCTAAGTTTCTTTTATCCAACCGAAATTTCTTAACTAAATAACCAATCTCATCCGAGGTTGGATTGACCACATTAACCCAACAGCCTATTTCTAAACTAGAAATAGTTCTTATATAATTATCTTTAATTGTTCTTTTAAAATATTTAATCATATTATATTATTTTAGCAAAAAATCGCCTAAAAGGCGATTTTTTATAAACATCAGCATAAAAGCTGGATTTTATTTTAAAATATTGTTTTTTACTTCTCGTATTTCCGATAAATCAAAAGAACGCCAATTATTGTCAAAATCTCAATTACCACAAAAGAGATTAAATCAATCTGAATCCACATATTCAAAGAAATTCCAAAAAAGACATCTCTTAACCAGGTCAATAAAATAAAGATGGACAATATTTCAAGAAATCCGTGGATTGTTGATCCAAGAAGAATTCCTATTACGAAAACTAAAATAAGTTTTATTTTTTTCATCATAGTTTAAAAGACTTAAACTTTTAAAACAAGTCGGCTTCTTTCATTTTATCTCATTAGAAATTATAAAACAAGTACAAAACAAATCTATTCCCTCTCCAATAGGCTTTTTGCTTCTTTAACTAAAATCTCAAGACGCTTTTTTGATATTTTTGTTTTTCTTGCAAATTCCTTAATATCAATTTTCAAAATATCCTGAGCCAACATCATTTTCTTTGAAGCAAATATTTTAGCTAAAAACCGAGGCAAAGAGGGAAGAATTGTAATTGGATATAATTTCTGGCTATCTATCAAATATTCCAACCCTTTATTTCTTGGATAATTCCACCCTAAAAGCTCAACCCCTACGCATTCAGAATATTTAATAGCTCTAGTGGTAAACTTAGCATTAGTAATAAGCAAGCTTTTAAGCTTAATATCTTTCCTAAAACTATATCTTTTTTTGATATCTAAAAAACGGGCGTAATTTGCCAAAGCAGTATCTGTATGGACCTTATGCCTGGGAAGATGACGATATTTGCACTCGCCAATATACAAAAAATTATTCTTTTCAGCTAAAAAATCTATTTCGTATTTTTTACAACAGAAACCAGAAATATATTTATTTAATTTTATTTTAAAACCATTTTCAGAAAAAACTGCGCCAATATATTGTTCAAAAGGAAAACCAGTGGGCCCTAATTTTTTCATTCCTTCTTTTAAATTAAACCTCACAGCAGCTCTGGGAATTTTTTGCTGAAGTAATCTTTTTACTCTTTTAAAAATCTCGGATGTTTTAATCCCAGAATAAGCTTCCTTCTTAATAATTCTGGCAATCTTTTTAGCCAGTTCTTCGGAGGCACCGACCCGCTTGGCTGACCGGTATACCTTTTTAATGGAAAAGGGTTCTTTTTCTCCGTTAAATTTTATAACAAACAAAGAAGACATATTAATTAAATCCCCAGCTCAACTGCTTTTTTAATTTGGGGCAGTTCCCAGGGATCAATATTTTTAAGAGAGTTGCCTTTATAGCTTTGAATAATTTTTATTCCCTCAACATCAATCGCTGTTCTGCTTGTCGAAGCTAAAATTAAATTTGGTTCCCGAAGATCCCCTTTAGACGGCCCCTTGTTAATAAAAATTTTCCTGGCATCCATAATAATCAAATCAGGATTAATAATTTTATTCAACTCAACTATTTTCTCCTGTATGTGTCTCAAATGAAGACGAACCCGATGAAATGGCTTCATAAAACCAACCGAAAGTTTCAAGCTCCCGGTAAACTGAGAAAGATTATGAGCTTTTAAACACGGGAGAAGGATTAATTTATCAGCTTTGTCCAAATATTCTGTAACATAAACTTTTTTTAAGTATTTACCGTTAGGTATTTCTTTTTTTACCCATTTTCGCTCATCAAAAACATAAATTTTGGGAGGCCTTTTCATTTCTTCTAAATTAAAAACTTTTAATTCTTCCATTACATTCCTAGTGTTTAAACTTACAGTTGAAGAATCTCCAAGCATTACTATTTTTGGGTCCTGTTCATAAACTAATTCAACTACGGTTCTTAAAAATTCCAAATCAGTGGATGCTGGAAAGGGATCAGCCGTATTAAAGTTTGGTTTTAATAAAACTACTTCCCCTTTTTTAATAAATTTCTTAAAACCGCCAATTGAATCGACGGCTTGAGAGATAGCTTTTTTTAAATTATTTTCAACTAAAACTCTACTGACCATTTTGGCTTAAACTTTTTACCGGTTAATTTTGCTGCTTTAATTTGGGTTATTTCTTTTTTTAATATATATCCATTACAATGTCCTAAAACTCCTAAATATGATTGAATCGCTTGATTGAATGATTGCTCTGTTATTTTATCTTTATTTAGATCTTTTAATTTTTGATCTATCTTCCTAAACATTCTTTTCTTAGTTTTAGTTCTTAAGATTCTATGATCTGGAAAAGATATATATCCTAAGAAATCTATTCCTTGGCAGTATCTCTTAATTATTATTTTACCAGGATGTAAAGATAATTTTAATGTTTGTTTTAGAAAGTTATCTATTATTAGAATAAGTTTTTCTAAATATTCTTTTTTGCTATTCATGATAATAAAATCATCACAATATCTAACATAATATTTTATTCTTAAATTATGTTTAATATGGCAATCTAGTTCATTAAGATATATATTAGCAAATAATTGACTAGTAATATTGCCTAATGGAATTCCTTTATTAAATCTAGCTAAAAAGCTTTTAACAATTTTCTCTATCAAACAAATAACATCTTTGTCTTTAATCTTCTTTTCAATTAAAGACAATAATATATTATGGTCTATTGAGTCAAAGAATCTCCTAATATCGCATTTTAGAATATAACAGGTTTTAGTATTATTTTTGCTTACTTTTCCAGCAAATTGATTTAAACGATTAACAGCTTTATGGGTTCCTTTATTTATTCTGCAAGAGTAAGAGTCATAAATAAAAGTATTATCAAATATTGAATACAATATTTTAAATATAGCATGGTGTAAAACTCTATCTTTAACACGGGCTTTATGAATATGTCTTAATTTTGGATCTTTAATATAGAACGAAGTATAATGAGAATGTTGATATGTTTTATTAATTAATTGATAATATAGATTAAATATATTATATTCTAAAAAGAGATTAAAGTCTTGAACATCTATTTTACTAGTTTTACCCTTTTTAAATTTCTGCCAAGCTAAAAATAAATTTTCTAAAGAAACAATCTCTTCAAAAATATGATCAAAAATCTTACATCTAATACCCCCCCCCAACAGGTTTAATGTTCCTTTGTTGCATAGACTATATGAATTATACAAGTTGTTTCATATATATATTAAAAACTTTCCAAAAACGGAAAAATATGGATTAGGTCAAAAAATTGAAACCTTAATTTTAGAAATGCTTGAATTAACTTTTAATGCTTTAAGTTCCTCTAATGATAAAAAGGTGATAGCTGTACAAAAATTAAGCAATAAAAACGATCTATTAAAATTATTGATAAGATTATGTTGCGATATTAAATTAATAAATCAAAAAAGATACTTGAGAATTCAAAGTTATTTACATGAAATCGGAGAAATGATAGGAGGCTGGTTAAAATCATTAAATAATTAAGAGGCGTAAAATTGCGCCTCTTAATTTTTAGAGAAAGAGATTGCCAGAAAGCCGAAGCAGAACCATAGTTGGCATTGGCATTGTCAAACGAGTTCGTGCCAAATTTGAGCTTGCCGTCATTGAAGTTGAAATAAGGAACGTTATCGAACTGACCACAACCCTCAGGATTGTTATCTTTATCTTTCCTACCCACTGAAGATTGAATATTAATATTCTCTCTTCTGTATTTTATTCTGTGACAGATATTAATCATTCACACTAGATAAAGATAAGCAGTATCTTTCCTTCTCTTAAGATTTTGGCGAATCGCTATCCCTTGAGATCGATTACATTAGCCTAATCTTAATGTTTATTATATCAAATTCAAGAAAAAAAAGAAGCGATTTCGTTTTTACGAAATCGCTTTAATCCAAAGACCAAAATCCAAAATTCTACTGCCAGAAAGCCGAAGCAGAACCATAGTGGGCATAGGCAGAGGCAAACGAGCGCGTGCCAAATCTGAGCTCGCCGCCATGGAAGTAGAAACAAGGAACGCTCGCGAACTGACCACAACCCACAGGAGAATATTCATCTCCAGCACAATCAATCCAAAGATCATCATAATTTTTAAGACGTTCTGGATGAGTCAGAAGCATGATCCCAACCGCGAAAGCTCCAAGACCAAACTCAGAAGCATTCATAGCTTCACGTGTCCGACGAACTGATTTGCCACGATGATTCAGGCCAAACTGAGCCGGAACAACAAGAATGTCGTAATCTTTCTGTTCGTCTCCGAAAGTCTGAAACATTCTAGCTGTTTTGGCATACTGGCGCAGATACTGCGAACCGAGTTTACCTTTGCGGTAATTGTTAAACTCTCGAGTCTGCTTGATCAGATCAAGCACCTTCTGTACGGCTTCGCCATAGCTGTCAGCGACTTTCTCCCATCTTGGGATAGCGAAGTAACCCTCGGCACCCGTTGGAAGTGATTTCTCAACCAGCTTTTCATCGGCGCAACCAATGCCTGGAAATAATTCGCGAAGACAATTAGTCTGCACAGTAATACTTTTAGGCCTTTCATAGCCCGATAAGTACCCATAGCTTGACTCGACTTCTTCATCGGCAAACTGGTTACTCAAAGAAATGCTTTTAAGGAGTTTTAAAACACCATCTTGGAGTTCTCCGCCACGTTCATTAATTCTTTGAGCGCTTTCATCATCAAGTTCTGCTTTGTTGTACGCACCTTCAAAAAGATGCACCGCTTGAAGACCCTTTGGATCTCTGGACGTAATCAATGTTTTAGACATCGTTATCGTCCTCCTTTCTGTAAAAACCTTATTTAGAATGAACTACTTAAAACGATACTTCAATAATAGCATAGTATGATACAAAAGTCAAGTTTTTCGGCATCCAGTTCTAAAGATTCTTTAATTTGAGAAATTTTCTCAGGATTAATGTTTCTAACTAAAACTCTACTGACCATTTTGGCTTAAACTTTTTACCGGTTAATTTTGCTGCCTTAATTTTTCCGACAATAAAAGAATCGCAGTGGTCTTTATTGCTCCTTGCTGTGTAACCATTAAAAATATGGCCCGGACTTAAACGATCTTGTTCATAGATTAAATGCTCCCCTTCCGACCCTATATCTGTAGCTAAGCTGTATGGCTCAACTTCCCTCCATCCTTTGGAAGTGTTTTGGGTTTTGGGATAGTAAATTTTTACCGTCTCTCTTCTTTGCCCGGCTTTAGCAATAATTCTTAAAACTTCTCTAAAATCCATATATTCTTTCATAGATTTTCCGAATATTTAATCCTTAGTAGATATATCTTTTCTTTTACTGAAAAAAAATATATAAGTAATAGGCAGAATGGCTAAAGTATTAAGGATAAGCAAGGCAATAAACCATCCCATTTGGCGATTACGGGCCGACTTCCAAAGAGCCACTCCTTTCCAGGGAGCCACCCAAAGGGTTATTAGCAAAAGAATCCAAGAGTTTTCTAATAAAAATTCTTCCATATTTTTTAACCGTGTGAATCTCAATTTACTAAATTTTAAACTTCGACCATTTTATATATTTTATTCTGTTTCTTCCTCTTTCTTTTTTCTTGAATGAAAAATAACCAAACCGGAAAATATTAGAACAGGAATCATAACTATCAATACTATCAAAGCCATTCGGGAATTAACAGACACTCTCTGGCCTATCAATATAAAATTGGCTCCTATCGCAAAAAGAGAAATTAAAATGGTGTATATCGCTAAAACTTTTAATATTTTTCTCATATTAATTATATTTAAATATTTTCTACGATTTTAACATTTTTTTCAGAAACTTTTTCTCCTTCTTTAAAAACAAATTCGCCTTTCATTTTTTTGCCCCCTAAAATATATGGAAGCCAAAACTTATCATCATCCCACATTTTCTCAAAAGGAATTTCTTCTGATTTAAACCATTTCGGCATCATCTCTTCGGTTTCTACCGGCTCCCCATCCCAACTTTTTACTAAAAACACATGAACATTCTGATTCCAACTATGATGATATGGATAATAAAAATTAAAAACTGCAACTTTTTCTAATTCTTTAATTTTCACCCCGATTTCTTCCTCGGTCTCCCGAATAGCTGCCTCAACTATATTTTTATCCCCTTTCTCTAAATCTATTTTCCCTCCAACTCCATTCCATTTTCCAACACCAAATCCTCTCTTTTTCATTGCTAAAAGAAGTTCTTTTTTTCCGCCAACCGGTAAACTTTCTCTAATTAATAAACAAATTGTTGTTTGTCGCATATTTTATCAATAAGGCACATCTATTGATTCAGAAGGAATCGCTTTGCTCTCCCACCAGTTTATAATCTGATCAATCCCAACAATATAACCCATGCTTTCAGCTGCCCCGCTTATTGTCCAGGTGGGCATTCCGATAAGACGATGTTCACTATCCAAAGCTGATCCTCCGGAATTTCCAGAATCTATTTTAGCGTCAGTTTTTAAAACGAAATCTCCTACTCTTCCGCTAATCACCCCTTCTGTAAAATTAAAGGTTTCTGCCCCTATTTCAGGATAACCAGCAATTGCCACATAATCTCCTGGGACAAGAATATCAGAATAACCTAATTCTAAATAAGGAAAACTTGAAGGGAGATATGAAGGAGCGCCTACACATTCATAACAAATATCATAGATATATAAGACAGCAACATCAAAATCGAAATCCTCAGTATAGGGATAATCAGGCGGTGCTGACGCATAAGACACTAAATCAGCCATGTATTTCATCTTGGGCGGCTGAGAAATATCATCAGTAATAGCGACATAACAAGTCGGCGAGGATTCAATCACGCTCCAATCATAATTTGACACTACATGTCTGTTTGTAAAAATAAGCCCATCTGGATGAACAATGCTGCCAGACCCAATACTGATAAACTCACTAGAATTATAGTCATCGGCAGGACACCAAAGTTGAACTATTGCGCTAATTTGGTCTTTTGTTAATGGAGGAATATCTTGTTTGTTAGGGAAAGGAACCCTCTGCTTTTCTTCTAATTCCTTAATCTTTTCCTCTAATTCCTTAATCCTCTTTAGGGTCTCTTCGTCTGTTTCTGGTTTTTTTCCTTTAACAGTTAGGCCTTTCTCGTCCTCAAGAACATCTCCTCCAGACCCTCTAAATATCTGAGAAATTGTATCAAAAACCGAGCTTAATTTTTCTCGGGAATAGAAAACCAACACAACTATCTCCGATACTATTAGAGAAGAAATTATAATTAGTATTATTAATTGAACCTTTAGAGAAATTTTCATAGAATTACCTTAGTTTAAATAAGATTAACACCACCTGAAAAAGCGCTATCACTACTTGGAAAAACGCCAAACCAATTAATATTGCGGTCATCAAAGCCATTATTTTATTGCTTTTTTTAGTCCAGCCCTTCATAGATTTATGCTCTATTTTATTATACCATAATTGTACTTTATTATACCACCATTACCCTGATAAGCGGGGTGTAAGAGCAGCCACAAAACCCCCCGCTAAGCGGGGGGTTTTGCTAGACAGCGATTACTGCGCCTAGAATAAAATTACCTGGTTTACTCAATAGGATATTTTTTATAACATTCATCCTTGAGTTGTTGGTTCTCACTGTTTAATTCGTCAGCAACCCACTTTGGCAAATCACATTTTCCTTCCAATCCTTGTTTTTCACATTCTTCATTCCAAAGACTTTCAAAATTGCTATAAGCTGTGCTAAGACAACTGGATAAAATCATCTTTTTTGCCTGCTCTGCAAGCTTGATTGGCACCTGGCTGCCGCCATTTCCTTCTTTTTCATATTCTGAAAAAGAAATTCCAGCTGCCAGTTGTTTATTTAATGCCTGTCCTTGCTGAAGAATCCAAACCACAACAACAATAAAAAGTACACTAACTATTACTAAAAAAATTATTGATTTTGAGGTCTCTTTTTGCATAAGATTTTTTATTAAATTAAGTTTATAATGCTTCTATGATATATAGCATATTCAAAAAGCTTTGTCAAATGAAAAAAATTGCAAAAACGTTATGTTACGCTATTTAAACTTAATCTATTCTTCTTCCTCCTCCTCTTCCTCCTCTTCTTCCTCTTCCTCCTCTTCTTCCTCTTCCTCCTCTTCTTCCTCTTCCTCCTCTTCCTCCTCTTCTTCCTCTTCTTCCTCTTCTTCCTCTTCTTCCTCTTCTTCCTCTTCTTCTTCTTCTTCTTCTTCCTCCTCCTCTTCTTCTTCTTCCTCTTCTTCCTCCTCCTCCTCCTCTTCTTCCTCCTCTTCCTCCTCTTCCTCCTCTTCCTCCTCTTCCTCCTCTTCTTCCTCTTCTTCCTCTTCTTCCTCTTCTTCCTCCTCTTCTTCGCCCGGCTCTTCTTCTATAACAACTTTAAACTCATCTCGCGCCTCTTCCAATGCTGCTTTAAAATCATCAATTGCTGTTTTGACTGCCTCTTTTTTAGCAGTAATAAGATCCTCCATTGAAACTTCTGGTTCCTCAATTTCTTTTTTACCGTTTAAAAAGTCGTCTTTGGCTACTTTTAAATCACCTTGTAGAGTTTTACGAACGGTTTTGGAATCAATATCGTTCGCGCAGTCAGCTTCGGCTTTTTCAATGGCCAATCTAATAGTATCTCTATAAGCAGCAAGTACAGCATCAGTAGATGATTTCCGTAAAACCTTTGCATCATCAATGCCTTCCCGAAAAACCTGAATTGCGTCAGCAATTGCTGCTCGACGGGCTGCGATAGCTTCTTCAACCGCCTGGACAAATGCCAATACTGCTTGTTTTCGTTCATCGGTTCCGGCTTTCTCTTCTAATTTTTCGAAATGCTGAGTGCGATTTTCATTCCATTTTTCTTGCTTTTCAACAAGCTTGACATCGCGCCTGCTTCTACGCTCGCTGATCTTGTTTTCTATCTGATTGCGCTTTTCTTCAAGTTTGTCATTACGATTGCTCAATCTGTTTTCGATTTTTGAATAGATCGTTGAGATTCTGTCGCAAAAACCTTTTCCTCCATTACCAGCATCCTCAGGCTTACCAGTATCCTCGGGTTTACCAGCGTCTTCGGGCCTACCATTGCCATTACCATTGCCTCTGGGTTGAGCCAGAATCAAAACAGGCACTAAAATAACAACTGCAACAACTCCTAAAATCCCGATTATAAGTGTTTTTCTACAATTCACTTTCATCGATAGATTGACCAAAGTCACTAATCTCCTGACTGTCGCTAATTATTATTTCTACGTCATCATCTTCTTCTTCATATAATGATTCTTCGTCAATTAATTCTTCCAGTAAAGCATCTACAGTATCATCAATATTGCCGGTCGCCGGAGGCGGAACAATTCCTGCCTGTGTTTTTGGGGAAAAATAACTTATTGGTGATCCTTCCGGAAAAGAGAAATAATAAACAAGAACCACAGTAATTACTGACAAAGCAACTGCCAAAAGTATTATTAAATTTTTGTATTTCATGAGATTACGAATTTGATCTGTTAAATTAATAACTGCACTCTCTCTTCAAATACAATATTATAAGAGCGAGTACTAGAATTCGACCTTTATGTCTTTTCTTTTATATTACCTATATTATCTAACTTTTGCAAAAAGGTAATTATCAAGTAGCTTATTCCCTTTCTTGATTTCTTTTCTTAAAATCCCCTCTAGTTTATAGCCGTTTTTCTTCAAAACCTTCATCGAGGCCTTGCCAAAAGGAAAAACGCAGGCATAAATTCTCCTGAGCTTTATTTTCTCAAATCCAAACTTTGTCACTTTTTTTAGCGCCAAGGTCATTATTCCTTTATTCCGATATTTTGAAGCTATCCAATAACCGACCTCCGCCTGATGGCCTTTTATTTCGCTAAGTCCAATCCCGCCAGCAACCTCGCCATTAATATCAATTACAAAATTTATCTCAGTAGGTTCTTTCTTTCTGCCTTCCTTTAAACTCCTCTTTACCCACTCTTTAGCATCCTTTAAAGTATAAGGATAAGGAATACTGAGAGTACTTCGATAAACCATCCTATCATTAATATTTTTCGCTAGAGACACTTCGTCTCCTTTTCTATAGAACCTCAGAATGAATTTTCCTGTTTTGATAATCATATTCTATTCTATTGTAGTAAAAAAGCCTGATGAAGTAAAACTCCATCAGGCTAAAACGCGTCCGTATAAAGAATTTTTCGAAACTATTACCTCCTTAAACTAACAAACTTATTCATACAGCATCTCCTTTCCTGAAAAATGTTTTAAAAGAACTATAAAAAAAAGCAATTATTGTTTTATTTTACTCTTCCATAAGAACCTGTCAAGAAGCTTTTTCACATCTTCACTAGACGGATTCAAATTATTTTGTTTAACACCAATTAGATTTCTATTATTCATATTCATATATGAAGAATAACCCAATAATACAAAAACCAGCCGAGAATAATCAAGCCACCCATTATTATTATTGCTAATAATCCTATTGTGGAAGTTTTCATTTTTTTATTTTTAACTTTTTTGATCTTCTATGAATTTTTTAATTGAGCGATTATATGTCTTTTCTGCTTCTTTAGAAAAAAAGCATGCCGGCAGTTCTCTGTTCTCCCAATGATATTTTATACACTCGCAGCAGATTCCTTTTCTTGAACAATCAGGATAAGTACAGGGGCAATCTTTTAAATTTTCTTCATTTTTACATTCGCAATTACACTCCATAATTATATTTTTGTCTTTAAAATTTAATATAATAAGTTTTTATTCAAAACCAAGCCTATCGCCAATCCAACAACAATATTCACAATCGCTGTGATGCTTGGGAATTGGCTCTTTAAGCAAATCAACTGCGTCCTCAAAGGTTTTTTTCGCTCTCTTCAAATCCGTATTAATTTTAACCGGCTTTATATTAAATTTAACCATTCCATCTTCTTTTACTTCTTCTGGATAATAATAAATCAGGTAGGCAAAATCTTTGGTTTTATATCCATTCTCACTTAAAAGCAATGCGTAAGTATCAAGCTGAGTTTGATAATATTTTTCTGAATCGCCGTCTTTGGGAGGAAACCCTCTCGTCTTATAATCAAGAGGGATATAACGGTCATCGCTTATTAAACAATCATCCAAAGCGCCAAACAGAGCTGCGTCCCGCTCTTTATCATAATATTCAAGGCCAGTCCGCCAGTTTCTCCACTTATTCAATAATTGAATATCTGGCACTAACTGTCCAATAACCTTGCCGTCAATCTCCGGCGGAAGCTTATTGCGATATTTGTCAAAATATTTCTTTATAACCAAATCCATCCCGCCTGGCAATGATGGAAAAATTCCTCTCGGCCTGTGAACTTTCTCATTATAATGCAACCAAAAACAACGAGGGCATCCTTTAAATAGATTTAAACCAGTTGTTGGAGATAATCTAAACATAATATTTTATTTTACCCTTACTGCCAAAATTTATCAATTCTTAAGCCAACCTTGACATATTCAAATATAGTTGTTAGCATACGGTTGTGTTAACTATGTTCTTTTAAATAAAAATAAAGAAAGGATAAAGAAATGACGGATAGAGTATATATCTGGTATGTAGAACCGTTGGATAGCCATACAAATGAAGTAATTGCCAAACAATTAATAGCTATAAGTCTCTGCTGTACAGAAGTTTGCGCAGACGGAAGAATGCATGACTTATGGACATGCTCTCACCAATTTGCAATGTCTTTAGCAAAAAGCAAGGAAGATCTTAATCTGCGTCTCAAAATTTGGGGCAAGGAAGGACGTAATGGAAAAATACAGGATAAGACCTTTCTCTTCAGCGAAAGATGGAACAAAAGAAAAAGAGCAAAAAAACGAAAAGCAAAAACTGCCAACTAACCTGGCAGTTTTTTTAATTTGCCAGATAGATAGAAAGTCAAAAAGATATTTTTAACCTATTTCCCACAGCAAGCCCGATCTTTTCTGAAAGGCCTCCATTTATTTCTAAAACATATTTTGCCTCTTTGTCTGGCTTTACAGAAGAACAAGGATCTAATTTACAGGGCAAAATGTTTTCGCTAATAAAAACAACCTCTTTATTTTCATCAATCCAAATTATGTCTAAAGGAAATACAACATTTTTCATCCAAAAAGAGTATTTTCCGCTTTTTTCATAGATAAAAAGCATGCCTTTATCCAATTCTAAATTTTCCCGAAACATCAACCCCTGATTTTTATCTTGAGGCGTCAAAGCAAGTTCAACATCAAAACAATTATCTTTAAAACAAACCCTGCTTTGTTTTTTACTATATTTGTTCATCAAAATTAATCCGCTTATCACAACAAGCAAAACAATAATAAGAATAATCTTTTTTTTCATAGCAACAACACTATTCTACCCCTTCGCTTTGCTCAGGACAAGCAAAAAACCGCCCACAGGACGATTTTTTGATTATTTCTTTTTGGATTTTTTGCGGACAGGTTTAAACTGGCCCCTCGCCGCTTTCCCTTTAAGCCGCGACGGAAAAGACATAAAAAACTTCTTTTTAATCTTTTCCTTTTTTTGATATTTTTTATTGTTCAACATATTAATTTTAATCGCCTGTTATATTGATGCTCTCAATAATCACATCATCAACTGGACGATCTGGACCTTCTGCAGCAACATCTTCAATATTTCTAACAACATCCATTCCTGCTATCACTTTGCCAAAAACAGTATGTTTCTCATCAAGAAAATTATTATCATTAGTATTTATAAAAAACTGGCTGCCATTGGTATCTGGCCCGGCGTTAGCCATAGAAATTGTGCCGACAACATTATGATTATTTGAATGAATTTCGTCAGCAAAAGCATAGCCCGGCCCGCCTGTCCCCCACCTATTTTTGAGAGAATCATCCTTGGTTAGAGGATCGCCCCCTTGAATCATAAATTCTTTAATCACTCTATGGAATTTTGTGTTGTCATAAAAACCATCTTTGGCAAGCTTTACAAAATTCTCTACTGTTTTTGGCGCGTCGGATGAGAAAAGCTCTATTTTAATTTCGCCAAAATTAGTCTGCATTGTTGCAATCATATTATCATTAGATGGAGTTACATCATTATTGTCCGCTTGCTCTTCTTCCTCTTTTTCTACATATTCTCCTCCCCTATCTCGGGCAAATAAAAAATAACTCCCTAAAATTAAAATTGCTAATATTATTAATGAAATATAAATTTTCTTCATAAATTTTATTTCTTTCTCTACCTATTATCTCCATCTCCTGGAAGCGTACCCCTCTCTTTTCTTGAAGATAATTTCTCTATATTTAAACAAGCAACATCGTCAAAAGACAATCTTAATTCAGTAGAAAGCTGAGCAAGATACCATAAAACATCGCCAAGCTCTTTCTTTAATTCTTCTCTTCTCGCTTCATCAAGAATCCCATTATTATCTCTAAAAACCTTTTTAATCTTTTCGGCCACTTCGCCTGCCTCGCCAACTAATCCTAATGTTACATAAACAAAATTATTATCCTTATCGGGATAAATAGCTGTTTTTCTTGAAAGTTTTTGATATTCTTCAAAATTCATAAATTTAATTTAGCACTATTTTTTTACCAAGCTACTTCGTCAATTTTTGTATATTTTTCCTCAATTTTATCTTTATCCGGACATATCCCTTTATATTCGCACCAAGGACATAATTTATTAATACGAGG